>ERZ827520.3055-NODE-3055-length-14311-cov-5.000000_pt1 | contig 14311 bp, 10 predicted proteins | sample MGYA00519581_ERZ827520 | MGnify/ENA primary metagenome ERZ827520 (study PRJEB31778, sample SAMEA3449339) | human gut metagenome | biome: human gut; feature: human-associated habitat; material: faeces | place: United Kingdom | collected 2010/2012 ...
ACGGTACTTTCTTGGAGCCCAAGAAAGTACCAAAGAAGGCTGCGTTGTGACGTGAAAGTCAAGTTAATAAAACTGGAAGGCGGCGCTGCCGCCTTCCAGCTTAAAATAAGTATCTTTTACGTCTACAACACAGGTTCTTTGCTACTTTCTTCACTGAAGAAAGTAACGTCCCCTTTGTCTCCTCGTCCCCCCGTCCTTCATCATCCATTCCCGGCCCACAGGTATTTCTCCTGAATGTAGCCCGAAATGCCATCGCGCAGCGAGAGAACGTGAATCCATCCATCCCCGGCAGTGCCGCAGAACAGCTCGCCGTCCCAAGGCATGTGGCCAGGATTGTGCACCTGAGCCACCACGGCCGAGCTTTCATCGGGCTGGGTATAGAGCGGAATGTCCTGGCCAACCAGCTCCTCGCGCATAGAAAGCTGCACGCCCCGCACCTCCACGCCCTGATCACCAGGGGCCAGGTAGGCGGTCATCATGTAGCCCTCCACGTGGCCGATACGCACATGCGACCACTCGCCCTCCTCGCCCAATACCTGCACGGGCGTACCGTTATAATAGCGTCCCAGCTCCTTGCCGCCCGGCGCGTCGCGCAGGCGCAGCCGATCGGTAGGAATGGGATTGTTGACCACGCGCCAGTTGGTGCTGTCCATGGCGGCAAAGACTTCAGCCTGCGATTTGGGCAGGTCGGCCAGATCGACCGTGCTCAGATCAAAATCGGGCAGATCGCCGGCATAGAGGATAGTGTCATCAATAGAAGGTATAATCGCATTGGGGAATACAGAAAAGAGCTCATCTGTTTGCACCCAAGCCAATTTCCAGGCGCTATTGCAGTATGGTGCAAACGCGCAGGTAATATCCATAAAATTGCTGATGTTCATTTTAGACCAGGAATGAAAATCATCCAGAATCCAGCCCTCCGGCAGTGGCTGCGAGCTGACCGTGCGATAGCCGTCCTTTTCATCATAGCTGCATGCAGCGACACGGCGCGTGCCATCCGGCGCAAAGTACTCGGCAAACAGATACGGGCCATGCAGCGTGCGCTCCAGCGCCGCGTCCTCGGGCAGGCTCAGCGCCGCGCGTATCATTGCCTCGGGAGGACTGGCATATTCACTGGTGGGCAGCAGGGAGATGTCGAAGTCCGCCAGCGTCAGCTGATTGTCCAGCCCAGCCAAGGGCATGGGCAGGTAGATATTCTGGAGGAAAAGGTTATCTTCTTTATCGAAGCGCGAAACAGATCGGCACAGCTTGCCATCCTGCACCCAGGCGACGAGTTCTTCGTGAGAGTAGCGCATGGTCATATCCACCGTGCCCCACGCGCCATTCTGCTTGACGGCGTGATAGGTGTATTCGGCGTATTCGTATTGACCGTCTTCTCCGCCGTGATAGGTGTAAAACAGCGCGTCCCCGGCGGTGTCAATCAGGAGCTCGGGGATATCCTCACCCTGCCGCAGCGCGGTGGGATTGTCGATGGTCAGCGCGTAATCCCCGCCCGCTTCGCGCTCGGCGATGCACAGGCGGTTCTCGCTGCCGTTGGTCAATACCAGCGCGTACTGCCCCGCCGCCCCGTCGGCCGCAGCCACGGTGTAGCCCGGATGCGCAGTGGCGCACAGGTCAAGCACCTCCTGCGGCACGGTCGCGTCTGCCAGCGCGCAGGGCAGGGCAAGGGAGAGCAGCAGCAAAATGAACAGGCATAGATGCTTTTTCATGGAAACCCTCCTTTGTTTGGCTGTGTTTTCCAATATGAGCAAAGTGTCGGGTTCTCTCTCATCCGTCGTGCTTGGGAGAAGGCTTTTACGGTCATGCGGTTGTCATGCGGCGAGACAACGTTGCTTGTATTAGTTTACCCGCCAAAAGGCTTCTCCTTGAGGAGAAGGTGGGCGGCTTTAGCTGCTCGGATGAGGTGTAGGCTACGAAGTAGCCGTTATCATTACTACATTAAAACAACGCCGCTGCGGCGGCTACACCTCATCAGTCAGCTTTCGCTGACAGCTTCCCCTCCAAGGGGAAGCCTTTTGGGTGATCGTATTTTCCAACCATTGCCAATCACTGCGTCTAATTTCTTCACACAACAAATGCCTGCGGGGCAGCAGACAGCGCAGCTGGATGCCAGGGCTGGCGAAGCCAGACCAAGGGGGAAATATTCAAGGGAACGGATGGCGCTTGCGCCGATCCGGGCACGCAGAATTTTCCCGGCCCCGCGTGTGGCCAGTGATCCCTTTCAATTTTTATCCAATTGACTTTCACGTCACACGCAGCCTTCTTTGATTCTTTCTTGGGCTCCAAGAAAGAATCGTTTCCTTCGTTCTTCCGTCCCCCTCGTCTTCCGCGTTATTACATCGTCCGGGCCAGCCGGCCCAGCGCGGTGGGGTTCAGGCAGTATCCCTTGCGGTATACCGTGCTGATCACATCGTTGCCCAGCTTGGCGCGCAGGCGCTGCACGTGCACATCCACCGTGCGGGTCTCATAATCCGACGCGCTGCCCCAGGCGGTGCGCAGCAGCTCGCCCCGGCTCATGGCGCGCACGGGCTGCCCGCGGCTGCACGAGGTCAGGGCGCTTTTAAGCAATTCATCAAAAAGCAAATACTCCTGCTGCGTCAGGCGGTAATCATGACCATAAAGATTGACACAGCACATAGCGGGATCCATGCTGATTCCTCGCCGGTAATCAAAGGGATACTGATACAGCATTTTCATCACCTCACCCATATAGACGAAATACATGATAGATTTGTTGCATTCGTTCACAAATTATTAACAAAATTTTCTGTTTCGCCTTTTTTATGTCGTATGATTACGCATATCCGCCCGGGCAGGTGTGCATACTATGTGGAGTAAGGACGCCATAATGGAGGGGAAAACAATGGAACAGACGATGGTGAAGGGCCCGCGCTCCGGCTGGCGCGAGGATGAAATCGATCAGCTGTGGCGCGAAATTCAGCGCGCCAACGCCAGCGGCCAGCCGCTGCGCAGCGTGTTTGAGGAGATGGGCGGCCGCCTGGGGCGCAAGCCCAACAGCGTGCGCAATTACTACTACATGCAGCTGCGCGGGCAGGAGGGCGATACCCTGCGCCGCGCCCAGCCCTTTGAAACCTTTACCGAGGCCGAGGTGCGCAGCCTGCTCAAATCCGTGCTGCGCGCCCGGACACAGGGGCAATCGGTGCGCGCGTGTGTGATGGCGCTGTCGCAGGGCGATCACGCGCGGATGCTGCGGTATCAGAACAAGTACCGCTCCCTGCTGAAAAAGCGCCCGGAGCTGGTGGCGGAAATCTGCCGGGAGCTGGAAGCCGAGGGCGTTGCCTGCGAAAGCCCCATCAGGCCTGCGGGCGAGGACGCGGCGGCGCTGCGCAATCAGATCGCCGTCAAGGCGGGCGCGCTGGGCGATCCCGATGTGCAGCGCATGCTGACGGGCATCAACGCGCTGATGGATCGCGCGATTGGCAACGATCCGCAGGTGCAGGGCGATCGGCTGCGCGTGCGGCTGGATATGGCGCTGCTGCGCTACGATGAGCTAAGCCACGCGGTGGGCGATATGCTGCTGTGCTGCAAGGAATATCTGGGGCAGGAGGACGCCGTGCGCACGGCTGCGCTGCCGGCCTTTTTGACCTCGCTGAGCCAGCATGTGAGCCAGACCGAAAACGCGCTGGCAAAGTAAGGCGCGGGGCGTACAAGGAAAGGAACAAGGAAGGCTGCGTTGTGACGTAAAAGTCAGTTGAATTAAAGTGGTTCTGACCACCCGTTGTCTCCGTAAAAACTGAAGCTGCCTGGTTAGGAGCAAGCTCCCACCCAGGCAACTTTTCGTTTTCCATGATGGTTGTGCCGCGGGGTACACAGCGGCAGCGCTATGGCTCAAGAATGAAACGCAAGCCCTTTCCGCTCCAATATTTCGCGGTTCACGGCGGCGCGCAGATGGGCAAAGAAGTCCGCGCTGCGCGGATAATCCACCAGCGTCAGCGGGCCGCCCGCGCAATCGGACAGGAGCGAGAGCACATGCGCGCGGCTGGTCAGCGATTCCAGCCAGCGCAGCGCGCGCAGATCCTGCATGGCCATGTGGCATAGCAGCAGGCGAATGGATTCCTCCGGCTCCCCGTTTGCGCCGGGATAAACCTGAAACGCATCGCCCGCCGGGAATACCCCATCCGCATCCGTCACCGCGTAGGGATCAATGGGGTACAGCGAGTATTGTGAATTGTAGAAATTGTAGCCCCATTGCAAAAAGCCCTCGATATCATATTTGTATAGCTGCGCGCCCAGCATGCGCGTGCGCGCGGCAGGCATGGCCATGAACAGATTGCTTACAGCTTTATATTGGCTGACGCAGTAATACGTCCATAGCCCAGGCACGCCCGCATCCACAAATTCCTGCAGGTGGTTGATGCCGGGAATGGGCTTTTTGACGATTCCCGAGGCGTAGAATTTCAGGCTCGACAGCGCGTCGATGATGGGGCAGCCATCCACATAGGGCGCCACCAAAGCGCGCGCCGCGGCGTAATCCTCCAGCATGGATTCGCGCGGCTCATCCGAAATATGAAAATAGGTATGATCCGCAATGCCCAGCGCCCGCAGCTCGTCCATCAGCTGCGGCAGCAGCGCACGCAGAAAGCCCGCGTATTCCGGGCTGCACGCGGCGGTTTCCCAGCCGAATACGCGCACCGGGCCCGCGTCCGTATCCGCCATGATCTTGGGCGCATGCAGCGCGCCCCACTGCGTGAACAGATGCGACATTTCAAAGTATTCCATCCCCGCGCGCCGCGCCGCGGCCACCCAGCGGCGCAGAAGCGAAAAATCAAACTGCCAGCCCTCCGGGCTTTGGCGCACGCCCACCAGCTGCACCGTGGGGCGCTCGCCGCCCACGGCGGTATCCAGCGGCGGGGTGAACAGCGGGGTCAGAATCATATTGACGCCCCGGCGCGCGGCCACGGCCATAAAGCGCTCGATCAGCTGCCAGTGCTCGGCGGAAAACACGGGCACGCGATAGTATTGCGCCAGGCAGTCGCTGTGAAACCAGTTGGTGCGCCGCAGCGTCTGCTCGGGCAGAAAGCCGGGCAGAATGCGCACGCACGCGCTGGCCTGGCTGAGCACCTCGCCCGTGTCCGCGTGCAATAGCTGCAGCTGGATTTCATAGTCCCCCGCGGCCGCGCCCTCGGGCGTTACCTCCACCCAGAAGGCGTGCCACAGCCCGGCTTGCAGGTGCGTGCGCAGCCGGTCGCTGAGCAGATCGGGGTACAGGCCGGGGGTTTTGCGCAAATAGTTGTCGTCCGCGCCGGGCAGGGTGGCCAGCGTGACGGGCACGCTGCGCACGCTCCGCACGCGCACGCGGCTGCCCAGGGGCGATTGCGCCCGCAGCATCACCGGAAGGCGGGCGGGCGCGTCGTCGCTCATCACCGCCGCCTGAAAGGAAACGCACTCGTTTTGAAAGCCCTCAAAGCGGGTTTGCCGCGCGTCCGCCGCAGGCGCGGTATCCAGAAACACCTTCTCCATCGGGGATAAAATACGAAAATCAATCATTTTTTTCTCTCGCCTTCCTGCAATCGCTAAGCATAGCATAAAGCACAAAGGCGGCCCTGTCAAGAAAAACGATACACTTACCATACGGTGCAAAATAATAGATAGCGATCGGCAAAACAAAAATCAAAGTTGTGCAATGTGGAATAAAACGATTGACATATGTAAATGAAACCAGTATAATATAGCCAATAAAATGCGCGACAAGCGCCGATCATAACAATGTAAAGGAGCTTCTCAAAATGAAAAAACTGTTGTCCCTCCTGCTCGCCGCGATCATGCTGCTAGGCATGGCCGGTATCGCTGCCGCCGATGAAATCAACTACGACGTGACCGAGCCCACCAAGGTGGTCTTCTGGCACACGCTCAACGATGACGACGACGCCGATTTGCTTCAGCGCATCATCAAGGAATTTGAAGCCGAGCATCCCCTCGTCACCATCGAGCCGGTATACTATGCCAGCTACAACAAGGTAAACGAAGCCCTGGCCGCCGCCAACGTGGCCAATGTGGACGTGCCTGGCTGCGCCTTCATCAACGTGCCCCGTCTGAAGGCCTATGCCGACAACGGCGTGATTGAAAACCTGAATCCCTATATCGCCCATTACGGCGTGGATATGAGCGACTTCGTGCAGGGCTTCCTGGACGCCATGCAGGTGGACGGCCATCAGGTGGCCTTCCCCGTGATGCAGTCCGGCCAGGTGGCGTACTACAACGCCGACCTGCTCAAGGAGCTGGACATCACCTTCCCCGAAAAGTGGGAGGATATGGACGCTTACCTGGAAAAGGTGTTCACCGCCACCGGCAAGCCCGCCATCTCCCTGCCTGAGTGGGACAACGCTTACTTCTATCCCATCTACAGCAACCTGAACGCCTACATGATCACCACCAATGAAAAGGGCGAAGAAGTGACCGGTCTGGACACCGAGGACGCGCTGGCCGTTACCCGCCAGATGCGCGAGTGGACCGATAAGGGCTGGATCAACTGGTTCCATGACGCCTCCTCCTGCCGCGCGGCCTTCACGGGCGGCGACAGCGCCGGCATCATGCTCTACACCACCGCCAACTATGACAACCTGCAGTCCAAGTCCGAGTTCACCGTGGCCATGGCGGTTCCCCCGGCCATGAAGACGGGCAAGAACAACCAGCTGGTTGCCGGCGGCACCTTCATCATCCCCGCCAACAACGATCAGCAGATCAAGAACGCCGCCTTCCAGTTCATCAACTGGTTCACCAGCGGCAAGTACACCATCGATTTCTGCATCGCCACCTCCTACTTCCCCACCCGCATGAGCTGCCTGGAGAACGAGGCCGATATGGCGCGCTTCTACGACGCCATGCCCGCCATGCCGCCCGTGATCAAGTATCTGAGCAGCTTTGAGAAGAAGCCCCAGAGCGCGGCCTTTGACAGCGTGGGCGACATCTTTGAAAACTACATGGGTCAGATCATGGTGGAGCGTCAGCTGGACGTGGATACCGCCTGGGAAATGATGATCGAAGAAATGAACGAATACCTGGCGGATCAGAACTAATTTAATCGCCTGCATCCTGGCGGCCCTGCCCTGTTCAAGCGGGGCAGGGCCGCTTTTATGCGGGGGAGGGGAAACGAGGGTGACGTTTCTTTCTTGAGTCATAGCGCCGCCGCAGGCGGTGGTGAGGTGTAGGCTACGAAGTAGCCGTTATCATGACTAATTAAAAGGCAACGCCGCTTCGGCGGCTACACCTCATCAGTCGGGACAGGCCCGACAGCTTCTCCTCAAGGAGAAGCCTTTTGCTTGGCCGCAAGAATGTAATCACATACTGCATTGCTTGCCAGCCGCACAACTATAAAAGCCTTCTCCCTCGGGACAAGGTGTCGAGCCGCAGCGAGACGGATGAGGAAACTTCCTTCCATCAGACTTTTCCTGTGTTTTCATCCCCACCCCAAATTTTCACTAATTAACTTTTTGGAGAACACCATGAAAAAGAGCAATCCCAACCGCGTAAAGATCGGCGACCATGAGGTCGTGCTCAAGGAGCGGCATTCCTGGTCGGATATGGCCTGCGCCCTGCCTGCCGTGCTGCTGCTGGCGGTGCTTACCTATTATCCCCTGTGCAAGCTGGTGCAGATCAGCTTTACCAACTGGAACCTGCTCAAGCCCACCTGGGAATATGTGGGCTTTAAAAACTGGAACTGGCTGTTCACCAGCACCGTGGGCAAGCGCTACATGTTCAACACCCTCAAGGTGACGGGCATATACACCGTTTGCCACATTGCCATGGTGCTGATCTTCGGCATGCTGCTGGCGCTTTTATACAAAAAGCTCACCAAGCCCTACAGCGTGATGCGCGCCATCATCTTCATGCCCCGCTACATCGCCATGTCCACCTGCGGCGTGATCTTCCTGTGGATGCTCAACGCCGATTACGGCATCATCAACGTCACCCTGCGCAAGATGGGATTGCAGGGCGTGCCCTGGCTGGAGGATCGCCGCATGGCCATGGTATCCGTGCTGGTGCTTACCGGCTGGCACGGCGTGGGCTACGGCATGATGATCTATCTGTCGGCCATGCTGGGCATCTCCCGCGATTACTTTGAGGCGGCCGAGCTGGACGGCGCAAGCGGCGTGCAGACCTTCCGCTATATCACCCTGCCGCTGCTGTCGCCCACCACGCTGTTCCTGCTGATCACCACGTTCATTTCCTCCATGAAGGTGTTCCAGTCGGTAGACGTGCTGACCGGCGGCGGCCCCTACAATTCCACCGAGGTGTTCGTGTACTATATCTATCGTCTGGCCTTCCGTGATTTCCGCATTGATCGCGCGTCGGTCAACGCCCTGCTGTTCTTTGTGATCCTGCTGGTGGTCACCGCGTCCACCATCCGCATCACCAATAAGAACGTGCATTACGATGCGTAAGGGGGGCCGAAGCATGACTGTAAAAACCGTAAACGACCGCAACGCGCTCAACACCCACGTGCGCGCCGTAAAGCAGGCCAAAAACACCGTGCGCTTTATCTTTGCGCTGCTGATTACGCTGGTCTTTATCTTTCCCATCTTCTGGATGGTGTCCACCTCGCTCAAGCCTGAGGATGAGGTGCTCAACGCCACCCAGACCCTGCTGCCCGTCAAATGGCAGTTTTCCAACTATGTCACCGTCATGCGCAAGGAGCCCTTCCTGCGCTATATGCTCAACACCGCCATCGTCACGGCCGGCAGCATGCTGCTGGAGCTGAGCACGGGCATCCTGGCCGCGTATTCCTTTGCCCGCGGCAGGTATCGCGGCAAGCACGCCATGTTCATCTTTGTGCTGGGCGCGATGATGGTGCCCATCCAGGTGACGTTTGTGCCCCTGTATGTGATGATTGCCCGCGCGGGGCTCAAAAACACCTACCTGGGCCTGATCATCGTGGGCGCGGTATCGCCCTATACCATCTTCATGCTGCGCCAGGCGTTCATGGGCGTGGATGAAAGCTATCTGGACGCCGCGCGCGTGGACGGCATGGGCAAGCTGGGCGTGATCTTCCGCATCATGGTGCCCATGTGCAAGCCCACGCTGGTCACGATGGTGCTCATGTCCTTCATCGGCGGCTGGAACACCTACTTCTGGCCCAGCATCATCGCCAACGACAGCGTCAATGTGCGCGTGCTGACGCTGGGACTGATGCACCTGAAGCAGTCCTTCTCGGGCGAGTCCATCCGCAACTACCATGAAATCATGGCTGGCGCGCTCATTTCCATCCTGCCGGTGCTGGTGATGTTTGCCATTTTCCAGAAACAGATGCTCAGCGGCTACACCAAGGCCGCCATGAAGTAACCGGCGCGAAAGCAAAATCAGGCAGAACTACCCAAAAATGCTTGACAGAATGGCTGCATGAATGTATAATGAGACCAGAAATTGACCGTTTAATTGAATGATTGAAATGGCCAATGCAGTTCTATCAAGAAAGGATGTAACTCAATATGAAGAAACTCGTATCCCTCCTGCTGGCTCTGGCCCTGCTGGTTTCCATGTCCAGCGTCGCTTTCGCCGCCAAGGAAGATTTTGACCCCGAGCTGGTCGCCGCCGCGCAGGCGGAGGGCGAGCTGACGGTATACGGCTCCTGCGAAGAGCCTTACCTGGCTGCGGCCGCCAAGAACTTTGAAAAGGAATTTGGCATCAAGGTATCCTACCTGCGCCTGTCCACCGGCGAAGTGCAGGCCAAGATCACCGAGGAAAAGGGCAATCCCTCCGCTGACGTGTGGTTCGGCGGCACCAACGATCCCTACAATGAGAGCGCCAAGCTGGGCCTGCTGATGGCCTACGAAGCCAAGAACGCCAAGAACCTGGCCAGCCCCATGTATCGCGATGCGGACGGCTACTGGTACGGCATTTACAAGGGCATCCTGGGCTTCATGGTAAACACCGAGGAGCTCAAGCGCCTGAACCTGGAAGCCCCCAAGGGCTGGGACGATCTGCTCAAGCCCGAATACAAGGATAAGATCTGGCTGTCCAACCCCAACACCGCCGGCACCGCCAAGCTGGTCATCAACACCATGATCCAGAAGTACGGCCATGACGAAGGCATCCAGTACCTGGTCGATCTGGACAAGAACATTCAGGTTTACACCAAGTCCGGCTCCGGCCCGTCCAAGAACGTCGGCACCGGTGAGTGCGTCATCGGCATCGGCTTCCTGCATGACGGCATTACCCAGATCGTGGACAACGGCTATGAGAACGTCCAGCTGATCATCCCCTCCAGCGGCACCTCCTTCGAGATCGGCGCTACCGCCATCTTCAAGGGCGCAAAGCATCCCAACGCTGCCAAGCTGTGGGTCGAGTACGCTCTGTCCCCCGAGTGCGTTGAGCTGGCTGCCAAGAACGGCTCCTACCAGTTCCTGGTGATCGACAACGCTCAGCAGCCCGAGCAGGCCGCCGAGTTTGGTCTGGACCCCGAGAACGTGATGGATTACGACTTCGAGGACGCCAAGAACAACATCAAGACCTATGTTGAAGAGGTCATGAACGCTCTGGGCGGCGGCGACGACCGTTTCAAGACTGAGTAAGTAAGATTAGGAATTCCCAAGGAGGATGGCGCGATCCGCCATCCTCCTTAATCGTATCTGAGGACTGTCAAAGTGCCAAAGCAGCGGCCTTTTGCTGGCTCCCAGATTTCCCCCTGCAACGTTCCCATTTCCCTGAAAGGAGAACTGCTTATGACAGAAGTTAAGACAAAAAGACAAAGCGCGTCCCTGGATCGCAGAAAGCTGCTGGCTGATCCAATTATGGTCACGACCATTGTAGTTCTGATCACTTTTCTGACCTTGTTTATTCTCTACCCTCTGGCGATCCTGCTGGTGGATAGTTTTTACAGCAAAAACGGCCTGACGCTGGATATCTTCAAGCGGGTTCTGGCCATGGCGAATTTCCGTACATCCATCGTCAATACCCTGAAGGTCGGCTTCCTTGTGGGCATTCTTTCCACGCTGCTTGGTCTGCTGTTTGCCTACGTGGAGGTCTACGTAAAACTGGGCAAATTCTCCGGCGGGCTGTTCAAGGTGGTGTCCATGCTGCCCGTCGTTTCGCCGCCCTTTGTGCTGTCATTGTCCATGATTATGCTGTTCGGCAAGGCGGGACTGATTACCCGGTTCCTGCTGAAAATATACGATAACAACGTATATGGCTTCTGGGGCATCGCCATCGTCCAGACGCTGACATTCTTCCCGGTGTGCTACATGATGCTCAAGGGTCTGCTGAAGAATATCGACCCCTCTCTGGAGGAGGCCGCCCGGGATATGGGCGCTTCCCGGTGGAAGGTGTTCGCGACCGTCACGTTCCCGCTGATGCTTCCGGGACTTGGCAACGCGTTTCTGGTGACCTTCATCGAGTCCATCGCCGACTTTGCCAACCCCATGATCATCGGCGGCTCCTACGATACGCTGGCGACGACCATTTATTTGCAGATCACCGGCGCGTATGACAAAGAGGGCGCTGCGGCGATGGCTGTGGTGCTGCTGAGCATTACGCTGCTGATGTTCGCCGTCCAGAAATACTATCTGGAGGCCAAAACCGCCGCGACCCTGACGGGCAAGGCGTCCCGGGCAAGAATGCTCATCTCCGATAAGTCGGTGACCGTTCCACTGACGGTGCTTTGCTCTCTGGCGGCGATCTTCGTGGTCATGATGTACCTGTGCGTCCCCATCGGCGCGCTGTTCCCCACATGGGGCTACAAGTTCAGCCCGCTGACCTTCAAGTGGTTCACTCAGGTCTTCACCAAGTATAAGGGCCTGAAGGCGTTTAAGGACTCCTTCGTCCTGTCGCTGATCTCCGCGCCCATCACGGCGCTGCTGTCCATGATCATCTCCTATCTGGTGGTCAAGAAAAAGTTCAAGGCCAAGGGCTTTATCGAGGCGGTCTCCATGCTGGCCATGGCGGTTCCCGGTACGGTTCTGGGCGTCGGCTACATCCGCGGCTTCTCCGGCGGCCTGTTCCACACGGGGCTGCTCAGCGGCCTTTACGGAAGCGCGGCCATTCTCATCATCGTCTTTGTGGTGCGCAGCCTGCCCACCGGTACCCGCAGCGGCATTTCCGCCCTGCGCCAGATCGACAAGTCCATTGAGGAATCCGCCTACGACATGGGCGCCAACAGCTTCCGGGTCTTCATGACCGTGACGCTGCCGCTGATCAAGGACTCCTTCCTCAGCGGTCTTGTCACCGCGTTTGTCCGCAGCATCACGGCAATTTCCGCCATTATTCTGCTGGTCACGCCCCAGTTCCTGCTCATCACCGTACAGATCAACGAATTTGCCGAAAAAGGCTCCTACAGCATTGCCTGCGCCTTTGCCACGATCCTGATCCTGATCACCTACGGCTCGGTGCTGCTGATGAATCTGGCCATGAAGTTCTTCGGCACCAGCAAAAAAATCAAGGAGGCTTGAGTTATGGAAAAAGAGAAAAAAGGCGTTCGCCTGGATCACATTTCCAAGATCTATAAAGACCCCAAGACCGGCAAGGACTTTTACGCGGTGAAGGACACCTGCCTGGGGATCCAGCCCGGTTCCTTCGTGACCCTGCTGGGGCCATCCGGCTGCGGCAAAACGACCACTTTGCGGATGATCGCCGGTTTTGAAAGCCCCGACGAGGGCGAAATTTACCTTGGCAACGAGGCCATCAACGCCCTCCCCCCCAACAAGCGGGACACGGCCATGGTGTTCCAGAGCTACGCTCTGCTGCCCCACTATAACGTATTCGACAATGTGGCCTACGGCCTGAAGCTGCGCAAAGTCCCCAAGGACGAGATCAAGGAGCGGGTCACCCGCATTCTGGAGCTGGTGGAGTTGTCCGGCATGGAAGCGCGTATGACCAACCAGCTTTCCGGCGGTCAGCAGCAGCGTGTCGCCTTGGCACGGGCGCTGGTATTGGAGCCGGGCGTGCTGCTGTTTGACGAGCCGCTGTCCAATCTGGACGCAAAGCTCCGGGTGAGTATGCGCACGGAGATTCGCCGCATCCAGCAGGCCACGGGCATTACCGCCATCTACGTCACCCACGACCAGAGCGAGGCCATGGCGCTGTCGGATTCCATCATCATCATGAACAAGGGCGTGGTCGCCCAGATCGGCAGCCCTCAGGAAATCTACTACCACCCCAACAGTGAGTTCGTTGCCGATTTCATCGGCGAGGCAAACTTCCTGAAGGGCAAGTGCGTGGCGCTGGAAGATGGCTGCGGCGTACTTCAGCTGGCGGACACGCAGGTTCGGGTAGCCGCCACCGAGAACATGGCGGTTGGGGAAGATTACACCATCGTTCTGCGGCCGGAGTCTGCCGGGCTTGTTCCGGAAGGCAATTTGAAGTGCCGCGTGGTTCTCAGCTGCTTCATGGGCGCGTATCAGAACTACCATGTGATGGTTGGCGATACGCTGGTAAAGCTGACGGACTACAACCCGAAGAATCATCGGATCTATCAGGTTGGTGAGACCTGCGCCCTGACCTTCGAGCCGGACGGCGTGCATGTGCTGTAAATCAAAAATGTAAAAATACTCCTCACTGCCATTACGGCGGTGAGGAGTATTTTATACTATTTCAGAAGCTGCTTCAGGTCTTCCTCCGGCGTGGTGATGGGGGCAATGCCGAAGTTCTCTACGAGGTAGTTCAGCACGTTTGGCGAGACAAACGCCGGAAGCGTGGGGCCGAGGCGGATGTTTTTAATGCCAAGATGCAGCAGGGTCAGCAGGATGCACACCGCCTTCTGCTCATACCAGGAAAGCACCATGGACAGCGGCAGGTCGTTCACGCCGCAGCCAAATGCGTCGGCAAGGGCAACGGCAATTTGGATGGCGCTGTAGGCATCGTTGCACTGCCCCACATCCATCAGACGGGGCAGGCCGCCGATGGTGCCTAAGTCAAGGTCGTTGAAACGGTATTTGCCGCAGGCAAGGGTCAGCACCACGGTGTCGGCCGGGGTCTGCCTGACGAACTCCGTGTAGTAGTTGCGGCCGGGACGCGCCCCGTCGCAGCCCGCGACCAGAAAGAAGTGCCGGATGGCGCCGGTCTTTACCGCTTCGATCACCTTGTCCGCCACGCCCAGCACCGCGCCGCGGGCAAAGCCGGTCATGACCGTGGTACCGCCGTTGATGCCGGTGAACGTCCTGTCCTCGGAATAGCCGCCCAGCTCCAGAGCCTTCTCAATAACCGGCGTGAAGTCCTTATCTTCGCCAATGTGGGTAATTTCGGGATAGGATACCATGGCCGTGGTGAACACGCGGTCTGCGTAGCTCCCTCGCGGCGGCATCAGGCAGTTGGTGGTAAACAGCACCGGCGCGGGAAGCGCCGCAAATTCCTTCTGCTGGTT
>ERZ827520.3058-NODE-3058-length-14308-cov-2.488108_pt1 | contig 14308 bp, 12 predicted proteins | sample MGYA00519581_ERZ827520 | MGnify/ENA primary metagenome ERZ827520 (study PRJEB31778, sample SAMEA3449339) | human gut metagenome | biome: human gut; feature: human-associated habitat; material: faeces | place: United Kingdom | collected 2010/2012 ...
CATCCTCGGCCCGCTGCTGCGCGAGCTCAACGCCCGCTCCCTGCATGTGCAGGATCTGGACTGGGTGGTCATCAGCGTGGGCGAAGGGGTGGAACAGTCCCTGAGCATCACGCTCAACGTCCAGGAGCTGGGCGGCCCCAAGATCTGGGTCAAGGCCTCCAACGAGGAACACAAAAAGATCCTGCAGCGCCTGCATGTGGACAGGGCCATCGTGCCCGAGATGGAAGCCGCCGTCATGGCCGCGCACCAGCTGTGCCATCCGGGCATGCTGGACCTGATCCCCAAATACGGCGGCATCGCCATCCAGGAGCTGCGCGTCGACAACTGGCACGGGCGCACGCTGGTGGACCTGAACCTGATCCAGTCCTTCGGGGTCATGGTCATGGGCATCCGTCCGGCAGGCGAGCGCGCTTTCCAGTTCGTCCCGCCGGCGCTCACCGTACTGCACAAGGGAGACACGCTGGTGGTGGCCGGTCGGGCCGATGCCGTGCGCAAACTTGAGCCGTAACCTGACGGTTGCCGTTTTTGGCCAATAAAAAAGGACGCCTGGGGGCGTCCTTTTTTCGTTCAACTGTCCAGCAGGGCCCGTGTCAGGATGGAAAAGCCCGACAGGCCGATGACGATGGCCAGCAGGCGCTGGAAGCTGGCCTCGCCGATCTTGCGTGCCAGGGGATAACTGATGACCAGGCCCACGCCGCAGCCCAGCAGACAGGGGATCAGGCCCTGGAGCACGGGGCCGGTGTAATAGCCCGCCAGGAACTGCATGAGGACCAGAGGCAGGGAGAGCCCCAGAAAGTACAGGCTGATATTGCCGCGCGTACGGTCTTTGTCCCAGTGGGCCAGCTGGGCATACATGCCGATGGCCGGGCCGCCGAGGCCGCTCACTGCCTGGATGAAACCGGCCAGCGCTCCGCTGACGGAGCCCCAGAGCCGGGGCGAATGCAGGGGCCCCGGCCGGTGGGCCAGCAGGTGCCAGACCATGTGGGCCATGAGCATGATCCCCAGGCCCACCTGCAGGGCACGCGCGGGGATGAGCGGCAGCAGGGCCACACCCAGCAGGGCGCCGGGGATGGTGCCCAGGAGCAGCAGCCGAAGATCGGCCATGCGGTAATAATGGCGGAACTGCCAGCCCAGGATGGCAGGCAGCGGGATGCAGATGATGCAGGTGATGAGGGAGGCCGTCTTGATGTCCGTGACCAGCAGGACGATGGGCAGGGCGAAGATGCCCGCGCCCAGTCCGCTGATACCGTTGACGATTCCCCCCAGGGTCCAGCCGGTGAAGCAGATGAAAAATGATGCCCAGTCCATCAAATGGCTATACGGGGCTGTCTTGAGCTTGTAAAGCGGTTCGCCCGGCCTCTTGGTCCGGGGCAGGTGAAGGGCAGGGGCGTGCCCAGACCGGCAGATCGCGCCAGAAGGCCGTCAGGCGGCGTTCCTGGAGTTTCCAGTCAGGAGAGAAGCGGGCCAGCGTCTGCCGGTAGGCCGGGGAATGATCCATATGATGCAGGTGGCACAGCTCGTGCCAGCACAGGTGCTCCAGCAGGGACAGGGGCAGCAGGACGGCACGCCAGTTGAGGCTGATGCTGCCGCCGTCACGGCTACTGCAGCTGCCCCAGCGGCGGCGCTGGTCCCTGACAGTGACCCGGGCGACGGTGAAGCCGCCCTGACCGGCGAGCCGCTGCAGATAGGGGGGCAGCAGCTTTTCTGCCTGCCGGCGGCACCAGTGGCGCAGCAGCAGGGCGGCATCTTCCGGCGTGGCAGCGGCATAGAGCCGGAGTTCCTCATCCCGGACAAGGGCCAGCAGACGTTTGCTGCCGGCGCGCAGCAAAAGCGGCGGCTCTGTGCAGGAAGCGGCCTGGCGGCGGCCTTTGGACAGCGGCCCGTCGGAGATGATCTGCAGGGCCGTACCGCGCAGGGGAAGGAGAAGCTTTTCCGGCAAGACGAGCGAAGCGGGCGCGGGGCAGGCAGGGAGATGACGTTCCAGCCAGGGCAGGAACGAGAAGAGCAGGGCAGGCAAGGCCGTGGCGGGGATGCCGGCAGGCACGGTCAGGAGCAGGCCCTTGTCGGGGGACAGGCGCAGACGCAGATTCCGGGCCCGGGCGGAAGGGATGAGGCGTGCCTCATGGCGGCTGCCGTCTGCCAGAGTGAACAGGACGGAGCGGTCGCCATCGAGGAGCTGGACGGAAGAAGGAGCGAAAAGGGGCTGCATGCCGTAAGCTTGCCACAGCTGTTGCGGGCCTGTAAACAGGGTAATAAAAACTATACGAATGATTTCAATGTGTTATTATAAATATACTTGTTTTTTTATGGATTTGGCGTTATGCAGATGACAGGCAGCCCGATAATTTTTTTCGGGAAAATGGAAAAAGTGCTTGCATTCGCTAATGAGATTTATTATCAATAGCTCAACGGGGAACGAAACAAGACCTCCTCAACAACAAGCACACCAACAGAGCCACGGCTCGGGAGACAGCATATGAAATCTTTGAAAGGTACCCAGACCGAGAAAAACATCCTGACCGCTTTTGCCGGTGAATCTCAGGCCCGCAACCGTTACGACTTCTTTGCTGCCAAAGCCAAAAGCGATGGCTACGTCCTGGTCCGCGACATCTTCCAGGAAACCGCCCTGCAGGAAAAGGAACACGCCAAGCGCCTGTTCAAGTTCCTTGAAGGCGGCGATGTGGAGATCGTGGGTGCATTCCCTGCCGGCATCATCGGCGCCACCGAAGCCAACCTGCTGGCCTCCGCCGCCGGTGAAAACCACGAGCACACGGAAATGTATCCTTCCTTCGCCGCTGTGGCCGAAAAGGAAGGTTTCTCCGAGATCGCCGCTGTGATGCGCAATATCGCCGTGGCCGAAGCCTACCACGAAAAGCGCTTCCTGGCCCTGGCCAAGGACATCAAGGAAGGCCGCATGTTCATGCGTGAAAAAGCCACCGTGTGGCGCTGCCGCAACTGCGGTTGCCTGGTGGAAGGTACCCACGCTCCCGATCTGTGCCCGGCCTGTGCCCATCCCAAGGCCCACTTCGAAGAACTGAACTACACCTTCTAGTCCTTTCCTGACGTAGCCTGCCCGCTACAGTATGGATACCCGGGGCCGTGGCGATATGCCGCGGCCCCTTTTTTATACCGGGCAAAAAAGGCCCTCCCTTCGTGAAGGGAGGGCCTTTTGCGTTGCAAAGGAATATGCCTCAGGAGCAGGGCCGTCGCGGGGAGGACTTTTCCAGGCAAGGCAAGACCTGAAAAGACGTCTCTGCCGGGATGCGGATACGACGGGCAGAAAAGCAGGCAAAGAAAAGCGGGCAAGCCCGCAGCTGGCGCGTCGCTGAGGCTGTCCGGCATCCCGCGCCCTTCCGGCATCAGGCAGCGCCCGGGAACCGTTTCACCCCCTCCGCCATTTTCTTCAGGGCAGGCGCGGCCCCTGGCCCGAGAACAGGTCAAAGTTGTTGCCCAAGCGTCCGGCGCCATTGAGCAGGGTCTTGCTCAGGGAAAGATAGTCCGTGCTGCTTTTGCTGCGCAGCTGCCGTTCCCGGGCCTGGGATCCCTGGGCGGCATTGCGCTGGTTCCAGGCCTGGACTTCCTGATTGTAGGCCGCGCGTTCGCCCTGTTCTTCGATGGACAGGGCATCAAGTTCTCCTTTTTCCCGCAGGTCGAGCTGACTGTCCAGATGGCTGCCGCTGTCGATCTGCGCGCCCGAGGCCCCGGCCTGTGCCCGCTGTTTGCCGACCAGCAGGGATGTTTCCTGACGTTTGCGCACCGCCTTGTCGTAACTGTCTGCCCGGGTCTGCCGGGCTTCTTCTTCGGCCATGCGGGCATTCTCTTCAGCGATCTGCGCATTGCGCCGGGCCATGTCGGCGGAGAATTCCGCCTGCTTGCGCTGCTCTTCCTGACGGCTCACGGCACTCCAGGTGCCCACGGCGGTGCTGGCAAGGGTCACGGCGGCCCCCAGCAGGGCCGCGGTACTGCTGGCCACGGCCATCAGCGCAGCTCCTTGTGCCAGACGCTTTCCGTATGGCGGGCCCCCAGGCGGCGGTACAGGGCGTCACAGGGGCGGGAGGCCGGGGAACTGTACTGGACCACGTCCGCGCCGCGTTCCCTGAGCCCGGCCTCGGCCGCACGCAGCAGCTTCAGGACGGCCAGGCCCTCGCGGGCGGCCGGTGCCAGATACAGGCCATCCAGAGCGGCCAGACGTTTTCCCGGACGGTGCGGGCAATCCGTCAGGGTGAAGGCGGCGTAGCCCTGCAGGCTGCCGGAGCTGTCCCGGGCCGTCACTACATGCAGCATGCCCAGCCGCTCCCAGCAGGCATAGCGTTTCGTGTCCAGGGCGTAGACCTGCGGGCCGAACAGGGCGGCCTCGCTCTCGTCCCAGTGGGCCTGCAACAGGGGCGGCAGTTCCGGCAGCAGGCGTTCGAGCGGTTCACAGTGACAATGGATCATGCTCTCTCCTTGGTTCATATCTCCGCAAATTCCACATCCAGGCTCAGGGCCAGCAGGTGGAAGGGCAGGGGACGTTCCTGCACCAGCCAGATGGTGGCCGAGGGGCCGTGTCCTCCGGCGGGCAAAAAATCCACATCGCCGCTGAAAGGTTGGCAGGCCTCATCCCAGCGCCGGGGCAGGAAGGGGATGTCGTAAAGTTCGTCGCGGCCGGCTCCGTAGCGCCCGCCCACGCTGCGGTACAGGCGCAGGCAGCAGCGGCCCAGCGCCCGTTGCCGTCCCAGCGTGCTGCCGGATTCGCCGTTGCCTTCCACGGGCAGGGGCGACAGGACGGAGGCATAGGGCAGGCCTGCCTGGACGATGCGGGCGGCAAAGGGCAGCCGGATGCGGCCCTGCCGCACCACGCAGCCTTCCACGGGGCTCCCGTCCGCCAGCACGGCCAGGGACTGGCCTTCCAGATGGTCGAGCCCGTCCACGTCGTTGACCGCTTCTTCCCGGTGGAGACTCAGACCGCAATCCACAAAAAAAGCTTCCTCCACAGGATCGCTGTCCTGCCACTGGGGGGCCAGACGTTCCAGACAGTACCGGGTGCCGCCGTCCGCATCCCGGCGGCGGACCACCAGCAACAGTTCGTCGCTGTCCGGGCCGGAGATGCTGCACACGGACAGCACCTCTCCGGCCGTGGGATGGCGGCTCCAGCCCCAGATGTCGTGCTCCTTGAGATAGGTCAGGGCCAGCAGCAGGCCGTCGTCGCGCACGATCCAGAGCACGGATCCCGGCGTCTGCTGGTAGGCCCATTGGCGCAGGCGGTGCCCTTCGAACAGATGCGGCGCCAGGATGGAAAGGTCATTGCCCGCATAGCCGTCTTTTTCCAGCGAATAGAACAGGTCGCGCACATGGGCGCCGTGGCGCTGCACATGCAGGATGGCATTGCCGATGATGATGGGCGCAAGGCCCGCGCTGCCCCAGTAGGACTGGGCCGTGATGGTGATGTTGCCCGGGGTGATGGCACTGCCGTTGCCGCTGGCCTTGTATTCGCTGCCCGAGGTGCCCAGCAGCAGGTCCCCGAAGCTGGCCGCCCAGGCGATGGCGTCGATGGAGCCGGACGCGATGAGGTATTCCACCGGGTCGTCGTCCTGCAGGGGGCGGGACTTGCGGAAGTTCTCGAAGTCCCCGCTACGCGAAAGGTAGAAGGCCTGCGGGCTGTCGCGTGTACCCGCCAGGACCATGCGCTGCTGGTGGAAGGCCACCACGGACGGGTTGTTGCCGTCGGCGAACGGGTCCCAGTCCTCGCGCGGGGTATCGGCGGTGTCTGCCTGATAGTTGTTGTCCGAAAATGTCGTGCCGCTGCTGACGCCGATGAAGCCGTAGTACCCGGCCTCCTCCCGGTAGATATTGTATTCCGTGGCGCCTTCCACGGCTGTCCAGGAGAGGTCCGTGCGGTTGCCCACCACCCAGTCGGAAGGATGCTTGCCGTCACAGCTGCCCGCCTCCGAGGCCAGCGACTGCTTGCCGTTGGCGTCCACGGCCACGATCTTGTAGCGCAGCGTGTAGCCGAGCCCGGCGTCATCGTCGTTGTTGCCGCGTACGAACGTACAGCCGGGGGCCTGGGGAGCGGGCAGGCTGCTGTTGAGGGCCACGGCTTCCAGCGTCCAGCGGTACCCGTGGCTGCGGATGGCATTTTCCGGCAGGGGGGATTCCGGCTCGCTGTCCGTACTGCGGACGAGCTTGTGCAGCGGATAGGCCGTGTGGGCCAGATAGACCGTATCCCCCACCTGGGCGGCGCAGATCTCCAGCAGATGCCGGGCCTCGTAGGGGGTGGACAGCCGGGGGATGCTCCCTTCCTGCGGATCGAAGCCGTGGATGTCGGCGATGCTCAGGCCATTCCCCGAAAGGACGAGCACGAAGTTCTGCTCCGCCAGAGCATTGAAGCTGAAAGGCAGGAGCACGGCCTCGTCTTCGAGGCTGCCCAGGAACAGGGTCCCGGGGCGGCGGCGCACGTCGCCGTGCAGGCCGGGCAGCATGTTCTCCATGCATTGCACGGAACTGCCGTAACGGGAAAGGTCATAGCGGGCGGCCAGGATGGGGGATACCTCGCCGCCGGTGAAGTTGTGCAGGGCTATGCGCATGGATCCTCGAAAAAGGTGGAGGTTGCGGGATGGGCAGGAGAGCCAGGAAAAAGCCTGTGGGAGCTGCTCCGGATCGTGGGGAAAAAGGCAGCATCACAGGACGTGGATGGGGAATGGGATCGGCCAGACGCAGGATGCTCGTGTTCACGTTGCCGCATCTGTCCCAGCCCGTATGCTTCCGGGCACGGGCCGTGACGGCATGTGCCGGGGCCGGTATCCGTTGCAAAGAAAATGGGCCGTTCCCGCATCCGCCGGGGCTCAGGCCGCGTTTGCTTCTTCCCACTGCCACAGGCCTGCCGTGCCCGGCACCCAGACGCAGGCGGGCATGTCGGCCCTGGCCAGCCAGAGCTTGCCTTCGTAGCTGTAGTAGCTGTCCTTGGTGACATCCATGCCGTAGAGGAAGGCGAAGGGATGTTCCCGGCTGCCATCCGGCTCTTCACCGGTCTCCGGGTCCACGGACAGCGGACGGTACACGGCCAGCAGCCCGGCGGCATCCGGGGGCTGGTTCTCGATGGCGGTCACTTCTTGCATCACCTCATAGACGATGCCCTTGTGGGCCAGGCGGTAGCCCTTGGCGTATGTCTGGCCGGCGGCCCAGTCCGTGAACAGTCCGGCTTTGGCGAAGGTGGTGAACTCGGCGGCGGTGAACGCACCCGTCTGCACCATATCCGCCTGCATCCGGGCCATGAGGATGCTGCGCGACTGCGCCCTGGCCTCGGCTACGGCCTGCGCGGCCAGCTCCTCGTCAGTGGGCGGGCGGTTGGCCTCTTCTTCCAGACGGGCCTTCTCTTCTTCCCACAGGGCCACGAAGGGGGCCACGCGCCCGGCGTAATCGTCGGTGGAAAGCTCCTCGTTGGGCAGGCCGTCGCCGGGCTCCACATGGCCCGCGCCATCGTGCCACTGGAGTGCGTGGAAGGTCTCGGACGTGATGCCGTCCAGGAACAGCACTTCCCCGTCCACAGAGATGATGCCGTCGGACGGGATGACGGTGACGTGTGTTTTCATGCTAGACCACCTTGATGAAGAAGTGCATGGCGAGATGCGGGTCGGTGTGGGTGCCGGATACCGAGCCGGACAGGGGATGCGTGTGGGAACCGTTGCCGCCCGTTGCGGAAGTACTGGAACTGCCGCTGTCGTATAGGTTCCCGCTCTCCATATACCGTCCTTTAGTCGATATGACGGCAGAGAACGGGTGCGTGTGGCTGGGCATCTGCGTTGTACTCAGCGTCGTGGCCCCGGTACTGCCGGAAAGATCCACAGCGACATCTTCGCTGCCGCCTTCCGTGCCTTCGGGCTCGGCTTCGCTGGCACCGCGGACATAGCGGCCCCGCAAGTCAGGCACGGTGCCATCCTTGCCGTCGCTGCCGCCGTCGCAGAGGATCCATTCTTCGCGTGCCTGCTCTTCTCCGGGCATGATGGCCCGGCGTCCGTCACTGCCGCCCGGCGTCGCGCCCCAGATGGGGACGGGCACGAAGGGTGGGAACATGTCCCAATAGTCAGGTCTGGGCACCCAGCTTGCGTCCAGCGTGCCGTCTTCCCCGGCCTGGGGCACGGTGTTGGCCGCCGCCGTGGTGCTGGCCAGCACGCCGCCACGCTGGGAAGCACTGGCCTTGCGGACGCGCAGTTTCCCATCTGTTTCGAGTTCAAGGCCGTCCTCGTGGCCGGTCTGGGGCATGACGCTGCCCAGGCTGGTAGGGGTGGCGATGGCCGACGCCCCGGAATCGCCCTTGGGGATGCCGAGATGCAGGATGCCGGTCTCCGGGTCGTAGTCGCCGCCGGCGGGCAGTCCGGGATCGAGCGTGGACACCTCCACCTGCAATCCCAGGATGGACGCGGCGCTCTGGGCGGCCCTGTCCTCGCTCCCTGCCGCGGCCTCCGCGCTCTGGCGGGCTGCCGTGGCGCTTTGGGAGGCGTCGGCGGCACTGGCGGCTGCCGCTGCCCGGCTTTGGTCGGCAGCTTCTGCCGAGGCAGCTGCGGCCTGTGCGCTGGCTGCGGACTGCGAAGCGCTGGACGCTGCTGCGGATTCGCTGGCCTGGGCAGCTGCGGCGCTGGCCTGGGCGGCCTTTCCCGCCTGCAGGAGCTGTTCGGCCATCTTGATGGGCGTCTCGTCACTGGTGGGGGGCAGGATGACCGCCCGCTGGAGCTGTTCCAGCAGCTGCTGGCGTTCGGCCGTGGCCCGGTCGAGGCCTGTCTCGATGACTTCGGCATCGAAGCGGGTCCCGGACACCAGGTCGATCTGCTGTTCAAAAGGCATGTTGCGGGTGATGGCCAGCTTCCAGCCCGCGGGCAGGGGAGCGCCTTCGTGGAGGTAGGTCACGCTGCCGCCGTCGTCGTTCAGGCGGGCGGTCCAGCCGCTGGCCGGGCGGCTGTTGCCGTCGGGGCCGGTCAGGGTGACGGTCAGTTGTTCCGTCCCCCAGACTTTGAAGGAAAAAGGAAAATCCGTGGCCGTACCGTTGCCTTCGAACAGGGCACGGCCGGGACTGTAAGGCATGGTCATGCGAACTCCCGGAAAAGGGGCGGACAGGGAAGGCCGCCATACAGTGAAGAGCGGGTTTCGGGCCGTCAGCGGGCCTGCAACCAGCTGTCGGGCAGGGGCAGGGGGCGGCGCTCACTGGCATCGGACTGCCGGGCCTGGGGAAGGCTGGCGCTGTAGAGCTGTTCCAGCTCCGCGATCTTCTGGCTGTTGCTCTTGAGCAGCGGTGCCGCCAGCAGGCAGGCCAGCTTCCGGGCCAGCATGTGGGCGAAAAGGTCGTCGAACTGGTGGCAGTGGCGCACGTCTTCCGTATAGAGCAGCAAGGCCCGGCTGGCGCTGGTGAGCAGGATGGTGGCATCCCCGGCGGGATCCCGCGCCAGACAGAAGGGGCGCGGCAGCAGCCCTTCGTGCCGGACCTCATGCGCTTTGAGGCAGGCCTCGGGCAGGGCGTAGGCAAAGCGGTATTCCTGCTCGAAGCCCGAGGGCAGGGGCACCCGGGCCAGCCAGGCCCGGCGCTGGGCAAAGGCCCAGGGGTAGTCGCGCAGGGCCTGCCGCCGGGCACTGTCCCAGTACAGGCGGCATTGCAGGGCCTCGGGCGTGTTCTCGTCCTCGGCGGCGATGCTGCGGGCGCCCAAAAAGCCCAGGGCCCGGTTCCAGATGGCGATCTGGGTCAGGGTCTCCATATGTCTTCCTTGTGGTGGCATCAGGGAAAAAGGGAACGGAGGGGGCTGTCGCCCTCCGGTCGCGGGCATGATCCTGTCTCCGGTGCGGCGACCGGGCTGTGGGATGGCCCGGTCGCTCCCGGTGCAGGAAAAGGACTAGCGCACGCGCAGTTCCTTTTCGTAGGGGAAGTCTTCCTCGCGCAGCAGGGCCGCGAAGATGTGCCCGTCATGGCTGCCGCTCCCGGCCGGAGACAGCTTGAGGCGCAGCCAGCTCTTGCGCACGGCCTGGGGCACGAAGCGCCAGCCCAGGCGGGCGCCCTCGCCCAGTTCCGCCCCCTGGACGGTGATGGCAGCGCCGGGCACGTCCTGCCATTCGCCTTCGGCGCTGTCGGCTTCCTGCAGGGTCAGGGCCAGCGAGGTGGTCTGTTCTTTGGCGAAACCCCTGGTCACGGAGATGCGCAGCGGCATGGGCTCCATGCGGCCGGGCAGGCGCAGGGCCGTGAGGGGTACGGCCTTGCCGGTGCTTTCGGCACTCAGGGGACCTTCGAAAAGGATGCAATGACTGTCGATGATGGCCATGAGGACTCCTTGTTTCCTGAAAAAATGCATGGGAAGCGGACGTATGACGGCCGCAGGTCGTGCAGTCAGAGGGGAGGGCAACCGGGGGCCGCCGGGACACGGTGGAGGCGGAGGAAGGGGAGCGCCGCTGCACGGACAGCGCATCCGCCCGGGGATCGTGCCGTAAGGTCCCGGCATCCTGGCAGCAGCGGCAGCTCAGGGCGGTCCCCCCTTGGAAGGGCGCGGCTCTAGATGGAAGCCTCGTCCGAGGCGATGGCGTCGCACTGACGCACGGGGCGGCCGTGCAGCACGGGAACGGCCTTGGCGTCGAAGAATTCGCCGTAGTGCAGCTGCACCTGCCCGGCGTCGGAGTTCTGGAGTTCCAGCGCGGTGAGCACATCGGCGTTGGCGTACCAGACGGCTTTCTGGCGCAGATGCTGGGGCATGCGGTTCTTGGCTTCGATGGTCAGCTTCTGCAGATCCACGAAACCTTCCTCGCCCTTGCGCTTGCCCAGCGCGGCCACGGGCACGTTGGCGATGCGCACCACCCCGCGCCAGTCGCGTACGGCCAGACCGCAGCGCCAGTTGTATTTGTCGCCCGTGACCTGATATTTGCGGCCGTTCTCGTCCTGCGCCATGTAGGTCTTGAGATCTTCGTGAGAAAGGCCGCCGCGGCTGCCCTTGGGATAGATGCCGTGCACGGACTGCGGCCCCCAGGAGACCAGCCAGAGCGAGGTGCAGCCGCCGTCGCGGCCACCGGCGTCCAGCACGTTTTCGGCATCGCTGGCCGGGTAACGCATGGCCAGGCCGTTGAATTCGTCGGGGTTGCGGTTGCTGTCGCCGTAGAACAGGGTGCGGGCCACCTTCTGGCGCATGGCCTCGGCAAAGGCGATGCCCTCGCTCATGCGGAAGGAGCGGTCACGGTCGCCGTACAGGCGGATCTCTTCCACATCCAGTTCCATGATGGCCTCAAGGATGCCGCAACCTTCCTTGACCTGGCTCCACTGGGACTTGGCGGGCGGCGTGCCCTGATAGAGGCGGCGCCAGTATACGGCGGGCAGGCCGGTGCGGATGCGCGTCAGGTGGCCGTCGGACTGGTTGGCTTCCATCCAGGGCACGTCATCCATGATGTCGTTGGTCTTGTTCATCAGCTCGATGATCTGGCCGGCCTTGTCGCCGCGATAGAACTGTTCCATTTCGGCCAGCGTGGCCACAAAACCCAGAGTGGCGGACATGAAGTCTCCTTGGCAAAGGTGGTCGGGAAGGGGCCGTCAGCGGCCCGGTACGAAACGACGGAAAGGGGAAAATGCCGTGTGCCGGTTGGCGACCTGCATGGTCAGGATCGCTGCGAGCTCCAGCCCGCGTACATGCGTTCTTCCAGGGGCGGCAGGCTGCCGCCGCCTTCGCTGCCGGGCAGGCTGTCTTCCAGCAGGCTGTCGGCCAGGCGGCTGAAAAAGCGCAGCACGGCCGGGTGATTGCCGTAGCCGCTTTCTTCCAGCAGGCGGCCGATGCTCTTGTCCGTGTCGAAGCGGTCCAGGGCCAGCTGGGCCCGGGCCACGGTGGCGGCCAGATGTTCGCCGCCCAGCTGCGGATCGTCGGCCACTTCCTGCCGCCACTGTTCCACCTGCTGCTGCCAGCGGGCACGGCGCAGGGCGTCGGTCTGGCGCAGATGGGCCTCCAGCCGGGCGGCGTCATCGGCTGCGGGCTGTTTTTCCTGCCCCTCGGCAGAGGTCTGGCCGGGGGCGGCGGGCCGGCCTTCTTCCGGGCCGCTGCCCAGCAAAGGCGTCGCGGGGGGCGTCCCCCCCTCGTCGGCAGGCAGGCCGTACAGGCCGCTTTCCGGCCGGGGGGCCATGCCGCCCTCGTCAAAGATCGCTTCAGTTTCGGGCATCGTCTTCCTCCTGTGTCAAAAAAAGTCGGGGCAGGTGGGAGGGGGCGGCCTCCTGCAAAAGGCGGAGCACGGCCACGCCCACATGGCGGCGGCCCTCCTCCCAGTAGATTTGTCCGGCCGGGGTCCCCGGGCCCGGACAGGCGGCGGTGAAGCAGAGCCCGGCCTGCAACAGCTAGCGCAGCAGGTCGCGCCCTTCCGCCGAGGTCATGAGACCATCCACGGCCCGGCACAGTCCGGCCCGCCAGCGCTGCTGTGCCGGGGAAGCGGGGGCAGGGTCCCCGGCGGGGAAAAGCCGGTCATCGTGCATCGTGTCCTCCTTCCGGGGGCGGCGTCGTGCCGCCCGTCTGCTGCGGCCGCAGGGCAGGGACGGCCCCGGCGGCCAGGTTGGCCAGTACCTGCAGGACGGAGCTTTTTTCCCCTTCCACGGTCAGGTCGCTGTCGGCCAGGGTGTGTCCCAGGTCGGCGGTCTTCTGCAGCAGCTCCAGCTGCTGTTCCGCCTGCCGCGCCTCCTCGCGTCCGGCCCGCAGCCGGGCCCGTTCCTCACGGGGACGTGTCAGGTTCGCGGGCAGGCCGAGGCTTTGGGCATAATTGTCCAGCAGATTGTCCACATCCACGCTGTCCAGGGCTTCGGGCCAGGCCGAGGCGGCCTTGAGGGTCAGGGCCAGATACTGGTCCGTGGCGCTGATGCCCACCAGTTTCTGGGCCTGTGCCAGCAGGGAGACGAATTCCACCTTGAGGTGGCGTCCGCTCAGTTCCGGCGGGCAGGGGGGCAGCATGTCCAGGGCCAGCATGAGGCGGAAGGTACGGTCGATGAGCGGGATCAGCAGCTCGTCATGCAGGCGTTCCAGCACGGGACCGATGAGCAGCAGCTTCTCTTCCTCGCGGGCGGCTATCTCGCTGGCCGTGACCTTGCTGCGCCCTTCCAGGATCAGGCGGAACAGGTCGTTGTAGAGCCCGGCCCGTATCTGCTGCTGCACGGCTTCCATGGCGGAGCGCGCCTGGGCCAGATCGGGCTTGACCTGCAAAAGGGGCGTGGCCACGGGCTGGTTCTGTCCGGGCAGGCTGTCCACGAAGTTGATGCCGCCGGGCGTCAGGTCGAGCCCCACGGAGCGCAGGCCCGCATGGACGCTCATGGGCGGGTCCACGGCCTTGTGGATGGCCTTGAGCGTGGTGATGCCCATTTGTTGCAGCATGCGGCAGTCGGGCAGGGCATCCATGGCGGGCGAGCGGCCATAGACATCGTTGGCCGCCACGTCCCAGCGCGGGCCGAAACCGGGAAAGCCCAGGAAGCCGGATTCCTTCAGGGGCACGACCTGCCCTTCCCGTCCTTCCAGCCAGTAGACCGAGGCCCAGGGCATGTGGCATTGCCCCGCCAGCCGGGGCCGGCGTTCCGTGCGGGGCAGCACGGCATGGATGACCGCATGTCGCTGGTCCGGCGTGCGCCGGGCCGCCAGACGCAGGTTTTCCGGCAGGGCCTCCGGACCGAAGCTTTGCACCATCTGGCGCAGGCTCATGTGCATGCGGTGGAAAACCGTGTCCACCCGCCGGGCCGCGTCCGTATCCAACACGTACTGTCCGGCGCAGAGCGGCACGAAGCGGAAGCCGTGGCGCAGGTCGGCCAGTTCGAAGACGAAGGCCGTGCCGAAGGTCCCCAGTTCCGCATAGATGGTGTGCATGGCGTTGTAGAAGTTGCAGCGCTGCAGCACCACGCGCATGCGGGCCTCCACTTCATCCAGATAACGCTGGCCCGCGTGGCTGCGCGACAGTTCGGGATCGTCCAGGGCCAGCCGGAACCAGGGCCGGGCGGGGCTGGTCATGCCGCCCTGCAGGCCGGCGGCCAGGGTCCGCATGGCCAGGATGCCCGTGGCGTCCACCAAGGAGCGGTTGAGCAGGGGGCGGTCGTCCGGACTGTCGTCGGTACGGAAACGGGTGGGCAGAAAGTGCTCGGCCAGGCTCTCCCAGGCCGTGTCCCAGGGCGAGCGCCGTTCCAGCAGGGCCCGGTAACGCCGGGCCAGGGCCGGGACGCGCAGGGCAAGACGCTCTTCGGCTTCCGGCCGGTCTCCTGCAGGCAGCGGGGACCCCTGATGCGCTGTCCCGAGCAGGGCGCGCAAAGCGGGGCGCTGTGCCGGGCGCATCTGACGGCCCCGGTACACGCCGGGGACGT
>ERZ827520.3069-NODE-3069-length-14263-cov-6.733390_pt1 | contig 14263 bp, 15 predicted proteins | sample MGYA00519581_ERZ827520 | MGnify/ENA primary metagenome ERZ827520 (study PRJEB31778, sample SAMEA3449339) | human gut metagenome | biome: human gut; feature: human-associated habitat; material: faeces | place: United Kingdom | collected 2010/2012 ...
AGAACGGTAAACTCCGACCGTTGGGAATACCGACCATGAAAGACAGGGCGATGCAAGCATTATATCTCATGGCATTGGAACCGATAGCCGAAACGACAGGCGACCGTTTTTCTTACGGCTTCCGAAAGAAGCGCAGGACAATGGACGCAATTCGTCAGATTGATACGGTTCTAAATCGCCAGCATTCCCCCGAATGGATTTTGGAGGGAGATATTAAGGGTTGCTTCGACCACATCAGTCACGACTGGCTTATTGAAAATATCCCTATGGATAAAACAATACTCAGAAAATGGCTGAAATGTGGAGCTGTATTCAATGGTAAACTGTTCCCGACAGAAGAGGGTACACCACAAGGAGGTATCATATCACCGACACTTGCAAATATGGCACTTGACGGACTTCAACCACTCTTGGCTGAAAGATTCAAAAGACGTTTCATCAACTATAAGACATTCCACTACAAAGTGAATCTTATCAGGTATGCGGACGACTTTATAATCACAGGTCGAGATAAGGAATTATTGGAAAACGAGGTCAAACCAATGGTGATAGAATTTCTCAAAGAAAGGGGTCTTACCTTATCCGAAGAGAAAACTACCATTACGAACATATACGATGGATTTGATTTCTTAGGTTTCAATGTAAGGAAGTTCGGCAAAAGGCTGTACACATCTCCGTCCAAAGATGCACAGAAACGCTTTAGGGCAAAAATCAGTGACATCGTTAAAGGACATAAAATGTGTAAGCAGGAATCGCTGATACGAATGCTCAATCCTGTGATAACAGGTTGGGGAAACTATTACCGATATGGTGCATCAACCAATGCTTTTCACGGTTGCGACAATCACATTTACAACCTCACAAAGAAATGGGCTTTACGTCGCCACCCAAAGAAACGCAAGTCTTGGGTTGCAGATAAGTATTGGCATGAAATTCGGGGGCGTAAATGGACGTTTGCATGGAAATATGAAACAAAAAGCAAGAAAGTGAACTACCTGACCCTTAAAAGGTTGTCGGATATACATTATACTCCGTACAAGCAAGTCAAGGGGGAGGCAAACCCTTTCGACCCGGAATATGATGATTATTTCTTTCAGCGAAAGGAGCAACAAATGCTGGAATCTCTCAAAGGACGTAAGTCACTCTTATATTTATGGAACAAGCAGAAGCGGACTTGTCCGTTATGCGGCAAGGAGATAGATTGTACAAAAGCATGGAACGTCAATGAAATATCTGTTGGTGGTTCAATTGTACGGCAACTTGTCCATAACAACTGCTACAAGCGAAATAAACGAAACTGTTGAAAGTATGAGCCGATTTCTAACAACAAATAGAAATATTGAGTTGCTTGAGCCGTATGAGGGGAAACTCTCACGTACGGTTCTTAGGGGAGAAGGGGGCAGTAATGCCCTTGACTTACCCGATGTGCAAAAACAGGGCGATTTTTTTGTAGAGAGTCCGATTATCCTGTTCGCCGCAGTGATTTGGTTTTTGCGCATCTATCAGGACGGGAAATACTGCACCTTTCCCCATGCCATCGAACTGCTCAACCGCCGTTACGAGGACGTGTTTCCCATTCTGACCAGCTATCCCGAACTGGAGAACTATCTTTCCCCGTTCATGGACGCATGGCAGGGCGGAGCGATGGAACAGCTCGCCGGACAGATAGCCTCGGCGAAGATTCCGCTCTCGCGCATGATTTCCCCGCAGCTCTACTGGGTCATGTCCGACAGCGAGTTCACGCTCGACATAAACAACCCCGACGAGCCGAAAATCCTTTGCGTGGGCAACAATCCCGACCGCCAGAACATCTACGGGGCGGCGTTGGGGCTGTACAACTCGCGCATCGTCAAGCTCGTGAACAAGAAGGGCAGGCTCAAGTCCTCCATTATCATAGACGAGCTGCCCACGATTTACTTCAAGGGTCTGGACAACCTGATTGCCACCGCCCGGAGCAACAAGGTTTCCACCCTGCTGGGTTTTCAGGACTTCTCCCAGCTCAAGCGCGACTACGGCGACAAGGAAGCCGCCGTGGTGATGAACACCGTCGGCAACGTTTTCTCCGGGCAGGTGGTCGGCGAGACCGCCAAGACCCTGTCCGAACGTTTCGGTAAAATCTTGCAGAAGCGGCAGAGCATCACCATTAACCGCGAGGACAAGTCCACCTCCATCAACACGCAGATGGAGAGCCTTATCCCGGCGAGCAAGATTTCCACGCTCACGCAGGGCATGTTCGTCGGGGCGGTTGCCGACAACTTCAGCGAGCGCATCGAGCAGAAGATTTTCCATTGCGAGATTGTGGTGGATGCCGAAAAGGTCAAGCGTGAGGAACAGGCTTACAAGCCTATTCCCGTCATCACGGACTTTACCGATGCCGACGGCAACGACCGCATGAAGGAGATGATTCAGGAGAACTACAACCGCATCCGTGCCGAGGTCCGGCAGATTGTCGCCGACGAGTTGCAGCGCATCCAGTCCGACCCCGAACTGCAATACCTCTTGCAGAACAAGTAACGCGTCGCAGGCGAAAAAAGGAAAATCCGTAGCACTGACTGTTACGGATTTTCTTTTTTGTCAATTATATTTTCTGCTTTATATAACAGATGGGGCATTTCCTTTCCATTATATACAATGGTGTGGCTGCCGCAGGGTATCATTCCGATGGCTTCTGCCACACGGAGGGAAGGCGAGTTTTCGGGACGGATGCTGCAACAGACTTCCTGTAATCCCAATTCCTCAAAAGCATGTTGCAGGCATCTTCGGGCGGCTTCCGTTGCATAACCATGATGCCAATACACATTGTCCAGCATGTAGCCGAGTTCCACGGTATTATTCCCGTCAATCACGCTTTTCATTAAGCCTGCCTGTCCGATAAACTTATTGTTTTCCTTTAATATGACGGCAAAATACCCATATCCGTCCTTACGGTAACGGGTAAGCTGGCGGTTCAGCCATTGGTGCACTTCCTTCTTTTCAAATCCGTGTTCCCATGCGTACATGACTTCCGGCTTGCTCATAAGGGCGAGTAATGCACCCATGTCCTTGCGGGTGATTTTTCTGATTATAAGCCGTTCGGTTTCCATGACCGTAAGCGATTCGGTATAGGTCTTTATTTCCATACCGTCGTCTTTCCATTCCCTGACCAGCTTCCGGATGGTATCGTCTATGAGCTTGCGGTATGCGTCATTAGGGACGACTTTCAGATAAAACGCAGCGTTGGTTTCTTTCAATACCCAATCCGCTATATCCTGCAAGTCCTTTCCTTCGGGGATATAGTCCTTGTGTATCATGAACTCGTTGATATTGTCCTCCAGCAGTTCTTCAACGGCAATACGGTTGTCTTCATCCAAATCCGAAAAGGGAGTTTCTTCGATTTCGTAGATTTTGCCAGACAATTCATCCACCTCTTCATCATCCGCTTCCGGTGCATAATTGCCGCGTTTCATGTCAAGCATTTCCTGTGCGAACTGTCCGGACTCCCTGTCCTTGTATTTCTTGGCATATTTTTCCAGCAGTTCCCAATCCTGCCGCCTCATAGGGAAACGGAATGCGGCACGCTCCACTTCGTTACAGCGCATCATGTCCGCCTGCTCGTCTTTCGGAAGCGACTGGCATTCCTTACAGATATGCCGTGCGTGTCCTTTGCCCGTAAAGCTCTCGTTGGACTTGCGGCAGCCGCATATTTTACAATAGTGTCCGTTATGTCTTTTCTTTTTCTTTGCCATTTTCACGATATAGAAACTCCCATGCAAAATAGACCGCAAATTGCATGGGAGATACGTTCTACAGTTTCTTCTTATCGGGTACGCAGCAGTATCAGGTCAAAGTACATCAGCCGGGTGTGCATGGGCTGCATGGCTGATTGGTCTTCCGCCGTTCTCCTGCCGTGCAGGAAAGTCCATTCCTCTTCCTCTGTGGAAAACAGGAACTTGAAGCCGTTCCGCTGATAAAAATCAAATATCTTCGGATTGTTCAGGGCATCCACCACTATATAGCGGCATCCGGTTTTGTTCAATGGTTCGATGAACCATGACTTGATGGCATCCAGTATCTCATCGCCGATACGCTGTCCCATATAGCCGTCACTGACGGCAAGCTGCCCCACCAGCACCGCAGGATATTGGGGACGGCGTTTCTCGTTGGGGATGTTACGGTTGAGCCTGTTGCGCCGGCTGTTCGGGAGCAGGTCTGCACGGATACTCGAATTGGCTACGGTGAAAGCTCCGACGATGCGGTGCTTGTCCTGCTCCACAAAGCAGTAGGACTTTCCCAAAAGCTGGTAGGCATAATCCGCATACTCTCTCGTGAAGAACTCGGTTATATCCCTGTCCTTGCACAAGAAGCCGCCGCATTCGCGCAGCACGTCTTCATTCAGCTCACGGAACTCACAATACTCCAGCATACCGTCCTATCCCTCCTTATCTATATTGTACAGTCTGGAGCGTTTCAGGATAGCACGCATCTTTTCCACCTGCTTCGTGAAGTCTATGGAGCCGCGCCTTTCTCTGGCGTTCCTGTCCGCTTCTTCCACGAAACGCTCCGCCGCCTTGCCGCGAAGTACCGGAATAGGTTTAATTTCTAATGCCATAATCTATTGTATTATAATTGTTTCTGCAAAGGTAAGCAATTTTTCGCAGACTATGACGCCCATGCCTCATTTTCTCGTTATCTTTTCCGCATCCGTTCCCGTTCCTCGTCTTCCTGCATCCGCCGGTTCAATTTCTCCGCAGCCTTGTCGAAGAAATAGGTGCGGCTCTCGTTCTTCCGCCGCTTGATGTCCGCATAGGTATTGTAACACTGGCTCTCTTTTATTTCCATGCCGAACACCTTGCAGAAGCCGTCCAGCAGTTCCTTGATACCCGTTTCACCCTCGTTTACCAGCCTCATGGCATCCAGCCCGTAAATCAGCTCCACCAGTTCAGCCATACTGCCCGTCCAGCGCATGGAAGGGGCATTGACAGGCATTTCATTTTTCTTTTCGCATTCGGAGTGGATGGTTGTGGATAGTGGCGGCACCTGCGGGCGGTTGGAGGGGATATGTTTCTGCATCTTGCGTATGAAAGACAGGGCTTTACGGACAAACAGGGCGGTATGGCTTCTCACACCCGCAATATACTGCGTGTGGTGGTATTGCAGTTCGTTTTCGGCATACGCCAGCGCAATCTTCGCCCCGTCCGTATCGCTGTCGTGCATCAGTTCCACGATTTCCTTGACAAAGCGGCTGTATGCGGCATTCAGACCGGCTGTTTCATCGCTCCCGTTTATAAGACCGAAAAATTCGGTTTCTGTCAATATGAGGTATTCCATATCTCTTTCAGTTTTATGTTATTACACTTGGGTTAAAAGTGTGCGCACATAAAACTATGGGACAAATTGCGGTCCTGCGGGAGTGTTTTTTCTTTTTGCATGGATATATCACGCTGATATTCAGCTAAATATTTACCGAAAATATTTTTTGGAGCTTTTCCCGACGCCTCATTTTTTTGTTCAAAATTTGAACGTATGTTCACATTTTGAACGTCGGAAGCTCTTGAAAATGTTCATGTTTTGAACACAACCACCGGCTGGCGGGGTGTTTTCCGACCATAGGTTATCCGTATTATGTTGTCTTTCCACCGTCTGCTCTCCGTGCATGTCCATTCGCTTTCAGGCAGTGAGCCCTGAAACAGCCTGCTGCCGTTTCCCGCTATGACGGGAAGCAGGTAGAGGATGATTTCATCCACAAGGCGCATACGCATCATGCCGTTGATGATGCCTGCCGTCTTTTCGGTGGCTTCTATCAGATAGTTCAGGGAGTCGTCGGTCTGTTCGGTCCGGTTGGAGAGGAGGGTCAGGGACGTGTCTTCTTTCAGGATACAGATGGCATCTTCTTTCAGCGCACCTATCCCGTACTTGTCGGAACCAAGCCATTGTCCGCACAGTGAAGTCGTTTCTGCCGGACAGCCGTCCATTGTCAGGACGGCGAGTAATCGGACTTTTGCCATAGCGGTCATTCTGTTGCGACCGGAAACCGTATATAAAAAAGTAGCGTGCAAATTACGCTACTTCTGGTGACGGCTCTGGAAAGCCTGACAGGAATCACGCAAATGCACGCTATGCCAAGGCATAGCATAAGCATCGCGCAATCGTATCCTGTCTTCAAATTTTCCAGATTTTCACCAGAAACGCCTTGCGGTCTTATTCTATACTATATCTTAGTCGGTACGGGAAACCGTGTTTCTCCGTACCGTTTTTCTCCTATGTTCGTGCAAAGATAGGATTTTCAGTCAAGATTTTCTCATTTTTCGCTCTTTTTCTGCATGATACCGTATTCTTTCATCTTGTTGTACAATGTCGTGCGGCTGATGCCCAGCAGTCCGGCAGCCATTTCGCGGTTCCCGTCCGCCTGTGCCAGGGCCCGCACGATGCGTTCCCTTTCCTCATTCCCGTCTTTCAGCAGCAGGGAGCTGCCTGCCTGTGCCGTACTTTCCGCTTCCAGTCTGTCGGCTCCTATCAGCCTTCCTTCCGTCAGCAGGACGGCGGAACGCACCGTCTGTTTCAGCTCCCTCACATTTCCTGCCCACATCCGCCTCATGAGTTCCTTTTCCGCCTCCTTGTCGAATCCTTCCGTATGCCGTCCCAGTTCCTCGTTGGCAAGCTCCCGGAAAAACTCCGCAAGGGGCAGTATGTCTTCCCGGCATTCCCGCAACGGCGGTATCTTGATGACGAACTCCTTCAGGCGGTGATACAGATCCCGCCGGAAACGTCCTTCCTCCACTGCCTTCTCCAGATTCTCGTTGGTCGCCGCCACGATGCGCACGTCCGCTTTCCGCTCGCGGGTGCAGCCCGTCGGACGGTAGCATTTGGTCTGCAGTGCACGCAGCAGTTTTTGCTGTACCTCAGCGGGCAGGTTGCCCACCTCGTCCAGAAACAGCGTACCGCCGTCAGCTTCCGCCATGCAGCCCTTCTTTCCGGTTATGGCTCCCGTAAATGCGCCTTTCTCGTATCCGAACAGCTCGGATGCCGCCAGCTCCCGTGTCAGCATGCCGCAGTCTATCGCGACAAACGGACCTTTCTGCCGGGTACTCTGCACATGTATCTTTTCTGCTATATGTTCCTTTCCCGTACCGTTTTCTCCAAGTATCAGCACTCCTATATCCGTCGGGGCTACCAGTGAAATACGGCGGTCGATTGTCCGGAATGCGGCACTTCTGCGCTCCAGTATGGGCACGGTATGCCTTCTTTCCGTTTTGCGTACCAGTTCTCTTATCCTCGGAAGCAGCTTTTCCTGCAGCAGGGTCTTGGGGATATAGTCCTCGGCTCCCAGTCTCATGGAGCTGACCGCCGACGCGACCTGCGCATAGTCGGTCATGATGACAAACGGGTTTCTGATACCCGCTTCCCGCATCCGCTCCAGCACTTCCGTACATTCCCCGTCGGGCAGACGCAGGTCCGACACGATGATGTCCCCATCGTCCAGTTCCTCCAGCAGCCTCCGTGCCCCGGCACAGTCGTATGCCGTGCGGGTCCTGTAGCCTGCCTTCTCCAGCATTCCGCAGACATGGTCGCGGAATACCGGGTTGTCTTCTATCACTATTATTCTTCCCATATCGTTTTCTCCATTTCCTTTCGGGCGAGCCGGATAATCGTTTCGCCCTGACCGGTTACCTTTCCGGCATACTCCCTGATTTCTTCTGCCGTCCCGTTTCCGTGGAGCACGTCATACAGCTCCTGCAGCGGCCCTTCGGCATGTATCAGCATCCACGAGCTGCGGATATGGTGTATCCAGTAGTCCAGCCTGTCCCTGTCACACCTTTCCGCTTCCTCCCGTATGGCGGCCATTTCCTTCTCCGTCTCCCTGACCAGACATTCCAGCCTCTGCCGCTTGTCGCCGTATGCAAACAGCGGGCCGAGGTCTATGCGTGGGGTGCTGTCCTCACCGATGCATTCTTCCGCGGCTGCCAGCAGTTCGTCGATGGAGAACGGCTTGTACAGCACCGAGCCGAAGCCCGCACCTGCCAGCTCCTCTTTCGTGATGCTTTTCGAGCCGGTCACCACCATCACGGGGATGGTGCGTGAGTTGCCTATGTCCGACGTGCGGAGCAGTTCCAGCACCTCGTAGCCGCTTGCGTCCTGCATTTTCAGGTCCGTGGTCAGCAGGTCATAGTGTCCCTCGCGCAGCTTCTCCGCCATTTCCCCCGTGCTCGTGCAGGTGTCGCAGTGCACCCCGTTCTGCACGAATATGTCGTGCATCATCCCCAGTATGATGCCGTCGTTGTCCAGCGACAACACCGAACATCCGCCCAGTCTTGTCCGCCTCGCTGCTGCCTTGCGGCCTGTCTCATCGGCTTTCTCCGCCTGGGGCAGCGGCAGCACCACGCTGAAGCGGCTGCCCGTGTTCCGTATGTTCTCCACCGATATGCTGCCCTCCATCAGTTCCGCAAGGCTTTTCACAATCGACAGTCCCAGCCCGAAGCCGTCCTGCGTGGCGGCATTGCTCAGCCGCTCGAACGGCTTGAATATCTGTTCCCGTTTGTCCTTGTCTATTCCTCCTCCGGTATCTTCCACCGCAAGCGTGAATTTCCCTCCGGCATACAGGGCGGTCAGTGTCACGCCCCCGCGTTCCGTAAACTTCAGTGCGTTCGACAGCAGGTTGCTTCCGATACGCAGTATCAGGTTCCTGTCGCCCATGACCACCTCGTCAGCGGCGTTGTTCACCCTGAACTCCAGCCGTTTCTCTTCCATCCGTGCGGCAAACTCCGTTTCCAGCGTTTCCGCCACTCCCGCCAGTCTGAACGGCTTCACCCTGACGGTCTCCTTTCCGTTGTCTATGCGGTAGTAGTCCAGCAGGTTCTCCATCAGTGCCCCCATACGCTCCGCCGACTGCCGTATATGCTCCGCGTGCAGCGCCGTTGTCTCCCGGTTCCCGTCCTTCAGTATCAGTTCCGCATTGCCGCGGATGGCGGTCAGCGGTGAGCGCAGGTCGTGCGTCACCGTCTGCATGATGTTCTGTCTGCTTTTTATCAGCTCTTCATTCTCCCGGACCGACCGGCGCAGGCTCTCTATCAGTTCCTCTCGCTGTTTCCTGTCTCTGGTGCGGCGGCGGATGTCCCTCCGGACTACTGCATACAGCAGCACCGCACACAGGACACCTGCCGCCGATATGCCGCATATCAGTACAAATGCCGTCTCTCTCAGTTCAGCCACCCGCATGTGCCTTTCTTCCATGCGTTCCGTCTCGTCCTGTCCGATTTCCCGTATCAGCCGCGAAAGGTTCCGGTTCAGTATGCTGTTGCGTATTTTCAGTGAGTCCGACAGATGGGAGAATGCCTGTTCCTGTTCTGCCAGTGCCGTACGCATCTCTTCCTCAAACCGCCGCATCTCCGCAATGTGCCGGGTGTTGGGTGTCGTGCTCACCCGTGTGGTCGTGCGTGCCGGTTCTGCTTTCTTTTTCTTGCGGAACAGGCCGAACAGCCCGCCCCGTTGCTTTTCCTCTTCCGGTTCGGTGCGCTCCGTCACTGTCGTTGTCCGTACCGATGCGGTCTGTTCCAGTCCGGGCAGGTGGCGTTCCAGCAGGCTGTCCATGCGGTGCGCCGTGGTCGGCAGTTCCACCATGCGTCCTATCAATCTGCGCTTCTCGTGCAGCAGCTTCACTATGGTGTCTATTCTTGCCCTCTGGCTCGGCTCCGTGTAGTATCTCCTCAGCCTTTCCATCACTTCCGTCGTATGGGAACCCCTGCTGTCGTATGCCTTCATGTCGGAGTCGTCCCACAGCATGGCACGGTCCGTGTCAAGAAACAGGGCGATCAGCCCCCTGTATGCTTCGCCGGCGGCTTCACGCTGCATAAGCAGGCTTCGCTCTTCCGCTTCCGCCTCCTCGAATACCCGCTTCTCGTACCATACTGCCATGACCAGCCCCAGTATGAGCATGCCCAGTATGACATATCCCGCAAGGATTTTCAGGTGAAGGGGATAATTATCTTTCTCTGCTTTTTCTTCCATTGCATTATAAGTGCTTGTACAATGCAAAGTTAAGCGGGAAACAGGGGTTTGTCTGTTCAGCTTTCTGTCTTATTATTTCAGTTTTCTGTCATTCCGGTGTTTTTCCCGCAGTTTTGTAGGCGGGGCATTGAAGTTTCTCCGGCAATATTCCGAAAATGTGGACTCGTTTCTGAATCCGTTACGCTCGCTTATCTTGGATATGGGCAGGTCCGTATGAAGAATATTTTCCAGTATTTTCTTTTTTTTCTGTTCGCGGAGCCAGTCCGCTACCGTCATTCCGAACGCCTCCTTGAAATGCGTGCGGAAAGCGGTGTTCGACATATGGCATCGCTTTGCCAGTTCTTCTCCGGTCATTTGCGTGGTTGCCCTTGCCAATACCATTTCACGGAATCCCGAAGCCTTGAAGTCGGGAAGGTAGCGTTCCGCTTCGCGGAAATCGCTCTCACTCATGAAGCTGCCGCCGTTCTGTTTCGGACACAGGAAACGGTCAAATTCTTTTAGAAAAGTTCCCGTCATCAGATTATAGAGAACATTCAGGTGGGGATATTCATCCTCTCTGTCTATTGCCGCATGTATGCGGGCGCACGAGAGCATCCCCCGGCTGTCCTGTACCTTGCAATAGTACATGAAGGTATCCACTACATAGCCCAGCACCTTGTTGTCCGGACAATAGCAGGCAAGAATATACAGGGCAGCTTCCGCCGGGGACACCGGCGACGGGCTTATATGGAAACTGTCAAGTCTGGCTATAAGCCATTGCATGGCGGGTATATTTTTGGAGAGCCGTTCAAGTTCAGCCCATGTCCCGAAGCGGTAGATATCCGCGTGCCGTAACGCATGTGCCGTTTCGGTCATCCATAAATGCCAACCGGTTTCCCTTGCGGCATTTTCAAGTCTCTCATATAGATTGTTGTTGTCTGTTTTCTTCACTTTTCTGCCCATTCTTGTCAATATAATACCATTCGTCGCTTTCCCAATAGTGGTATTCTCCGTCCGAACCCGGCACTTCTTTCATCTCTCCCTTGTCGGTTACTTTCGCCTTGCCGTTCTCGAATGGGAAGCCGAAGGCGAAGCGGGGCTTGATGACCGTCCTGCCGCTTTCGTCTGCGTACCCGATACGCCCTCGCTTGTCCACGATACGGTACAATCCCTCGCTGACATAATCGTCGCCATTGTCACATTGAAACACGCTGTAGTGTTTCATGGAACTGCAACCGCATAATAACATTATCGCAATTATCGTTAGAATTTTGCTCATTGTGTAAATCTTAAAATTATCAGAACCATAAACTATTACCATTCTTCCCGCTCATTGATACACAAAAAAAAGCCAATAGGCTATGCCCAAATTAATCAGAAACAGACCAAGCGGCAATAGTAACTGAAGCCAGAAATAGTTTTTATCCTTTCTTTCAGGATAAAGGCGGTAATAGGCACGCTCCCGCGCTTTGGTAAAGTACTTCTTTTCAATCTTTGAATACACCTCTACTGCTGCCCAGACCAAGCCGACAGACAAAGCTGACGGCAGCCACAACGGTATTACCCAATATAGGAATCTTATTATAAGAAGCGAAGGGACAACAGCGAAAACCCACAAGAAGATAGCATCCAACGGCATAGACCACCTGTTGTGGATGCGTCGTATGCGACCCGCATAATACAGGTGGTCTATTATGCTGAACTTATATTTCCGTCTGAAACCCATCTCTGCTTTTCGTTTTCGCAAAAATACTGTTTTTGCGGCAGACAAAGAGCATCCGGCACATTGTTTTTCGGCATAACGTGATGATTAAGTGAGCGGAAAACATTATTTTTGTGTTCGGAATCCTTTTAATTATAAGTATGACGATTACCGATATATACGAAGCTATGAACAGCAAGGCAGAATCTTTTTTCGAGTGGGCGCAGGCTCATCCGAAATACGGGCTGCTGTTTGCAGCCGCACTGCTTGCCCTTTGGCTTGCAGGATTGCTGCTCCGTTGGAAATGGGCGTGTCATTGGCAATTCAACAGCACGCTGTGGTTCTTTGACGGTTGCAAGCCTGAAACACGCCGCAAGGTTCAGATGGTATTGGTCGGCATGGCGATAATTGCCTGCCTGACGATGTTTTTTGCATGGAAATAACTTTTCCTATGCTGGCTGTTTGCCATAACCATACCGCTTGGAATACCGTTGATGTTTCGCTTTTTCAGTTGGATTGTCGTCCTTGTCATCGTAATGTTGTTCTGCCTTCTGCCCTCCATATTCTGCAAGCTCCGTTACACAGCCGGACGTCGGAAAGTAATCAGTGAACATTACTGGGATATGAAACATATTGGCAGGAGACTTGCTGAAATTCTTCTTATCTCCATCGCATTGGCGGTAGGGAATGCCGTACTGATGTTTTACCTCGGATTTATATATAGGGCATGACAATGCCTGCCGCTACCGCCACTGCAATGACAACGGCATAGTACACCGCTATCGCTTTTTTCCAATACAGAGGACGCAAATCAAGTTCTTCCCGGATTTCCATTCTCCAGTTAGAAGGTTTGAGCTGAAAGTCGGAGGTGCACCATATTGCTACAGCTGCCCATCCGATTAGAATGGTGAAAATTATTTTCTGACCGTTATTCGGTTCATCTTTTAACGTAAGTAATGTCACCAAAATTAATGAGAGATAGGGAAGGCAGATTATCCCGACAGCCCGACGCTCCACCCAATCATGCACGCCTTTCCTTCGCAGCATATCGTAGGCAAGGATGTATGCGGTTTTATGTATCATCGCAATCAGACGAAATAAATGAGGTCTTCTTGTTTCTGCTCTTTTCATGCTTTTGTAGGTTTTAAAATTCCATATCTTCCGTCCATTCCAAAGAATCCACCAGACAAAGTTCTACTTTCTTCATTTCATACCAAACGGTCAGCAATACCCTAATGCTGTCAGGCGTATATCCTTTAATCCATGTACATTCCGCAAATATCCGTCTGCCGTCTCTGATTTCCTCGATGGTGGCATAGTCCTGTAACCCTGCACGAAACTCTCCATCCATGTCCGTCTCCCTTACTTGCATGGTATAGACCGGTTGCCCGTAACGGGTCGTGTGCTCGCCTTGGTCAATCAGACGCTGCAAGGCTTCATTGGGTGTTTCCTGACGGGCGCCTATGGCAAAACGTAGTGAAAGGTAATCCCTCCACCTTTGCGGTACTTCAGTCCGCTCATTTTCCGGCGGCATTGTCTTATCGGAAAAAGCGGGAAACACAATGTTCGCCGCCACCACCATAGCCACGATAACTGCCCAATAGACCACTATTGCCCGTTTCCAATAACGGGGACACTCACGGAGTTCCTGCCGGACTTCCTTGCATATCTTCTTGTCGTCCCAAAATCCCAAAGGGATGGCCGACAGCAGCACCGCCAGTCCAGCCAGACCGTAGAAGACTACCTTCTGCGGCACGTTTACCAGATGTACATACCCGTCTTGTCCCCTTGCCGCCAGAAATGTGCCGGCCAACAGGACGAATTCCGGGAGGATGCTCAGGAAGTATATTCCGGCAGCTAATGCTTTTCGCTTCCTTCTATTGTTCCATTCCGTGAAATACGCGTATGGAATTTTATGCAACATCACCAATACACGGAAAAATCGGCTGAAAATATTTTTTTTATTTGTCATTTGAGTATTTCAGTTATCCATTTCAGTGCAGTTCTTAATAAAACCATTCTTCCATTTCGCTCAATTACAAATATATATCATAAGGAAGAAACTTCGGAATATTCAGCTTTCTTTTTTTCTATGGTATGCTCAAAAGCAGTTTTTGCGAGTGGTTGTTTGGGCGTTCCCTTTAGGTATGGTTTTCCGTCCTGCCCGAAAGTTTCCCGGCGTTTAACCGTTAGTCAGGAACTGAAAAGCAAAACCAAATGCAATAGAAAATCAGACAAAGCCAATAACGTAAGAATATGATTAGCGACAGCACAAAATGTACCAGCAGGATTTTTCCGTTGTACTTGAATCGGTGGCAGACGGATATGACGACACCGAGAATGTCCCAACCAATCGCCACCCGGCACCCCAAGGCATAGTTCTCGAAAGATTTACAAATCCAACCAAATTCTCCTTCACCTATCGGGTAAAGTTCAGGATGCTTCGCGAATTGTATGTAATCACTGATATGCGCCCATAACAGAAACAAGCAACATAGCCCCCACAATATTCTTAATACGAATCGCAATTTCATCTTGTTTTATTTATCATTTCAGGTTATCGTGAATGGTCTAACTCGATGTACCAGCCTTCCTTGACGG
>ERZ827520.3072-NODE-3072-length-14254-cov-3.528910_pt1 | contig 14254 bp, 11 predicted proteins | sample MGYA00519581_ERZ827520 | MGnify/ENA primary metagenome ERZ827520 (study PRJEB31778, sample SAMEA3449339) | human gut metagenome | biome: human gut; feature: human-associated habitat; material: faeces | place: United Kingdom | collected 2010/2012 ...
TGGACGAGCCGGTGGACGGGCTGGACCCGGTGATGCGCCGTCAGGTGTGGAGCCTCATTTTGCAGGACGTTGCCGAGCGCGGCACGACAATGCTTGTCTCGTCGCACAACCTGCGCGAATTGGAGGACGTGTGCGACCACGTGGGCGTGATGAGCCGCGGCAAGCTCCTGCTTGAGCATTCGCTGAGCGAATTGCAGGACTATACCGTCAAGCTCCAGCTCGCCTTCGAGGGCGCGGAGCTGCCCGCCCTGCCGCAGGAGATCAAGGTGCTGCACCACGCGCAGACCGGGCGCGTCCACACGCTCATCTGCCGCGGCAGCGCAGAGGAACTGGAACAGCAGCTCGCCGCGCTGCACCCGATCTTTATCGACGCGGTGCCGCTGTCACTTGAAGAAATTTTCATCTATGAACTGGGAGGTGAGGACTATGCGATCCGCGACATCGTTCTTTGATAAGACTTTATTCCGCAGCCAGCTCAAGCACACCTGGCCGCTCTGGCTCGGCTACACCGCCTTGTGGCTCTTCCTCGTGCCGGTCGCGCTCTTTTCAGAGCTTTCCGCCTATCAGGGCAGCTACAGCGCAGCGGATGCGTCCAGTCTGCTGCTCAATGCCGGCGTGCACGGCGGCGTCTTCATTTCCTTCGTCTTCGGGCTTTTCTTTGCGATGCTCTCCTTCTCGCACCTGACGCAAAGCCGCGCGACGAACGGCTTCCACGCGCTCCCCGTGCGGCGCGAGACCATCTTTCTGACCGCCTACCTCACGGGGCTATTCTGCCAGCTTTCCAGCATTCTCGTCACGTTCTTACTCGGCGCGGCGGTCTCAGCCCCACTGCACCTCAGTTTCTGGAGTGTCACCGGCGCGGCCATGGGCAGCGCCATGCTCGAAGCCGTCTTTTTCTACTCCTTCGCCGTGCTGTGCATGATGATGACGGGGCAGATCCTCGCCGCGCCCGTCTTCTATTTCGTCGGCAATATCCTCGTTCCGGCGATGGAATATCTGCTGCGCAACTTTGCGGGCAACTTCCTCTTCGGCTACAGCGGACACGCCGACGTTACGCTCGATTTTCTCTCCCCGCCCCTCTATATGTACCTCAGGGTAGACATCGCCTCGATCGAGACTTGCGAGAGCGACTCGTACTATGTGACCGCCTACGCGCTCGAGCACCGCTCTTTCATGATCCTCGCCGCCTACGCGCTCGCGGGACTTGTCATCGCCCTCATCGCGCTGCTCCTCTACCGCACGCGCAAGAGCGAGATGACCGGCTCGACGGTCGCCTTCCCGTGGGCGACGCCCATCTTCAAGTACGGCGTGGCGTTCTGTACCGCCGTTGCCCTCGGGCAGTTCCTCTACTATTTCCTCTTCGGCCAGTACCGTTCGAGCGGCAACGATTCCCTGCCCGGCACGATCCTCTGCATGGCGGCAGCAGGACTTGTGGGCTACTTTGTCGCCGAAATGCTCGTCAAAAAGAGCTTCCGCGTCTTCCGCGCGGGCGCAAAGGGCGCGGTCATTGTTTCGCTCGCTCTTGTGCTGCTCGGCGTCACGATGAGCTTCGACCTCACGGGCTATGAAAAGCACGTGCCGAACGAGAGCGAGATCGAATCCGTTTACTACACCTTCTCCGGCATGACGAACGTCACGACCGACGACGCCGATACCATCCGCCGCCTCACCGCGGCGCACCAGGCCATCGTCAAAAACCGGAACGAGCAGGCGCGTATGGCGAAAGCGTGGGAAACGGGCACACTCTCCCAGAGCGACTATGACGACATCGAACCCTTCTCCCTGCGCCTGACCTACTACCTCAAGGACGGCTCGCAGCTCTCGCGCTCCTATTCGCTCTACCTGCGGAGAAGCGACCTCACCGTGCCCTCGTCCGTCACGGCGCGCGTGAACGCGCTCTATATGTGCAGAGAGTCCGTGCTCCGCCGCGTCCTCGGCTACGGCTACGAGCTCCTCGGCGACACGCCGCGCTTCCTCGACAGCTATTGCTACTATTATGATGAGAACTCCAACACAAAGGACTATGCCCTCACCGCCGCGCAGGCCGGGCAGGTCTACGCCGCGCTGATGCAGGACGTTCAGGATTCCGATAACGGCAGCAGCGACATCTTCGCCGTGCAGGAATACCAGTACGATCCCCCCATCTCCTTCTGGCTCGAGCTGTACTTTGAGTCCACCAACGAAAAAGGCCGTCCGGAGGTATATACGCTCGCCCCCGAGGTGAACGGCTCGACGCCCAACACCCTGCAAGTACTGAATGAACTGCTGCCCGAGCTGAACTCCAACACCGTAACGCCGCCCAGCGACGACGGCATTCACACTCTCCCCGCCACAGAGGACGTTTCCACCACGGAAAGTGTGAACTGACATGGCAGAAAAAACAAAGCGGCGGCGCAAGCGCCGCCGCACCGGGAACAAGAAAGCATTTCTCGTCCTGCTCGCGCTCGTTTTGCTCGTTCTCGGCGGCGTGAAGCTGCGCTATGCGCTCGCGCACCGGAATCTCCCCGGTTCGAATGTCAGCGTGCCGGACTTTGTCACGGTCGACTACATTCCGACAAACGAATACTCTCGTCCCGGCACGCCGCTCAGGGAAATTTCCGGCGTGGTGGTGCACTATGTCGGCAATCCCGGCACGACCGCCGCGGCGAACCGCAGCTTTTTCGCCAACCTCGCCCTGACGCACGAGACCTACGCGAGCGCGCATTTTGTCGTCGGGCTGGATGGTGAAATTTTGCAGTGCGTGCCGCTGACGGAGATCGCCTACTGCTCCAACAGCGCGAACGACTATACCGTGTCCATCGAGGTCTGCCACGCCGATGAGACGGGCGAGTTTAACGACGCGACGATGGAGAGCCTTGAAGCGCTCGTCGCGTGGCTCTGCGAGACCTTTGACCTCGACCCTGACGTGGGCGTCATTCGACACTACGACGTGACGGGCAAGATCTGCCCCAAATACTATGTGGAAAACGAGGACGCGTGGCTCGCCTTCCGCGCGGACGTGCGCGAGCGCATCGAAGAGGACAAAACCGCGAACGGTGAAACCAACTGAGAAATCAAATCGGGAGGGAGCTCATGCACGACTTTGTTTCCTATCTTTTTTATCTTTTGCAGCGCGGCATGCGCTTTGCCGTGCCCGCCGCGCTCGTCTGCGGTCTTATTCTGGCCGTTTGCTACGCCGTCTGCCGCAGGCAGGGCCGCCGCTTCCCGTGGGGAAAGGCGGTCTGCGCGCTGCTGCTTGTTGGCTGGGCGACGGTCACGGTCTTCGTCACGCTGCTACGCAGCGAGCCGAATGAATTTGCCGCGCGGCAGTGCAATTTGCAGCTTTTCCTTGCCTGGCGCGAAGCGTACCAGCGCTTCACGCTGCAAATCTGGCTCAACGTGCTGCTCAACATCGCGCTCTTCGTCCCGCTGGGATTTCTGCTGCCGCTGCTCGCTAAGCCGTTTCGCAAGTGGTACGCAGCCCTCGGCGCGGGCTTTGGCGTTTCGCTCCTCATCGAGCTGTCGCAGTTTTTCACCGGGCGCGGCATGTGCGACGTGGACGACCTCTTCACCAACACGCTCGGCGCAATGCTCGGCTGGTGCGCGGCGATGTTTGTGCTCGCACTGCGCCAAAAGAGCAGGACGTGGCCGCGCTACTGCGCGCTGCCCGCCACGTTCACGCTCGCACTATCTGCTATTTTTATCTCCTACGCCGCGCAGCCCTACGGCAACCTGCGCGACGCCGCCTTCACTACGGCGGATTTGAGCGCCGTCCGCTGGTCGGTCGACTTTGCGCTCGACGAGGACAGCAAGGCCGCCCGGGTCTATCAGGCACAGGCGCTCGACAACGCGGGTGCCGACCGCTTCGCCGCGGAATTCGCTGCTGCGCACGGCGTCGAATTTCCGGACATTGACTACTACGACGACACCGCGCTCTACATGAACCACTCCACCGGCGATTTTCTGAACGTCACGCTGCACGACGGCACTTGGGAATATTCGCTCGGCAAAGACATCACTCCCGTTTGGGACGTTCCCCCGCAGGACGTCACCGAAGAGCTCCTGCGCGAAACGCTCGACAACTTTGGCTTCTCCGTCCCCGCCGACGCCACATTCACGCTTTTGCCCTATGGTTCCTCTTACCGCGCGGTGTTCTCCGCCGATCTGCTCCCCACGGAGGGCAGCTTCCTCCACGGCACGCTCACTTGTGATCTGAGAACACAAGGCGACGGTCAATCGACGCTCTCGCAGCTCGAAAACCGCATCACCATGCTCGCGCCCGTGCGCGAAGAGCCTATTCTCTCCCCCGCACAGGCGTTCGCCGCATTGCAGGCGGGCAAGAGCTTCGAGGGCGCGTGGTTCGCGCAAAGCGTCCAGCAAATTGAGGTGCGCTCCTGCACGCTCGACTACCTCTCCGATTCCAAGGGCTTCTATCAACCGGTCTACCGCTTCGAGCTGTCGCTCGCCGGTCAGGCGGGCGGCATCACCGACGCGGTCGACTATATTCCCGCGCTCTTCTGAGCGCTGGATCGCAAGGAGGCTTACGATGAAACGCATATTTGCCGCGCTGCTCAGCTTCGCATTGTGTCTTGCGCTGCTACTCTTCATCCGAAGCGAGCCCGATGAACCGATCCTGCACGTCGCGCTGAAATCATCTGGCGAGCAGGACGCCGCCTACGTCTATGAAACGGTCTATGCAAGCGGAAAAAGCCGCCGCTGCAATGCTTTCACACCCGACACCTGCGTCTTTTACACCGCAGACTACGCAGACTTTGACACCTCCGCGCTTCACTCTCACAGGGTCAACACGCTTGTCGCCACCACGCTCTATGACTCCGTTGGCAACACCGTCACCCCCAATGAGACGATGCTCTCCATGATGCACGCCGCCGCGGATCAGATCGACCATGCGATCTTCACTTTTCAGATCATCGTCGTGAACGGCCAGCGCTACTTTGCCTTTGTTAAGCTCAATGTCAACTGGTGGGATCCGTGCACGCTGTACGAGTACGAAAGCGGAGCGCTCCGCGAGCTTTGTCAGTGGGACAATATGCGTCTGCTGTCAGTCGGTCTCATCTGAAATCCATAGAAAAAACGTCTGTCTCGGTCGAGACAGACGTTTTTTGTTTTAGTTTTTCGCTTCCAGGCTGTAGGGGTCTCTGCCAGCGGCAAATTCGGCGATCATCTCCGAGGTGAGGGCGATGCCGTTGCCCGTATAGTTCTCTCGCAGTTCCTCGCGGCTGACCCACGCGCCGTCCGCCAGCTCAAAGTTGTCGAGATGGATCGTATCGTCGTCGCCGTCGAGCCTGCACCAGTAGCCCATCATGATGTTGCCGCTGATACCCCAGGGCTGACAGCGGTAATAGCGCAGGTCCTTGACCTTAAGCCCGACCTCCTCCATCACCTCGCGCTGCACGGTCTGCTCAAAGCTCTCGGCAAACTCGGTAAAGCCCGCGACAAGTGCCGTGCGTGTCGCGCCGGGGCGGTTGGCGTACTTTGTGAGCAGCAGGTAGTCCCCGTGCGTCACCGCCACGATGACCGAGGGGTTGATGCGCGGGAAGATCATGTTGCCGCACTTGGGACAACGCATCATGCGCTCGTTTTCGTCGTGGACGAGCTTTTCTCCGCAGCGGCCGCAATAGCGCGCGCTGCGATACCACGAGCACAGGTGCCACGCGCTCACGGCGGCGTAGGCAAGCTCCTGCGGCTTTTCCGTGCGGAAAAGGCCGATGCCCCGATAGGAATAGCCCTCGATCGTGCGCTCTTTCTCATCAAAGAGCAGGTAATACTCCCGCCCGTCGAGTTCAAAAAGGTAGATAAACGCCTCGTCGGGCTCTGCAAACATCGAGCGCACGGGGAATTTCAGTCCGTTCTCGTCGATGCGGCAGAGAAGATCCTGCCCGCGGAACTGCACCACGGCGCTGCTCTTTTTCGGCACGGCGTTCTTCTTCCACTCGTTGTAAAGATGTTTCGGCTCGATATCCTGGATCATGTCGGCTTTCCTCCCGCTTGTCTGTTTGATAGCAGGGCTATTCTACAACGGATAGGCGGGATTTGCAAGCGGGGCTTATTCCTCGATCATGCGTCTGCGCTTCAGCTCTTCGATCTTTTTCCCCTCGCGCCGCACGGAAATCGTACTGGCAATACCGCCCGCCAACAGTCCCGCCACGATCAGAATAGTCAGCACCATATATACAGGTGAATCAAGCTGCGTGTCCAGCCAGTTTGAAAAACCGTACTGCGAGATTGCCTTGTACGCATAGTTCCCTCTCAGCAGCACCAGCACCAGCGCGCCGAGCATCATGTTTCTTGCGTGTAAGCGTCGCTTTTCCAGCGCCGCGATCTTGGAGTCAAGGTCGGAGTACAGCTCGAACGCACCGTCCACCGTTTTTTTGCGCAGGATCAGCGCCTCGCCGTACTCGCCCACCAGTGCCGCGCCCGTCTCGCCGAGCGTGCGCAGATAGTCGTCCTTCTCGCCGTCGCGCGATTCGTAAAAGTATTGCACGCGGTAGGTATACTCGTCCTGCTCCCCGCGCACAAAGCGCAGCTCATTGCGCACGATCTCACAGCACTGCCAGCCCTCATGGGCCATCTCGTTGAGATAGCGCTCCATCTCCTCCACCCGCTCGGGGGCAAGCGGTGCTCTGTTCCACTTCTTCGTCATCGTCTCTGCCATTTCTGCTCTCCTTTCACTCCTGAATCACGCGCTCGGCCTCGAGCGATGCGATCTTCCGTTTCGCACGGCGCAGACCGATTGGACAGTCAATGATTCCCACAACGCAGATGGACAGGAGCAGCGCCGACGCCGCAAGGAGAAACACCTGCGGCGCGCGGAAGCTTATGGCGGCCATGCCCGCATACTTACCAATCACATTCGCATTCATCAGCGTTGTCAGAACATTCATCAGCATACTGCTCCCCCAGAAAAAGCTCATGATCAGACCCGCGCGCAGGTAGCGCACGGCTTTTTTCTGCTGGGCGATGAGGGAGTCAAGGTCTGAGTACAGATCAAAAGGCGTGCCGTCTGCCTTCTTGCGCAGAACGAGCAGGTCGCCCACGCCGCCGACCTCTTCAATGCCGAACTCTGTAAGCTCTGCGATGTAGGTGAGGCGGTCTATCCCCGCTTCCTTCACCTGCACGCGATACTCGTATTCGCCCGGCGCGCCGCGGCGGTAGGTGGAAAACAGCGAGCCGAATTTTTCAAGAAGCCAGCCCTCTTTCGCCATTTCGTTCGCCTGTCTTTCGATCCGCTCGGGGTCAATGGCATAGCTCGACAGATGCAGCCTTGTCTTTTTGTCCTTCGCCATGGTATGTCCTCCTTTCAGTTCCAGTTTTCCGTCAGCTTGTCGCCGTTTTGCGTCAGCTCGTGCAGTCTGCGCAGCTCCGCGCGCACGGCCTCGCGGCCCTCGGGCGTGATCTGATATTCCTTCTTGCGCCCCTCGCTCTCGTCGCCGAGCGACACGATCCAGCCGCGCTCGGTGAGCGTTGCCAGCGCGCCGTAGAGCGTTCCCGCGGCAAGGCGCACGCGCCCGCCGCTCAAGCTTTCCACATTCTGCATGATGCCGTAGCCGTGCAGCGGCGCGTCGAGCGAGAGCAGGATATAAAAGACCGCTTCGGTCAGTGCCGTCGTTCCCATGTCGCGTTTCCCCCCTTCGTCCTCCGATATAACGGCAGCCGATATATCGTCTACCGATAAGCTATCACACCGCGCGCAGTCTGTCAATAGAAAAAAGGGGCAGGGAATGCAAAATTTGCACTCCCTGCCCTTTTCCATAGCACCGCAACCTTTCGCGTCCGCAGACGCGAAAGCAATTCAAATCGTAAATTGTCACGACATGCGCGTGACAATTTACACTTCTCAGGCCGCAAGTGTGGAAAACGCCCGCCGATGGCGGGCGTTTTATGCGCGCAGCGGACTGCGTTCCCCCTCAAAAAAGCGGCAAAGCCGCTTTTTTGAAGTTTTAAAGTCTCGTGATGACCGGCAGCACCATGGGGCTGCGCTTGGTCGCCTTGAAGAGATAGTTGCTCACGGCGCTGCGGATCGCGCCCTTAAGCTCGTTCATGTCGCGTCCGCGCTTGCCGCGGAACGCCTCCGCCGTAGACATCGTGAGATTCCTGAGATCTTGCAGGAGTTCCTCGGAATCCTTGACGTAGATGAAGCCGCGCGTGATGATCTCCGGCTCTGCGAGCAGGTCGCCGTTGTGCGCGGAGACCGGCAGCACGACGACGACCATGCCGTCCTCTGCAAGGTGCTTGCGGTCGCGCAGCACCACCGCGCCGACGTCGCCGACGCCATAGCCGTCGACAAACACCTCGCCCGCGGGCGCATAGCCGGGCACGCACTTCATCGAGCGCGCACCGATCTCGACGGCGTCGCCATTGTCGCAGATGACGATGTTCTTGCGGTCCATGCCCATTTGCAGGGCGAGATCCTTATGGATCTGGAGCATGCGCTGCTCGCCGTGGACGGGGATAAAGTACTTGGGCTTTGTCAGCGCGTGAATGATCTTGAGCTCCTCCTGGCAGGCGTGGCCCGAAACGTGCAGCATATCCGCGCGGTCATAAATGACCTCCACGCCCTTGCGGAAGAGCTCGTTGATGACGCGCGAGACGGTATTTTCGTTGCCGGGAATGGCGGAAGCCGAGATGATGACGCGGTCGCCGGGGCCGACCTCGATCTGCTTGTGCTGGGAAAAGGCCATGCGGTACAGGGCGGACATCTCCTCGCCCTGCGAGCCGGTGGTGACGATGACCTGCTTTTCCAGCGGCATCGACTTGATCTTGTTGATGTCGACGACGGTGTTCTTCGGCGGCTTCATGTAGCCGAGATCCATGGCGACTTTCGTCACATTTTCCATGCTGCGGCCGGTGACGGCCACCTTGCGTCCGCACTCCGCCGCCGCGTCCATGATCTGCTGGATGCGGTGGACATTGGAGGCAAAGGTCGTGACGATGATGCGCTGCTTGCAGCCCTGGAAGAGGCGGTTGAAGGTTCTTCCCACGGTGCGCTCGCTCATCGTGTAGCCGGGGCGCTCAACGTTCGTTGAATCCGCGAGCAGCGCGAGAACGCCCTGCTTGCCAAGCTCGCCGAAGCGGGCAAGGTCGATGACCTCGCCGTCGATGGGCGTTGAGTCGATCTTGAAGTCGCCCGTGTGGACGATGGTGCCAAGCCCCGTGTGAATGGCAAATGCCACAGAGTCTGCGATCGAGTGGTTGACGTGAATAAACTCCACGCTGAATTTGCCGGCCTTGACGGTCATGCCGCTTTCCACCGTAACGATCTTCGTCGATTTGAGAAGGCCGTGCTCTTCGAGCTTTAAGCGGATGAGGCCCGCGGTCAGGCGCGTGCAGTAGATGGGCATATTCACCTTTTTGAGGATATAGGGCACGGCGCCGATGTGGTCCTCGTGCCCGTGGGTGATGAACATGCCGCGGATGCGGTTCTTGTGCTTGACAAGATAGCTCACGTCGGGAATGACGCAGTCGATGCCGTACATATCGTCGCCGGGGAAGGCCATGCCGCAGTCCACCACGATGATCTCGCCGCCGTACTCGTACACGGTCATGTTCTTGCCGATCTCATTGAGACCGCCGAGAGGGATAATTTTCAACTGTTCAGCCAATGCTGGTTCAACTCCTTTTGATTCGTTTGAAATATGAAAAACGATAGATTTGTTTTGAATTTGTTTTCTGTCCGGGTCAACAGGGCGCAAGGCAGAAGAGACGTCCGTGCGCATGCTTCGCCCTGCATCACGAAGCATTTGCACCTGCGGCGCCTTAAGGAGACCCATATGGACTTTTTTATAAAAACCGCGGACAAGCCGCAGCCAAAACCAAAGAAAAACAGACCCGTGGGCAGAAATACCTCACGTTTTCCTGCTGTATGCGAAGTAGTATAGCACATTCCGTGTAAAAAGTATACCACATTTTTGTCGAAGGACAGATTTTTAATTTAATGTGGTGACTTTACCTTGTCACCGCTCTATGAGCCGTGTTATAATGGAGCAAGTTATTCCCTGCGCTGAGCCGCACGGCTTATTACCTGGACGGGAGGACAGCTTTTTATGAAGAACAAACGCATCAGCAAGCTGGTGGATCCCAGCTTCCGGCTGTATTTTATCGTTGGCTTTGCGTTCGCCGCTGTCACAACGCGCGTGAGCATTCCGCTCGCCATCTGCGAGGCTGCGGCAACGGCATTTCTCTGGTGGTACTTCCGCCACACGGCGCAGAAGCGCCGCGAGGGCATTCGCAAATACATCGACGATATGACCGATGATATGACTACCGCCGACAAGGCCTCGATGCTCTCGGCGCCGTTTGCAATGATGGTCTTTCGTCCCGACACGCAGGAGATCCTCTGGAGCAACGACAGCTTCATGCAGCTTACCGGTGTGCGCGAGGACCTCTTCGACAACCGCATCGACGATGTTCTGCCCGACTTTCCCACCCACTGGCTGCTGGAGGGCAAGAGTGAATGCCCGGAAACGGTGATGCTGGGTGAGCGCCACTTCCGCGTGTTCGGCAATTTGAGTCACCCCTCCGCCCGCCGCGGCGGACAGAGCCTTCTTGCCACAACGTACTGGACGGACGTGACCGAGCAGGACTCGCTGCGCGAGGAGAACGAGAGCCGCCGCCCCATCGTCTCGGTCATTGTGATTGACAACTACGAAGAGCTGATGAAGGCTGGCAGCGAGGCGTCGCGCAGTGCGGTGCTCGCCGCCATCGACGAAAAGATCAGCACATGGCTCAAGGATTCGCACAGCCTGCTGCGCAAATTCGATCGTAACCGCTACGTGCTCGTCACGACCGAGCAGGAGTATCAAAAGCTGCTTGAGGGTAAATTCTCCGTGCTTGACGCCGTGCGCAGCGTCGTCACTGAGGACGGCGTGGCCGCAACGCTCTCCATCGGCGTGGGCAAGGACGTGGACGATTACGAAACGCTCTACCAGAACGCCATGCTCTCGATTGAAATGGCGCTCTCGCGCGGCGGCGATCAGGTCGTCGTGCGCAACCGCCTCGACTTCGAGTTCTACGGCGGCAAGTCGAAATCCACCGAAAAACGCACAAAGGTCAAATCTCGCGTGATGGCGAACGCCCTCGGTGAGCTCATTTCCGACGCAGGCCAGATCTTTGTCATGGGACACAAGCACGCCGACATGGACGCCGTCGGCGCGGCGGCGGGCATCTGCTGCATTGCGCGCAAGCGCGGCAAAAAAGCGCAGATCGTTGTCGACATGGAGGATAATGTTGCCAAGCCGATTCTCGCCAAGCTTGCAGCCCTGCCGGAATATAAGGATGTGTTCATCTCCGGAAGCGATGCGTTCATCTCCGCCCAGCCGGGCGCGCTGCTCGTGGTGGTCGACACCAACCGCCCCGACCTTGTCGAATCCGAGCAGCTGCTTGACGCCTGCAACCGCGTGGCGGTCATCGACCATCACCGCCGTGCCGCCAATTATATCGAATCCGCCGCGCTCAACTTCCACGAGCCCTACGCCTCCAGCGCATCTGAGCTCGTCACGGAGCTTTTGCAGTATCTTGCCGACCCGACCGATCTTCTTCGTGCAGAGTCTGAGGCGCTGCTTGCGGGCATCGTGCTCGACACGAAGAATTTCACCATGCGCACCGGCGGGCGCACATTTGAAGCCGCCGCGTTCCTGCGCCGCGCGGGCGCGGACACGTCGGACGTGCAGCGTTTCTTCCAGAGCGACCTTGCCGGCATGATCGAGCGCTATGAGATCATTCGCCACGCAGAGCTCGTCAACGGCGACATTGCCGTTGCCGCCGTCGAAAAGGAGATCGACCGCGTGACCGCCGCCAAGACGGCCGACGAGCTTCTGACGCTCTCGGGCATTCACGCCTCATTCGTGCTGTTCAAGAACGGCACGGGTGTGAACCTCTCGGCGAGATCGCTCGGTGAGATCAACGTACAGTTCATTATGGAAAAGCTCGGCGGCGGCGGCAACTCTACTACCGCCGGCGGCCAGGTGGCCGATGCCAGCGTCGACGAGGTGCGGGCGCGTCTGCTCAACGCCATCGACGAATATATGGAAGAGTAACACTCTTCCCCACAACGTAAATCACCCCACAAGGAGGACATACACATGAAAGTCATTTTAACGCAGGACGTCAGAGGTCAGGGCAAGAAGGGTCAGCTCATCGACGCAGCCGAGGGCTACGCAAGAAACTTTCTGCTGCCCCGCAAGCTCGCCGTGCTCGCCACGGCCGACGCCATCAACACCATGAACCTGAAGGAAAAGGCACGCAGAGCCGAGGAGGCCGCGAACCGTCAGGCCGCCGTTGAAATGGGCGGCAAGCTCAAGAACGTGACCGTGAAGCTCACGGCCAAGGGCGGCAAGGAGGGCAAGCTCTTCGGCGCCATCACAAGCAAGGAGATCTCCGAGGCTCTTATGAGCCAGTTCCAGCTTGACGTGCCCAAGCAGAAGATCGTGCTCGACGAGCCCATCAAGGCCTACGGCACCTACGAGGTGAAGGCAAAGCTCGGCTACGAGGTCAGCGCCAAGTTCTCCGTCAGCGTGAGCGAGGAGTAAGCACGCGCACTATTACGCAATAAGGAGGTTTTCCCGTGGAGGATATCTTCTACCGGCAGATGCCTCATTCTCTTGAGGCGGAGCAGTCCGTGATCGGCTCGATGCTCATCGACGCAAACTGCGTCAAAGACGTAATGGAGCAGCTCCGTCCCGATGATTTTTACCTAAAGCAGAACCGCGAGATCTTTGAAACGATCTACTCCATGTTCGTCTACTCCAAGCCCATCGACGGCGTGACCGTCGCGGGCGAAATGGAGAAAAACGGCACCTACGATGAAAACACCACGCGCCCGTATCTCGCCCAGCTCATGGACGTGACGCCCACGAGCGCAAACGTGATGGAATACGTCAGCATCGTGCGCGACAAGGCGCTGCTGCGCGCGCTCTACACCGCGGCAGGGGAGATCTCCGCCATGGTGCAGGACGGCACGGGCGGCGCGTCCAACGTGCTCGACGCGGCAGAGCAGAAGATCTACGCCGTGCGCCGCGGGCGCAGCGCGCAGAGCATGGCGAACATCGGCGTTGTTTTGCAGGGCGTGCTCGATCACTTAAGCGAGCTGAGCGCCAACGGCGGCAGGACGCTGCCGGGACTTCCCACGGGTTTCGGCGTGCTGGACGACCGGATGAACGGTCTCAACAAGTCCGACCTTGTGCTGCTGGCCGCACGTCCCGGTATGGGCAAAACGAGTATGGCGCTGAACCTTGCGCTGAACGTCGCCCGCACGAGCGGGCAGGCCGTGGCCATCTTCTCGCTCGAAATGTCGCGCGAGCAGCTCGTCACGCGCATTTTGTCGAATCAGGCGACGGTCGAAAACCAGCGGCTCGTGACGGGCAACCTCCGCGAGGCCGACTGGGTCAACATTGCAAACGCCGCCTCGGTTCTCTCCGGGCTCAATATTCTCATCGACGATAACCCGATGCTCACGGCGGCGGATATGAACGCCAAGTGCCGCCGCATCGACAACCTGGGCTTTGTCGTCATCGACTACTTGCAGCTGATGGCCTCCTCCGGCACCAAGGGTTACAGCGGCGAGAGCCGCCAGCAGGTCGTCAGCGATATTTCCCGTATGCTCAAGATCATGGCAAAGGAGCTGCAAGTCCCCGTGCTGTGTCTCTCGCAGCTCTCGCGTGCGAACGAAAAGCGCGAGGACAAGCGCCCCATGCTCTCCGACCTTCGTGAATCGGGCGCCATCGAGCAGGACGCGGATATTGTCATGTTCCTCTACCGCGACGACTACTACAACGAAAACACCGAGAAGCCGGGCGTGTGCGAGGTCAATATCGCCAAGCACAGAAGCGGTCCGACCGACAAAATAGAGCTGACCTGGGTAGCCAGATACACCAAGTTCAGCGACAAGGCGCTGTAAAGCGGCGCGAGCGAGGAACCTATGGGATTTACAAAGGCAAAGGTGAAAGACTTTTACCTGTTGACCACAGATGTGGAGAATATTTTTATCAATGAATACCTGCCCGCGGCGCCGGGAGATTATGTAAAGGTCTATCTTTACGGCCTGCTCTACGCGCAGACGGGTGCGGACATGGACGCGCGCACCTTCGCGCACCAGCTCAGACTGCCGCCGGAAACGATTCGACAGGCGTGGGACTATTGGGAAAACATGGGTGCCATCAGGCGCATTCGAAGCGGCGCAAAGGCCGCGGACGCGGTGAACGCGCAGGAGGATATCGAGTTTCTCAATCTGCGCGTCAAGATGTACTGCAGCAGCACG
>ERZ827520.3086-NODE-3086-length-14209-cov-4.037163_pt1 | contig 14209 bp, 12 predicted proteins | sample MGYA00519581_ERZ827520 | MGnify/ENA primary metagenome ERZ827520 (study PRJEB31778, sample SAMEA3449339) | human gut metagenome | biome: human gut; feature: human-associated habitat; material: faeces | place: United Kingdom | collected 2010/2012 ...
GGGCGATGATGGCGGCGGAGCTAATGCGGGAAGCCGTCGGAAACCTGGAGACTCTCAGCGGAAAAGCGGGCGGCTGCGGCTTCCGCCGGATGGATGCCCTGCGGTATGCCGAAGAGAAAAAAGGCGCGGAAACCATCCGACGGGAATTTTCCCTTCGTCTGCACAATGGAATGGACGCCGAACTGCTGACCGGAATGGGAGCGGCGGAGCAGTTTACCTTTCCGATGGAGGCGGGCGTATATTCCCGAAACGTCGGCGCACAGGTCGATCCCTATCAGCTTGTTCATGCCGCCGCTTCGCAGGCGGTACAGGCCGGCGCTCGGGTGTATGAAAATACCGGCGTGACGGTCGTGGATAAATGCGGAGGAGATGCCGTTCGTCTGGAATGTGCGACAGGGCACACGGTAACGGCACGGTATGTGATTGTGGCTGCCGGGCTGGAGACCGATAAGCAATGCGGCGGCGTGGCTCACACCGCTACGGTATATACGGTCGTTACCGAACCGGTGGAGGAATTTTCCGGCTGGCGCGGCCCCTGTCTTATTCATAACGAAGAGGAACCGCACATTTTCCTGACCGTCACCGCCGATCGACGGATTCTGATCGGCGGGCTCGGTTCCGCGATGGTGGACGAGCGCGGCCGGTTGGGCGGTGTGCTGGAGCTGTCCTCCGCCGGTCAGCGGCGGTACGACCAGTTGGAGAAACGCCTGCGCACGATGTTCCCCGCTATCCGGGGCATTACGGTCGATTACGTTTACGCCGCCCGTACCGGCAGGACGGAGGACGGCCTGCCGGTACTCGGACGGCTTCCGGACGATGAGCGGGTGGCTTACGCCCTCTGCTGCGGAGAAAACGGGCTGCTGTATTCCGATATCGCCAGCCGGCTTCTTCTGGAGCAGTATCAGGGAAAGGCTAACCAGGAAATGGGGCTGTTCTCTCCCCGGCGGGAGTGGCGCGTAAAGCATTAAAAAGCAGAAACCGGAGTATATCAAACGCTCATTCGAGGAGGATCAGATAGCGGGTCAGATGATTCGGAAGGAGTTCATCGACCCGTTTACGGGCAGCAAGAATACCAAGGCATAAAGAAAAGCCCTTTAAGGAACCGCGAATGGGTCGGCCAACTGCATGGGTGACTCTCATGGCGGCCCCTTAAAGGGCGTTGTCCGTATTATGCCCTTCTAAGGCTTTTACTAAATGGTGAAATAGGCCTGCCGCCTTTTCAACACCGGGCTTTTTACCAGCGATGGGTTTTCGAGAAGGCGATGCAGCTGAACACGACGGTCGTAGCCCCGGCAGCCGCGGCGCAGACTCCAAGGATAAACGCGCTGATGGACAGTCCCTTCATACCAATCGGTCTCCTTTCTTTATGAAAGCGGTTACAACGCGGCGAGCGCCTGGCGGATGTCCTCGATGATGTCGTCGGGATGCTCGATCCCCACCGAGAAACGGATCAGGTCGGGGGTGACGCCCGACTCCGCGAGCTGGGCGTCGCTGAGCTGGCGATGGGTAGTGCTGGCGGGATGGAGTACGCAGGTGCGCAGGTCGGCCACATGGATGACGATCTGGGCCAGCTTCAGGTTTTCCATAAAGCGGCAGGCCGCGTCCCGGCCGCCCTTTACCCCGAAGGAGACTACCCCGCAGGTACCGTGGGGCATGTACTTCTGCGCCAGAGCGTGATATTTATTATCCGGCAGGCCGGGATAGCTCACCCAGGTAACCCGGTCATGGCCCTGCAGGTATTCCGCCACCTTCTGCGCATTGGAGCAGTGCCGCTCCATCCGCAGGTGGAGGGTGTCGATTCCCTGGCTGAGCAGGAAAGCGTTCTGCGGGCTGGGAGTCACCCCGAGATCCCGCATTAGGTGGGTGCGGCATTTGGTGATGTACGCCGCCTTCCCGAAGGCTTCGGTGTAGGTGATGCCGTGATAGGTTTCATCGGGGGTGGTCAGGCCGGGAAATTTGTCGTTTTGCGTCCAGTCGAAGCTGCCGCTGTCCACGATGACACCGCCCAGCGCGGTGGCGTGGCCGTCCAGGTATTTCGAAGTGGAATGGACGACAATATCCGCGCCGAATTCAAAGGGCCGGCAGTTCACCGGGGTGGGGAAGGTGTTGTCCACGATCAGCGGCACGCCATGGGCGTGGGCGGCGCGGGCATACATCTCGATATCCAGCACACACAGCCCGGGATTGGACAACGTTTCTCCGAACAGCAGCTTAGTATTGGAGCGGAACGCGGCGTTCAGGGTCTCCTCATCGGCGTCGGGATCGATAAAGGTCACGTCGATCCCCATTTCCCGCAGAGTTTTGTTGAACAGGTTGAAGGTGCCGCCGTAGATGGCGATGGCGCTGATAATATGATCGCCGCTGTGGGCGATGTTCAACACCGCGGTGAGGGAGGCAGCCTGTCCGGCGGAGGTCATCAACGCGCCCACGCCGCCTTCCAGTGCGGCGATCTTCGCTTCCACCGCATTGGTGGTTGGATTGGAAAGACGGGTGTAGAAATCCCCGCCGATTTTCAGATCGAACAGGTCGCCGAGGGTCTGGGCGCTGTCGTATTTAAAGGTCGTGCTCTGCACGATCGGGAGAACCCGGGGCTCCCCGTTTTTTGGCTTCCAGCCCTCCTGAATGCATTTGGTGTCGATATGCCACTCCATGGCTGCGTCATCCTTTCTGCTTGCGTTTTTCTTTTGATTTTTTTATCCGATATGGGCCTTGCCGCCCATATACATCCGCAGCGGCTCTGGGATACGGATGGTTCCGTCCGCCTTCAGGTTGTTCTCCAGGAAGGCAATCAGCATACGGGGCGGGGCTACCACGGTGTTATTCAGGGTGTGGGGGAACCAGGTGCCCTTCTCGCCCCGTACTCGGATGCCCAGGCGGCGGGCCTGCGCGTCCCCGAGGTTGGAGCAGCTGCCCACCTCGAAATATTTCTTCTGGCGGGGGGACCAGGCCTCCACGTCCACGCTTTTCACCTTGAGGTCGGCCAGGTCGCCGGAGCAGCATTCCAGCGTCCGCACCGGGATGTCCAATGAACGGAAGAAATCCACCGTATGGGTATACAGCTTTTTAAACCAGTCCATGCTGTCCTCCGGCCGGCAGACCACGATCATCTCCTGCTTTTCGAACTGATGGATACGGTACACGCCCCGTTCCTCAATGCCGTGGGCGCCCACCTCCTTGCGGAAGCAGGGGGAATAACTGGTCAGGGTCTGGGGCAGGTCGGTCTCCTCCAGTACGGTGTCGATGAATTTGCCGATCATGGAATGCTCGCTGGTGCCGATGAGATAGAGATCCTCGCCCTCAATTTTGTACATCATGCCTTCCATTTCCGCGAAGCTCATCACCCCGGTGACCACGTCGCTGCGGATCATAAAGGGAGGAACATAATAGGTAAACCCCCGGTCGATCATGAAATCCCGGGCGTAGGAGAGGATGGCGCTGTGCAGGCGGGCAATGTCTCCTTTCAGATAATAAAAGCCGTTGCCGCTGGTTTTCCGGGCGCTGTCCAGGTCGATGCCGTTCAGCCGTTCCATGATGTCCACATGATAGGGGACCTCGAAATCCGGGACCGCCGGCTCTCCGAAGCGCTCCACCTCCACGTTTTCGCTGTCGTCCTTTCCGATCGGGACGGACTCGTCGATGATATTCGGAATGACCAGCATCCGCTCCCGTATCTTGGCGGTGAGCTCGGCTTCCTTTTTTTCCAGGTCATCCAGCTCCTGCGCGATGGCGGCGACCTCCGCCTTTTTCTGCTCGGCCTCGTCCCGCAGGCCCTTGCCCATCAGACCGCCGATCTCTTTACTGACCACCTTGCGTTTATTCCGCAGGGCGTCCCCCTGGGCCTTCGCTTCCCGGAACTGGCGGTCGAATTCGATTACCTCGTCTACCAGGGGCAGCTTTTCGTCCTGAAATTTCCTTCGGATGTTTTCCTTGACCCGTTCCGGTTCGGTCCGCAGCAGATGAATATCCAGCATACCATTTCCTCCCAATGTGTTTTTAACAGTCTTGGCGCACTTTCAAAAGAAAAACGCGAAGCCCCGCCCCTGCATGGGACGGAAAACTCCGCGTTGCCACCCAAATTATCGCCGCCCGGCGCCTTCTTCTCCGGACCGGCCGGCGATCCCTTTCCGGCGCGGTAAAGGGCGCCTCCCTTCCGGCTCCTCGCCGGCCGCTCGAAAAGCGGAAACAGCCGGAACAGGACGCCGGTTCGCACCTTCCACCGGCTCTCTGAACGCCCGCAACGGCCTTTTCTTTTCGTTCACCGGTGCGAGACCTGAACTATTACACCGGCAGTGCGCTTTTGACTTTTTTCCTATTTTACCCTATCCCCGCGTATTTTTCAAGGCCTTTTTCAGGTGTTCAACAGGTAAAACCCGAGGTTCAGATACGCGGCGTAGAGTGTCCAGAGCAGGTAGGGGAGCATCAGCCAGTAGGCGGGACGGCTGATATACCGGAAGCCGGACAGGGTGAGCGTGATCAGCGCGATCAGGAACAGCAGCCAGAAAAAGGCGAACAGCCGCCATCCCAGCCGGAAAAAGAAAAACGGCCAGAGGATGTTTACCAGCAGCTGGAACAGGTACATCCGCAGCACCCGCGCGCCGTCGATATCGTTCGCGTTCCATACCAGATAAGCCGCGAAGCCCATCAACAGGTAGAGAATCGTCCAGACAATGGGAAAAGCGGCGGCCGGCGGCGTGAGCGGCGGCTTGACCAGCCGGTCGAAGCCGCTGGTTCCGCCGAGCAGCCCGCCGAGCAGCCCTGCACCGAGGGTGAGCGCTTCGAAGAACAGAAAGGCCCGCAGGGTGAAGGGATTGCGGGCGGTTTTGGTGTGGGAGGAGATCATAATCGGCCTCGTTTCTCCGCCGCGTTTTTGTCGGTCGCCCCTTCCAGCGGCGGAAAGAAGGGGCCGGACCGGCCGGAAGACCGTCCGGCATACAATAAAGAGTATGCCCGGCCGGAGGAAAATATTTTCCGAAAGGATATTTTTATAAGAAACCGGCGCGCCGATTCCCAGAGGGAAAGGCGCGCCGGTCAGGTCGATTATTCGATCACAGGTTCATCACACGTTTATAAATTTTCGTTTTTCAGCGCATCCACAATGTTTTCCTTCCTTACCTTGGACATCGCGTACATCATGGTAATGAAGACGATCAGGAATACCCCGATCACGCAGAACAGGACCTGCATCCATGGGATGCGGAAGCCGATGCCGATTCCCAGATTCATGGAACGGTGGATTAGCCAAGTGACCAGCAGGGACAGGGGAAGGCCGTACAGCAGCGCCTTCAGCCCGTAGAACAGGCACTCGAAATTGATCATCCGGTTGAAGCCGCCGTCGGTCATCCCGACCGATTTGAGCATCGCGAACTCCCGGCGGCGGAGGTTGACGTTGGTGGAGATGGTGTTGAAAACGTTGGCCACCGTAATCAGGGTAATCAGGACGATAAAGCCGTAGCTGAATACGTTTACCACCAGCACCAGATTCCGGCTTAGCTGGATCGTTTCCTGAGTGTTATAGGTGGAAACGCCGGCATAGCCCAGGCCCTGGATCGTTTGATCGATCTTTTTTTCCAGCGCGGCCGCCGCAGCCGTGTCGCAGGAAATCATCATCATCGCGCCGGTGCGGCTGTTTTCAGGGAAGCCTTCAAACAGCGCGTCAAAGGTATCATCCGACAGGACGATGGAAAAAACGCAGGGGTTGAAGAGGTAGTCGTCCACCCCGAGCGGGGCTTCGTCGGCGATGACTGCCAGAGTGAGTGAAGCTTCCCCCGTTTCCTCCTCCCGACCGGAATCATCCTCGGAATAGGAGGGGGCGCGAAGCGTTACCGCGCCTTTTGGCAGGGAGGTCAGCAGCTCGCCGGTCTGAAGCTGGCCGCTGCGGTCGTGATAGCGCTGCTTGACCAGGACGATTCCGCGAGGTGAGGCGGGATCGGCGTAATCCGCTTCCTTCAGGCCAAGCTTGTCGAGATAGGCGCGGAAGGCCTCGTCTCCGATGGCATAAACATCATATTGAAGCGCGGCGGTTCCGTCGCTGTTGGTCTGCACCAGCGGCTCGTCCCCCTTCAGCAGGGCGGAACGGACCAGGGAGGCGGGCAGGTCGACGTATCCCCCCACGGAGCGTACCACCGACCAGGCTTTCACCTCGTCCATCGCGGCGATCGTGCCGATCACCTGCTGCTGTTCTTCTCCCTCAAACGGATAAACCGCTAAGGAGAGATCGTAGTTGGGACTGGCATACGCGCTGTTGGTTCCCTCCGACATGTACGACGAGAAGGAGGAGGCGGAAAGAAAAAGCACAATGCTAATAACCAGGGAAAAGACGGTGGCCCGGTACCGACGGCGGTTCCGCTTGAAATTTTTCATCGCCAGATTCCCTTCGATCCCGAACAGCTTCCGGGTCAGGCGGGAGGTCTTGACCTGCTTACTCTTTATCCGCACCTCTCCCGTCTGGCGAATCGCCTCGATGGGGGAAACGCGGGCGGCTCGCCGGGCGGGGATCCATGCCGAGATCAGGACGGTAACAAAGCCGACCACCGCGGCGGCGACGACGGCGGGGACTGACACCGACAGGGTGAAATCCACCGGCTGCGAGCTGCCGTTGAAGAAGGAGCGGAACACATCCTTCAGCAGGTACAGGGTCACGCCGATACCGCCGACGCCGGACAAAATTCCGAGCGGGATGCCAATCACGCTGATAAAGCTGGCTTCAAAGAAGAGGGAGTTGCGAATCTGACGGGCGGTGGCGCCCACTCCGGCCAGCATCCCGAACTGCTTGAAGCGTTCGCTTACCGAGATAGCAAAGGCGTTATAGATCAGGGAGATCGAGCCAACCATAATCAGGGCGATCAGGATGGCCCCCATGCTGTACAGGATGGCGTTGAACCCGGTCCGTACCCCTACTCCCATGTAGTCCAGCAGGTCGCTGTGCAGGGAGTAGGAACTGACGTCCAGCCCGTTTTTTTCCAGCAGGGCTTCCGGCAGCCCGGCGGCGTCCCGGGCGTTCTTGGCGATGAAGGCGAGGGTCACCGGATCGCTGTCGGACAGGGTCGTCGTATCCAGCACGGAGACGGCGATGTATCCAGGGGCGGAATATCCCTCGTAATCCGGCCGCTTGAAGAAGCCGACGATGGTGTAGGTGCGGGTTTCGCGGATCGTCAGCTTTTCGGGAGCCTCCTCCGGCCAGCAGCCGTTGTTCTGGCCGAGCTTTCCCGCCTCCTCCGCCCCAATGAGATACCGGTCGCCGATCTCCAGCGTCAGGGTATCGCCGATCTGGAACTCTACTCCGCCGTTTGTGGAAACATGCTCAGGGATTGCCAGCTCGTCCGCTGTCTGGGGCATCCGCCCGGATACCAGTTGAAGGCCGTACAGCTCCGCAGCGGAGGAATCCAGCTCGTCAATGTAAAGGTAAGGCTTGCTGGGATTGAGAGAGCCTTCCAGCATCGCGTATCCCACTTCATGGCGCAGGCCGGTGGCTTTCAGCTTCCCGTTTTCCGCCTCCTCCTGGGCGACCGACCAGGGGATAGCGTCCAGCGACGCCTGCCATGGCCCTGCCGAGCGGATGACCGAGTTGACCATCAGCGCCTGCATGCTGGAAATAAAGGTAGTGACCGCTGTGATCATTGCGGCCGACAGGATGACCCCGATGATGGTGACGATCGTGCGGGTCTTGTTTTTCTGCAGGGTCTTGAGGGTAACCTTGTTGACGATGTTCATACGGTCAGCACCTCGTCTCCTGCGATCCGGCCGTCCTCGATGCGAAGGATCCGATCGGCCTGGAGCGCGATATTTTCATCGTGGGTAATGACGATCAGTGTCTGGTTGAACTTTTTGTTGTACAGCCGGAGCAGGTTGAGAATTTCCGCGCTGTTTTTGCTGTCCAGGTTGCCGGTCGGTTCGTCCGCGAGCACCAGGGCAGGCGAGTTGATCAACGCCCGTCCGATGGAAACCCGCTGCTGCTGGCCGCCCGACAGCTCGTTCGGCAGATGGGAGACCCGGTGGCTCAGTCCCAGCGTTCCCAGCAGCTCCCGCAGATGGGCGGCGTCCACCTTCCGTCCGTCCAGCAGGAGGGGAAGCGTGATGTTTTCCTCCACGTTCAGCACCGGGATCAGGTTGTAGAACTGGTAGATCAGCCCGATCTGCCGGCGGCGGAAGACCGCCAGCTTGGTGTTGTCCAGAGAGTACATGTCGGTTCCCTCGACATAGACCCTTCCGCTCGTCGGCCGGTCTACCCCGCCCAAAATGTGCAGCAGGGTGGATTTGCCGGAGCCGGAGGGGCCGATGATCGCCATGAATTCCCCCTTTTCCACAGTGAAAGATACGTCGTTCAGCGCCGCGACCGCGGTGTCTCCCTTGCCGTATACCTTACTCAGATGCTCTACACGCAGTATTTCCATACCGTTCGTTCCTTTCGCTTCGCGGCTGGGCCGCTTTCTGAGGTTTAGAGTGTGAACCGTTTGAACACGCTCTAGTATACGTTCCCGGGGTGACACTCGGGTGACGAGGACGGTGACAAAATTGTCACGGCGGTGTTGTCAGGGGATTGGAGGCGGACGGTTCCTCTGAGCGGCGGGAAGGCAAAAAAGGAAGAGCTTTCCGTAATCTTTTGCGGAGGACGGCGTCCCGGTACGGCAGGGAGCCGGCGACCACTCTTGCCGGCTTAAGCTTATATAATCGTCTTATACATCCGGATACGGAAGAGCGTCCCCTGTCCCGGTTCGCTTGTCGCCGCAATTTCCCCGCCCTGCTGGGCCAGGATGCTTTTGGCCATGGCCAGTCCGATTCCCACGCTGTCCTCCCCGGCGTTTTTTCCCCGGTAGAAGCGGGTAAAAATATGGGGCAGGTCGGCCTTGTCGATCCCCTCGCCGGTGTCCCGCACCCGGATTTCGGCGTAGAGCGGGTTATCGCTCCATTCCACCCGCACCTCGCCGCCGGACGGGGTGTGCTCGACGCAGTTTTTCATCACGTTAAGCAGCGCCTCCGCCGTCCAGCCAAAATCCCCGAAAAAGGTTGCGTCGTCGGGGCATTCCAGCGCGAGCGTCTGCTCCTTGAGCTCCGCTGGAATTCGCAAAGGCTCGGCGGCTTTTTCAGCGAGGGCGCGGAGCGAAACCGGTTCCCGCTTCATTTCCACCGTTCCGACGTCCAGCTTGGACAGCTTGAGCAGGGAAGAAACCAGCCATTGAATCCGTTCCAGCTGGGCGGAGAGACGTGCGGTGAATTCCTCCCGCTTTTCGGGGGGAAGGTTACCGTCCCGCAGGAAATCCGCCATCATTAGCATGGAGGTGAGCGGCGTTTTGAGCTGGTGGGAGATATCCGACATTGCGTCCGCAAGCTGGAGCTTTTCCTTTTTCAAAAGCTCGTTGTATTCCGCCAGCTTGGTGGTCACCTTGTAGATCTCGCTTTTCAGGATGCTGAGTTCCCCTTCGGCGTTGTCCCGCACGTCAAGGTCGTATTCCCCGGCGCTGATCCGGGACAGATAATCGGCCAGCCGGGCAAGCTGCCGGTATTTCCAGTATTGGAACCCGAGGGCTGCCAGCGACACGGCGGCCCCGGACAGTCCGGCGGCCACAGCCGCGCTCGCCCCGCCGGCGAGCCCGCCGGCCAGCGCGGCCGCCAGGGACAGAAAGAACAGCACGCCCGCAAAGCATCGAATTTCCAGATTGCGAAGAAAACGCATAAAGATGCCCCCTGTTTTTATCTCCGTTCTATTCAGCGGAGAGCGTCGACCCGATAGCCCATTCCCCGGACGGTCTGGATGATCCGCGGATTCTGCGGGTCGTCCTCGATCTTCTCCCGCAGTCGTTTGATGTACACCGTCAGGGTGTTATCGTTCACGAAATCGCCGGAAACGTCCCAAATGCTCTCGAGCAACTGGCTCCGGGACAGCACCCGCCCCTCGTTGTTTACAAGGGTCATCAGCAGCCGGTATTCCAGCGCGGTCAGGAACACGTCCTGCCCGTTTTTGGTTACCCGCCCCTGAGAAGGGAAAATCTGTACGTTCCCGTATTCCAGTACGTCGCCCATCACGCCCCGGCCGCCTGCGGCGCTTTTTCCGGCCCGCCGCAGTACGGTGCGGATACGGGAAAGCAGCTCCCTCACTCGGAAGGGCTTCACAATGTAATCGTCCGCCCCCATGTCCAGTCCCATTACCACGTTGACCTCGTCGTCCCGCGCCGTGAGGAAAATTACGGGAACGTCCCCCCGGCGTTTGATTTCGCGACAGACATCGTAGCCGCTCCCGTCCGGCAGGGTGAGATCCAGCAGGGCAAGGGCGAAGGTTTCCCGGTCCAGCGCGGCCAGCGCTTCCCGGACGGTGCCGCAGAGCAAAGGGGTATATCCCTCCTGCGCCAGGGAATACTCCAGTCCGAGGGCGATCGCCCGGTCGTCCTCCGCCAGCAGAAGCCGCTGGCTCTGCTGTCCTTCCAGCGCTTTATCCGCCATATCGTTTCATCCTTTCCAAACTGTATGTTTCCATGCCGTCAGTGTAGCACATTCCCCGCCGGATGACAAATCATCAAGCGGGTGATTTATCATCAAGCGGATGATTTATCATCCGCCTAGTATCATGAGGGGAAAAGCCGCTTCATATATTTCATTAAGCGAAAACCGAAGCGACAGGCTTTTTTATAAACCTCGTCCTCCGTTGGAAAATCGGTGGGGGACGGAAAGAACGAGGGTGAAGAACAAAGGGGGATGCGTATGCTGGCCGCAGTCTGTCTGACCGCTCCCCGCCGTCGCTGGCTCAGCCGGCGGAGGCGGCCGCCCGAGGTGCGAGCGGAATTTGTGCCCGCCGGAAGCGGACGGTATGTAAAAATCACGGCTGAAACCGGCAAGGATGGCGCGCCGGACTGGTCGGCGATCCGGCGGACGGCCGGCCGGGAGGCGGGCCGCCTTCTCCTGCCCGGGGGATTGGTTCCGCCGCCCGATTCCCGGGTGGGGCGGTTCGCGGGCGCCGCGCTGGATCGGCGGCTGATGGAAAACGCAGGGGTGGCCCTTCTGCAGGCGGTGGGGATGCATCCCCGGCTGGTGCAGGTCGGCGTTTATGATCCGCAGGGGGTCTGTCCCGAGCTGCCGCTGCGCTTCCTGCCGCTGGCCGCGGACGTGCGGGTATGCACCCGGCGGCCCGACCGGTACGCCCGTTCCCGTTTTGTCGCGATGGAGCGGTTCGGCGCGGCGCTGACTGTGGCGGACGCTCCCTCGGCGCTGACGGGCAGTCTCCTGCTGCTTGCTCCATCCGGCCTACCGGACCCGGTCGGTGTTCCGTCTGCCAAAGGGCTGGCGCTGGTCGTCCCTCCGCCTGGGGCGCCGCCCGTCCGGAGCATAAGAGCCGAAAAGGGGACGGCGGACGGCTATCGTCCCCGCATTCCGCCCGCTTTGGCGGCCGCCTGCCCGCCCGGTTGTGAGGTGGAAGGCTTCCTTGCCGGATTGTACGAGCTGAGCGGGGTAAAGGAGCTTGCCGAGGGTCCGCCCGAATTTCTGCGGATCGACGGCCGACGGATGTCGCTGAAGGACGCGGCCTGGCGGCTGGCGGGGCTTGACATCGGCATATCGGTTTAGTATAATAAATTTTGTGTCCTCCGTGCGTCCTTTCGACGGAGGCGGACGGGCCCCGCGGCCCTTAAAAACGCGAAAAAGCAGAAATGCGCTGAAGGAGAGACCGGTACGTTATGACGAAACAGACCGTTATCACAGACGAGGGCCTCAAACGCCTGGAAAGCGAGCTCGAGGAGCTTAAATCGGTAAAACGAAAAGAAATTGCCGAAAAAATCAAAGTCGCGCTGTCCTTCGGCGACTTGTCCGAAAACAGCGAATACGACGAGGCGAAGAACGAGCAGGCGATCATCGAAGGCCGGATCGCCGAGATTGAGAACCAGCTCAAAAACGTCCGCGTCCTCGACGAAAGCGAACTGAATACCCAGATGATTCATATCGGCTCCCGCGTCCGGGTGCTGGATATGAGCGTGAACGAGGAGGAGACCTACCAGATCGTCGGTTCCACTGAAGCGGACCCGCTGGGCGGCCGTATCTCGGACGAATCGCCGGTGGGCAAATCCCTGCTCAGCCACGGGGCCGGCGACGTTGTCGAGGTGGAGACTCCGGCCGGAATCGTGAATTATAAAATTCTGGAGATCATGAAATAACGACGATTTTGGGGAATCAACCGGCCCTGCGCCGGACGGGGAGCGGGCGCGGTGACCTTTTCGGTTGCCCGCCCGCTTTTGTCAAAGGAAGAAACGCGGGCGCTTCCCGCACAGAAAGGAACGGTATTGTGGAGGAAAAGACAAACGGGGCGAATCCGTCGTCCGAGATAAGCGAGCAGGAGCTGACCGAGCTTCTTCAGATCCGGCGGGATAAGCTGTCCGCGCTGCAGGATGCGGGGAAGGACCCCTACGCGATCACCAAATATGACGTGACGGCCCATAACCTCGATATACGGGAACATTTCGACGAAATGGAGAATCAGACGGTGCGCATCGCGGGCCGGATGATGAGCCGCCGGATCATGGGCAAGGCTAGCTTTATGGACCTGCGGGACGGCAGCGACCGTATGCAGGTGTACATCCGCCGGGACGACGTGGGCGAAGACGAGTACACGGACTTCAAAAAGTGGGATATCGGGGATATCCTTGGGGTGGAGGGCTTCGTGTTCCGTACCCAGAAGGGGGAAATTTCGGTCCACGCGCAGAAGATTGTTCTGTTGTCCAAATCCCTCCTGCCCCTGCCGGAGAAGTTCCACGGTCTGAAGGACACCGATGCCCGTTACCGCCAGCGGTATCTGGACCTGATCGTCAATCCCGAGGTGAAGGAAACCTTCATCAAGCGCAGCCGCATACTGCGGGAAATCCGCGCGTTCCTCGATGACCGCGGTTATCTGGAGGTGGACACCCCCATCCTGCTGCCGTTGGAGATCGGCGCGGCGGCCCGGCCCTTTGTGACCCATCATAATACGCTGGATATGGATATGTATCTGCGGATAGAGACCGAGCTGGCGCTGAAGAGACTGATTGTGGGCGGCTTCGACCGGGTGTACGAGGTGGGCCGCATCTTCCGCAACGCGGGGATGGATACCCGCCACAACCCGGAGTTTACCACCGTCGAGCTGTATCAGGCCTATACCGATTACAAGGGCATGATGGATTTGGTAGAGGCTCTGTATAAGCATCTGGCCGCGTCGGTCTGCGGCGGCATGACAGTTACCTGGCAGGGCCAGACGATCGACTTGGGCCATTGGGAGCGGCTGACCATGGTGGAAGCGGTAAAGAAGTACGCCGGCGTGGACTATGCCGACTGGGCGACCGACGAACAGGCCCGCGCCGTCGCGAAGGAGAAGCACGTCGAGGTGCCCGCCGACGCGACGAAGGGTGCAGTGCTGATCGAATTCTTCGACGCGTATGTGGAGGACAAGCTGATCCAGCCCACCTTTATCTACGATTATCCGGTGGAGAACAGCCCTCTCGCCAAGCGGAAGCCGGAGGACCCGGCCTTCACCGAGCGGTTTGAATATTTTATCAACGCGATGGAATTCGGCAACGCGTTCAGCGAGCTGAATGACCCGATCGATCAGAAGGAGCGGTTCGAGAAGCAGGTGGCGGCCCGCAAGGCGCTCAATCCCGCCGATACCTGCCAGGTGGATTACGATTATGTCACCGCGCTGGAGTATGGACTCGCCCCTACCGGCGGCCTGGGCTTCGGCCTGGACCGGCTGGTCATGCTGCTCACCGACTCGGACAGTATCCGGGATGTTTTGCTCTTCCCGACAATGAAGCCTCTCGACTAAAAAACCCAGTAAAATCAAGGGCTTTCGGCATCTCAAATCCGAGTTGACAACAAAATGACAACAATTTTTCATACAAATATGGAGAGTTGTGACGCAGAATGAATTGTTGACAGGAAAAAACACAATACAGCACTTGCTGTTTAGAGAACACTTTTTGAATGATATTCAAGAGGTGTTCTCTTTTTTTGTTAGGTCTGCTTTTGTCATGACAACAATCAAAACCGAAAGGAAATGGACTTATGATTAGTGAAGAGACAAAGGCATATTATGACCTGAAGAAACGCAATGATGTTAAAGAGAGCGCCAAAAGAATTCGTCGGCAGTTTTTACGCTATAAAGATGCTGAGATTATTTACAGTCTGCAGCACAAGAAAATATTGGAGCTTGCCAGTGCAGCCGGAGCCATTTACCGTATGGATGGTACTGTTTTGATCAATC
>ERZ827520.3088-NODE-3088-length-14205-cov-4.234346_pt1 | contig 14205 bp, 8 predicted proteins | sample MGYA00519581_ERZ827520 | MGnify/ENA primary metagenome ERZ827520 (study PRJEB31778, sample SAMEA3449339) | human gut metagenome | biome: human gut; feature: human-associated habitat; material: faeces | place: United Kingdom | collected 2010/2012 ...
TTCGTAATGGTGTGGGAAGTACCTAAAGGTTCGGGCAAAATCGGTATTATTAACCAAACAAGCCACGCAGGTTGGCTTCCGCAACTTGGTAATTACGAATATTTGCTTAATATTCTCATAGTTCTTGCGCTTACAATATTTATGTATGTATATCTTAAATACAGTAAGCACGGTTATGAACTTTCGGTTGTAGGTGAAAGTGAAAACACAGCTAAATACATCGGTATAAATGTTAAAAAAGTAATTATCAGAACAATGCTTCTTTCAGGTGCTGTTTGCGGTATTGCAGGTCTTCTTCTTGTTGGCGGTACTGACCATACAATTACCACCACAACTGCTGATAACAGGGGATTTACTGCAATTATGGTATCTTGGCTTGCTAAGTTTAATCCTATTTATATGGTTGTTACATCTCTTTTGCTGGTTTTCTTTGATAAGGGAGCAACAGAGATTGCTACTGTTTACAGACTTAATGAATCGTTCAGCGAAATCATTACCGGTATAATTCTTTTCTTTATTATCGGCAGTGAATTTTTTATAAATTATAAAATAAATTTCCGTAAATCGCATAAGGAGGGTGAATAATATGTTTTCTGCTACAACTATAATCACTTTTATTCAGCGTGCGATTTTGCAGGGTATTCCGCTTCTTTACGGTTCAACAGGTGAAATACTTACTGAAAAATCAGGTAACCTTAATCTCGGTATTCCGGGTATAATGTATGTTGGCGGTATCAGCGGTGTTATCGGTGCGTTTCTTTATGAAGAGTCAATGGGTGTAAATGACCTTAATCCTCTTCTTGCAGTTCTTATTCCTCTTCTTTGCACAATTTTGGGTTCACTTTTAACAGGCCTTATTTATTGCTTCTTAACTGTAACTCTTCGTGCAAATCAAAATGTTACCGGTCTTGCTATCACAACTTTCGGTGTAGGCTTCGGTAACTTCTTTGGTTCTTCTCTTGTTAAGATTACAGGCAGTGATATTCCTTCTGTTGCTCTTACAAGAACAAGTGCTTTCTTTACAAAGAAACTTCCTATTGCCGAAACAACAGGTTGGTTTGGCAAAATCTTTCTTTCATACGGATTTTTAACATATGCGGCAATCATTATTGCTCTTTTGGTTGCTTTCTTTCTTAAGAAAACCCGTGGCGGTCTTCATCTTCGTGCAGTAGGTGAAAACCCTGCAACTGCCGATGCAGCAGGTATCAATGTTTCGAAATCAAAATATCTTGCTACTTCGGTTGGAAGTATTATCGCAGGTCTTGGCGGTCTTTTCTATGTAATGGACTATGCTAACGGTGTTTGGTCAAACGAGGGCTTTGGTGATAGAGGATGGCTTGCAATTGCACTTGTTATCTTCGCAATTTGGAAACCGGATATTGGTATTTTGGGTTCAATCCTTTTTGGCGGACTTTATATTGTTTACCTCTTTATTCCGGGGCTTAAAATGAGTACACAGGAACTTTTCAAAATGCTTCCTTATATTGTAACAATTATTGTACTTATTATAGTAAGCGTCAGAAAAAAGAGAGAGGACCAGCCGCCGGCTTCACTTGGACTTTCATATTTCAGAGAAGACAGATAATAATATAAAAAATGAACGAGTATTATATACTCGTTCATTTTTTTATGCTCGGCTTGACATTTTAATGTTTTTTTGCTAATATATTTGCATATTGAACGGCTGTGAAAAAGAGGAGTAACCTGTTTATTCTTTCAGAGAGTGTTCGTCAGGTGCAAGAACATAGAAGATATGGGCGAAGGTAGCTTTTGAGCCGGTAGGGTGAAATTAAGTAGCTTTATCCGTATATCTGCGTTAAAGATTTGAGTGGCATTATTATTGATGCAATTTGAGTGGTACCACGGAATTTTCGCTTTCGTCTCATTTTGGGGCGAAAGCGTTTTGTTTTTATAAAACAATATACTATATTTGATTTAAGGAGATTTGCTATGGCAAAGGAACTTGCAAAGCAGTATGATCCTAGCGAAGTCGAGGATCGTACCTATAAGTTTTGGTGTGATAAAAAATATTTTCACGCTAAAAGAGAAAAAAACAAAAAAACATATACAATAGTTATTCCTCCGCCGAATATTACAGGTCAGCTTCATATGGGCCATGCACTTGATAATACACTTCAGGATATTCTTGTTCGTTATCACAGAATGGCAGGTTATGATACCTTGTGGCTTCCGGGTACAGACCATGCTTCAATTGCAACAGAAGCAAAGATTGTTGAAGCTATGCGTAAAGAGGGAATTACCAAGGATGACCTTGGCCGTGAAAAATTCCTTGAGCGTGCTTGGGATTGGAAAAAGCAATACGGTGGCAGAATTATTGAACAGCTTAAAAAGATGGGTTCATCTTGCGACTGGGACAGGGAACGCTTTACACTTGATGAAGGATGCAGCAAAGCTGTTAGGGAAGTATTTGTAGGCCTTTATGAAAAAGGCCTTATTTATCGCGGTAACCGTATGGTTAACTGGTGCCCGCATTGTAATACTTCAATTTCTGACGCCGAGGTTGAATATGAAGAAAAGGATTCAAACTTCTGGCATCTTCTTTATGAAGTAAAGGAAACGGGCGAAAAGCTTGAACTTGCTACTACCCGCCCTGAAACAATGCTTGGTGATACCGCTGTTGCAATTAACGGTGATGACCCGAGATATAAACATCTTCACGGTTGCCATGTTATTCTTCCGCTTCTTAATAAGGAAATTCCGATTGTTTGTGATGAACATGCCGATATGACTAAAGGTACAGGTGTTGTTAAAATCACTCCGGCGCACGACCCTAATGACTTTGAAGTAGGGCTTCGCCACAATCTTCCTATTATTCGTACTTTCACTTATGACGGCCATATGACTGGTAAGGCTGATAAGGAAGCAGCCGATGAAATTATTAAAAGCGGCAAAGCAACTCAAAATGAACCTGAAGTTCTTGATTGCGGCAAGTATGCAGGTATGACTACTCTTGAAGCAAGAAAAGCTATTCTTGCCGACCTTGAAGCAGGCGGATACATTAAGGAAATTGAACCTCTTAAGCATGATGTAGGCACTTGTTACAGATGCCATACTAATATTGAACCTATGGTTTCTAAACAATGGTTTGTTAAAATGGACCCGCTTGCAGGCCCTGCTATTGATGCGGTTGAAAACGGTGACATTAAATTTGTGCCGGAGCGTTTCAAGAAAAACTATATGAGCTGGATGCGCGGCTCACGCGATTGGTGTATTTCCCGCCAGCTTTGGTGGGGACACAGAATTCCTGCTTGGTATTGTGATGATTGCGGTGCAACTACCGTAGCAAAGCAAGACCCTTGTAAGTGTTCTCAATGTGGAAGTGAAAATATAAAGCAAGACCCTGATACACTTGATACTTGGTTTTCATCTGCTCTTTGGCCTTTTTCAACTCTCGGTTGGCCTGATGACACAGAGGATTTGAAGCACTATTATCCAACTAATACCCTTGTTACCGGTTATGATATTATCGGCTTCTGGGTAAGTCGTATGATTTTCTCCGGCCTTGCTTATACAGATAAAGCACCGTTTGATACTGTTCTTATTCACGGTCTTGTGCGTGATGCCCAGGGCAGAAAGATGTCTAAATCTCTCGGCAACGGTATTGACCCGCTTGAAATAATAGATGAATACGGTGCCGACGCTTTAAGATTTACTCTTGCAACAGGTAATTCGCCGGGTAATGATATGCGCTTTTCTGATGAAAAAGTTAAAGCATCGCGTAACTTCGCGAATAAGCTTTGGAATGCGGCTCGTTTTGTTTTGATGTATCTTACAGATGATTTCAAATATGACGGACTTCCAAGTGAACTTGCTGTTGAAGATGAATGGATTGTATCAAAGCTTAATACTCTTGCGAAAGATGTTACCGATAACCTTGAAAAATATGAACTCGGTATTGCAATTCAGAAGCTTTATGACTTTATTTGGGATGTTTTCTGCGATTGGTATATTGAAATTGCAAAAATCAGACTTCAAGGTGATGATGAAAAAGCTAAAAATACCGCCAAGAGTGTTCTTGTATATGTTCTTACCGATATTCTTAAACTTCTTCATCCTTTTATGCCGTTTATTACAGAAGAAATTTATCAGGCAATTCCTCACGATTGTGAATCAATTATGATTTCAAAGTGGGTTGAATATGATGAAAATCTCTGTTTTGCAGAAAATGAAGCTAAAATGGAAGTTCTTATGTCTGCAATTCGTGCTATTCGTAACCGCAGGGCAGAAATGAATATTCCGCCAAGCAAAAAAGCAAAGGTTTATATCGAAACCGAAAATACAGAACTTTTTGAAGCCGGCGTTCAATTTATTATTCGCCTTGCTTCTGCAAATGAAGTTGAAGTAAAATCAGGCTTTGATAACCTTGGAAATACAGTGACTATCGTTACCGATAATGCCAAAATCTATATTCCTATGGGTGACCTTGTTGATTTTGAAGCTGAACGCAAGCGCCTTGAAAAAGAACTTGCTCAAGCACAGGATAAGCTTGATTTCATTAACAAAAAGCTTTCAAATCCGGGCTTCGTTAATAAAGCACCTGAAAAGGTGGTTAACCAAAATAAAGAAGATGCTTTGAAGCTTGAAGATAAGATTGCAAATATTAAAAATTCTATTGAATCATTAGGTAAATAAATGACTTACGATAATGCTTTAAATTTAATAATTCAAAAGCAAAGCCTCGGTATTAAACCGGGGCTTAGTCGTGTCTGTGAGCTTTTGAACAAAATGGGTAATCCCCAGGAAAAACTTAATATTATTCATATTGCAGGTACAAACGGTAAGGGTACTGTTGCGTACGCAATTGCCGGCGCAATGCAAAAAGCAGGTTATCGCGTCGGACTTTTTACTTCCCCTTGGATTGAAGATTACCGTGAGCAAATTAAAATAAACGGTGATATGATTTCTAAAACCGTTTTTTCAAATTTAATTCAAAAATATATTGAATGTGATGCTACCGAATTTGAACTTTTGACAGCAATTATGTATAAATATTTTGCAGATGAAAATGTTGACTTTGCTGTTGTTGAATGCGGTATGGGCGGCAAGGGTGACGCTACTAATGTTGAAAGTAAAAATATTTCGGTAATAACCTCTGTTGCTATTGACCACACTGCTTTTCTCGGCAACACAGTTGAAGAAATTGCAAAAGAAAAGTCAGGTATAATTAAGCAGGAATGCACTTGTGTACTTTATCCTAACCCTAAATGCGAAAAAATCATTGAAAATGTTTGCAATAAAAATAATTCTAAACTTATAAAAGTTGACGATACGGGCAATTTTCTTAAAAATGATATTGCGTGTGCGCAGGCGGTTTTGGATGAACTTTCAATTAACATTAAAGCAGAGAATCCAAAACTTTCGGCAAGGCAAAGTTTAGTTGGCGGTATTCTTGTTGACGGCGGGCATAATGAAGATGCGGGAATGGCACTTAAAGATAAAATAAATAACGAAGTAGCTGTTATTGCTATGATGAAAGATAAAAATGTTGATGCATATCTTTCACTTGTTGCACCTAAATGCAAAACTATTTATGCAACGCAGGTTAATAATTCACGCTCAATGAAAGCTTACGACCTTGCAGAAATTGCGAAAAAATATTGTGATGATGTTTTGATTTTTGATGATGCAATAAAAGCTGTTGATTCGGCAAAGCAAAATAATCTGTCACTTGTTTGCGGTTCGTTTTATCTTTATCGTGAAATAAGAAAAGAATTAAATTAAATACAAATTTTGATAAATTATTCAATACCAATCTGTTAGTATTATCGCAGATTGGTATTTTTTTATTGGAGTGATAAAAGTGAATGTTACGATTGAAAGCAGCGGTACGGTTGTTATCGCTTATCTTATCGGCGAAATAGACCATCATACAGCGGGAAATGTCAGAGAAAAAATTGATAATACCCTTATGTTTAAAAAGCCAAATACATTGATATTGGATTTTAAAAATGTAAGTTTTATGGATTCCTCGGGAATAGGTCTTGTTATGGGAAGATACAGACTTTTAAAAAGCATTAACCCGTTATCACAAATTGAAATTAAAAATGTAACTTTGCAAACAAAAAAAATAATGGAACTTGCAGGTCTTTCATCTATTGCAAAAATTAAGGAGACAGAAAATGAATACAAAAAAGCAAACTAATGAATTTAAACTTACTATTGACAGCAAAAGCGTAAACGAAGCATTTGCACGAGTTGCTGTGTCAGCATTTGTAACTCCGCTTGACCCTACGCTTGAAGAAATTGCCGATTTAAAAACCGCGGTCAGTGAAGCTGTAACAAATTGCATTGTTCACGCTTATAAAGATACATACGGAAAAATATTTATTACAGGCAAGCTTTATGATGATAATACGGTGAAAATAATTATCAGAGATAAGGGCTGTGGTATTGTTGATGTTTCTGAAGCTATGACACCGCTTTTTACAACCGGTGAGGGTGACAGAGCAGGCCTCGGCTTTACTGTTATGGAAAGCTTTTGCGATAAAATAACCGTTAAGTCTAAATTAACTTTCGGCACAACCGTAACTCTTACTAAAAAAATAGAGGGAAAGTCAAAATGGTAACTTCTCGTGATAAAATGATAGAAGATAATATAGGTCTTGTTCATTCTATTGCAAATCGTTTTAAAGGCAGAGGTGTAGAATATGATGATTTGTTTCAAAGCGGCTGCGTCGGTTTAATCAAAGCGGTTGATAATTTTGATGAATCACGAGGCTTCGCTTTTTCTACCTATGCCGTTCCCGTAATAATGGGCGAAATAAAACGCATTTTTCGTGACGGCGGTGCAGTTAAAGTAAGCCGAAGCTTGAAAGAAAAAGCTATTAAAGCTCAAGCTTTGCGTGAAAAATTTATTAACACCGAACTTCGCGAACCCACGGTATCTGAACTGTCAGATATGCTTGATTGCCCGCCTGAAGAAATACCTGAAATTTTGGGCGTTATTGCCCCTATGGTATCATTAAGCAGTGCAAGTGAAGACGGCGAGTATACTATTGATGTTCCGGTAGACGAAAGCGAAGAACTTTTTAACCGCCTTGTTGTTCATCGCCTTTTTAAATTTCTTGATGATACCGAAAAGGCAATAGTGGATATGCGCTATTATAAAGGCTTTACCCAGGCAAAAACTGCCAAAGTACTCGGTATATCGCAGGTTCAGGTGTCACGCAAGGAAAAATCACTTCTAAAAAAACTTCGCAAATATTTACAATAAAAAAAGCACTGTGTGTTGAAGAAAACGCAGTGCCTTTTTTGTGAATTTTACCATCGTGAACGCCTTGTTGTGCAAATCGCTCTACACCTTGGTAACATATTGAATTATAAATAAGTATATGATAAAATTACTTTAATTTAGATTTTATAAAGAGGTGCAGTGAAATGAAAAAAATTGTTAGTATATTTCTATCCCTTGCAATGCTTTTGAGCATTGTATCGGTAGTTGATTTTTCAGCGTATGCAGATGTTGAAACCGGTAAATGCGGTGGCAATGTAACATATTCACTTGATACTTCGACAGGTGTTCTTACAATCAGCGGTACAGGCAAGATGACTGATTATTCTTACTATTCGAGCCCTTTTCGTTATGACACCAAAATTAGAGCTGTTACCATTGATTATGGTGTAACAAGCATTGGTGATTTTGCATTTTTCAATTGCACAAGTTTAACAAGCGTAACAATCCCTGACAGCGTAACAAGTATTGGTTATGCTGCATTTAAAAATTGCAGAAGTTTAACAAGTGTAACAATTCCAAATAGTGTAACAATTATTTGGGATCAGGCATTTTGTTTTTGCAAAAGTTTAACAAGTATAACAATACCTAATAGTGTAACGAGTATTGGTGAGTCTGTATTTTCTCGTTGCACAAGTTTAACATCAATTGAAGTTTCAGGTAATAATAAAAACTATTCTTCACTTGACGGAGTTTTGTTTAATAAAGATAAGTCAGAATTGATTATTTATCCGGCAGGTAAAACAGATGGTGAATATGAAATACCAAATAGTGTAACAAGTATTGGTGAAGATGCATTTGACGGTTGCTCAAGTTTAGCAAGTGTAACAATACCAAATAGCGTAACAAGTATTGGCAGTTCTGCATTTTGCTATTGCACAAGTTTATCAAGTGTAACAATACCTGATAGCGTAACAAGTATTGGTCAGTGTGTATTTATATATTGCTCAAGTTTATCAAGTGTAACAATACCAAATAGTGTAACAAGTATTGATGCTAATGCATTTCTTGATTGCACAAGTTTAAAGGATGTATACTATACAGGTTCACAAAGTGATTGGAAAAAGATAAGTATAGATTCTTATAATGATAGTTTAACAAACGCAACCATTCATTACAATTGGAATGGAGAATTTCCTTTAGTAACGAACGAAGACGAAACCTCTTTTACAGTTTACAACGGCACTGCTATTATTGATGGCGCAAATGATGTAAACCTTAAGCTTAAATCTGTCAATATGAATATTGCTGAAAATTCATCACAATTTGACAAGAAAAAGGTTGTTAAAAAGAATGATATAAAAGGAAAAGAAATCAAGTTTACAAAAGATGATTTCAGAGATTATATTATCCCTGCCAAAGTTACAAGTGATTCAAAGTATTTGAAATCAAACAGTCATAATATTTATATGACTAAAGACAGAAAAGACGGAAAACCGTATGTCTCCTCCGTCTATGTTCAACAGCTTGATGATAACAATGAGCCTAAAACTTCTTATTGTGATGTTCAATACAGCAGTATGACATTGCTTGACAATGCTAAATATAATATTGCTATTTCCGCTGTAACTAACGGAGCAAAGGATGTAAAATATTACTTGATTCAAAATGACGGAAACAGCAAGTATAAAACAGAGATTACAAACGGTGTGGCAAGCAAAATAGACCTTGCGTCAAAAATGGAAGAGGGTAAATCACTTTACGCATATGTTGTATGCGACGGTGTGGCAAGTGAGCCTGTATCATTAAAGTTTGAAAAGAAAAAGCTCAGTAATTCACTTAAAAATCTTATGAGTTCATCAACCGTAAATGTTTTAGGCGGTCAAACAGGGAAGTTTAAGCTTTCCGACAGCGTGCCTATTATAGGCGGAACTGAAGCATCACTTGACTTTATTAAATGCCCGGTAGGTGTAGAAATTACCGGAAACAAGGTTAAAATCTCTGTTGGATCCGATATATTCGGATACAGTGATTCAACCGATAAAGACGGTGATACCGATACAAAGTGGCTTTCATTTAAAGATTCCTGCAAAGGTATACAGGAAGCAAAAAAAGACACAAAAAATGCTTATAAAAAGTTTAAAAAATTTAAAAAGACAAATGGCTTAAGCGAAAAAGGTTCAAACAAAAATCAAACATTTAAAACTGACTTTTTAGGCTATCTTGAGGGATATATAACCGATACAGGCGGACTTCAGTTTACAGAAGTGTGCGGTACTCTTGCGGCAGAATTTGCGTATAAAATAAAAGGTCAATTCGGTCCAGCGGGTATTCCGATTTTCTATGCTTATGTAGAAGCCGGGGCAGAAGCCGGAGCTACGGCAAGTGCCGGCAAAACTGTGCCTGATGGTGATTTTCCTTTTGAATTTGATGTTACTATTCATTTAACACCTAAAGTTAAAGGCGGAGCAGGTATCGGACTGGAAGGTGTAGTATCAGGCGGTGTATATGCTAAAGCGGAAATGCCTGTTGAATATGCCATTAAGAAAAAACATTTTACTCTTGGTGTTGATGGTGAAATAGGTTGGGAAGCACATTATATTATCGGTGAAGCAAGCGGTACGATTATTGACGGAACATTTAATTTGCTTGATGAATATTTCGGTACAAAGTCAAAGCAGGTTCGCCGCCAAATTGCAACCACCTATGCTATGACTGAATTTATTGATAAAACCGTAAGCCAAACAAGTGAAAAAACCACGCTTTTATCTCGTGATTATATAAATAATCAAAAATGGGTTGGCACGCAAACTTCGGCAAAGCGCAAGGCAAGAAGTGCAAGCAAGCTTACTTTTGCAAATACAACCCTTGAATCATCTGTTAATGAATTTCAGCGCCCACAGCTTGTAACAGCAGGGAATACAATGATGCTTATATGGGTTGATGATGACAAATCGCGTGATACTTATAACAGATATAGGCTTATATATTCGCTTTACAATAACGGTTCTTGGTCTGTACCTAAAGCTGTTGATGATGACGGAATGATTGATTACCAAGTATCTGCAACAGCAGTTGGTAATGATATTTATATTGCATATCAAAAATTCAATGCTAAATTCACTAAAGGTGATGAAGAAAGATTAGATGAACTTAATAAAAAAGCAGAAATAAAAATTGCAAAATACAATGCAAATAATAATTCATTTGATAATGTTAAATCTATTACTTCAAATGATACATTTGATTATTTGCCTTGCATTGCAGTTGAAAATTCACAGCCTGTATTTTATTGGGTAAATTGCACATCAAGTGACTTTTCGGCAAATTCCTGCTCAATTATGAAGTCTGATTTTGCCGGCAATGTATCAACTGTTTACAGCGGTTTAAACTATATTTATGAGCTTAAAGTTATCGGCAATGATATTTATTATACTGCTGAAAGTGATTGCAGCAACGAAAATACAAATGATTTGAACTTATATAAAAATAAAGTTCAAATTACAGATAATGACGGAATAGATAAGCAGGAAATTCCGACTTCGCTTGCAAGTGTAAATGATACACTTTTCTATACATCAAACAGTGGTATTTATATGCTTGACGGTGATACACCGAAGCTTTCGCTTGAAAATAATAAAATTGCAGGTAACCTTCAATTAGTTGCTACCGATGACGGTATCAGAGCTGTTTGGTCACAAACTTCCGATATGGGTACTGAATTTTATACAAGCGAACTTGTGAACGGTGCTTGGAGTGAGCCTGTTGCAATTACCGATTATGGCAAGCTTGTAAGCCAGTTGAGTATTGCAAATTACGGTGGCAAGCTCTTTGGTGCATATAACATTACCGGAAGAACAGAGCAAGACGGAAGTATTGTAAACGGAAGTACAGATTTATGCGTATTTAATACAGACGGATTTAATAAATTTGATGTTACGCTTGATACCGTTGATGAATCACAGCTTAACAGTAACGGTCAAACCAAGCTTAATGTTTTGGTAGAAAATAACGGAACAGAAAATATTAAATCAATTGATTTTGCAATTACCGATTCATTGGGTTATTCGCAAAGTGTAAACAAAACTGTTGATATACCGTCAGGTGACTATGATGTTGTTGAACTTGATTATGTACCGTCAACTTCAGGCGAAACATTTGAAAGGCGAACCGTTACGGTAAACGCAACAAGCGGTGACGCTTTGGCAGATACACAGCTTGAAGTGGGTAATGCCGATTTATCGGTAGATGATATTACACTTGAAAAGCTTGGTACGGAAAATGTAATTACCGCCGAAATTCACAATATAGGTACAGTTGAGGCAAAAAATGTAAATGTTGTATTCAAAAACGGAGAAAATGAAGTTTACACTTCTAATGTTGATACACTTTTGCCGCTTCAAACAAATATTGTTCAGTTTAATATAAGTGATGATGAATTAACTTATGAAGAAGAGGGCGGAGCAGTTATTACTGCAAGCGTAACAAGTGATTCAAACGAAGTTAATATCGGTGATAATAATTCATCGGTATTGATTGAAAAGCATATTCACGATTGGAGCGAATGGACGGTTGAAACCGAACCTACCTGCGTAGATGAGGGTAAAAAAACACGAGTATGCAATACCTGTACCAAGCAGGAAGAAGCGGTTATAAGTCCAACAGGTGTGCATACATATTCAAAGCAAGTTGTTTTACCGACTTATGATGAGCAGGGTTACACAATCTACACTTGTGAAGTTTGCAATTACACCTATAAAGATCATTTTACAGATAAGTTAGAAAGACCTGCTGAAAAGCCAAGTACAGAGCCTGAAACAAAACCAAGCACAGAGCCTGAAACAAAACCAAGCACAGAACCTGACACAAAGCCAAGTACAGAGCCTGAAACAAAACCAAGCACAAAGCCTGATTCAAAGCCAACGGCAGCGCCTACAAATCCTACTGCTTCAAATTCCGCTGCAACATTGCCTCAATCGGCAAATTCGCAAGCTTCAAATGCAGAAAGTACAACTTCTGCACAAATTCAAAAACCTAATAAAACTTCAGTTAAAAAATCAAAAGCTAAAAAAGGTTCTGTTGAACTTACTTGGTCAAAAACAAAGGGAGTTAAGGGCTATGAAATCCAAGTCGCAACCGATAAGAAGTTTAAGAAGAACAAGAAAACCGTAACAATCAAGAAGCAGAAAACTACAAAAACTACCGTTAAAAAACTTAAGGCAAAGAAAAAGTATTATGTAAGAGTTCGTACATATAAAATAGTGAACGGTAAGAAAGTATATTCTTCTTGGTCAAAGGTTAAGAGTGTAAAAACTAAATAAAACAGATAACCCCCGACACTTAATTGTGTCGGGGGTTATTACTATACTAAATATATTATAATTGCGCCAAGTCATATGGTGTTTTTTGATATACAAAGTAATTAAGCCAATTGCTGAATATAATATTTGCTGTACTTTTCCAGCTCATAATCGGCACCGCTTTGTCATCATCGTTAGGGAAGTAGTTAAAAGGCACATCAATATCAAGTCCCTTTTCTTTATCTCTAAAGTACTCTTTTGCGAGTGTATCTCTATCATATTCGCTGTGGCCTGTTACAAAAAATTGCCTGCAATCCATATCCGATATAATATGAACTCCTGAAATTTCGCTGTAAGATATAACTTGAAGTTGCTTTACAAGTGCAATATCCTGAAGCCTTGTTTCAGTATGCCGTGAATGCGGAACATAGTAAACATCATCAAGCCCTCTCATAAGCGGATGTGTTACATCAAGTGATTTGTGCGGAAATACCCCAAACATTTTTTTCTTAAGTGGATATTTATTTACACCATAGTGATAGTAAAGCCCTGCCTGCGCACCCCAGCATATATGAAATGTTGAATATACATTCTTTTTGCTCCATTCCATTATTGTGCAAAGTTCATCCCAATAGTCAACTTCTTCAAATTCCATTTGCTCAACGGGAGCACCGGTAATTATCATTCCGTCATATCTGTTGTTTTTGATTTCATCAAATGTATTATAAAATTTAGCCATATGAATTCTTGAAACATTTTTTGATTTATGGCTTTTTACCTGAAGAAAGTCAATATCAACCTGAAGCGGCGAATTACTGAGTAACCGCAGAAGTTGAGTTTCTGTTTCAAGCTTGGTAGGCATCAAGTTTAAAATGATTATTTTCAAAGGTCTGATGTCCTGCATATTAGCCCTTGACTTACTCATTACAAATATATTCTCTATTTCTAAATTTTGTTTAGCCGGCAATTTGTCGTCAATACGAATTGGCATTTAATCAGCCCCTTTCTTTAAGTGTTAAACAATTATATCAAAATAGTCACCAAATTTCAATATCTATATAATGTATAATATAATCTATTCTCTATACATCTGATAAAATAATATATATTGTGTTGCAGAAAAATACCATATATACCTTTAATAGTTACAATTTGAAACCTTTTCTGTTATATAGTATCAATTTGTAGTAAATTATGCACATAAATGTTGAATTTTGTTATTAAATTATGTCAATATCATAAAATAGATGAAAAAATTCAAAAAACCAGTTGACAAAGGGAGAAATAGGTGGTAATATGTGAAAGTCGCAAGAAAAGAGCGGCGAGCAAAAGTACAAGATTTCAGAAGTTTGGGAAACGGCTTAAAAAGTTTTTCAAAAAAACTTAAAAAAGGTGTTGACAAACGAAAGAAGTTGTAGTATAATTGCAAAGCACTTGAGAGAGACGAGCGGGAGCGAGTCACTTGAGAGTGAAGAAATAGGACCTTGAAAATTAAACAACGACGAGATAAAAAGGAACCCGATAAGATTCAAAAGAGTTTTATCTGTACTCGTATCATAAAGATACAAACAGTGATTGCGAACTAGTGTTCGAGAGAGCAAAAGTTCTTGAAATGATTAGTTCGTTTCCGCGAGGGAACGATTTAATACAATTGTTTTAAGAGTTTGATCCTGGCTCAGGACGAACGCTGGCGGCGTGCCTAACACATGCAAG
>ERZ827520.3091-NODE-3091-length-14194-cov-3.306457_pt1 | contig 14194 bp, 15 predicted proteins | sample MGYA00519581_ERZ827520 | MGnify/ENA primary metagenome ERZ827520 (study PRJEB31778, sample SAMEA3449339) | human gut metagenome | biome: human gut; feature: human-associated habitat; material: faeces | place: United Kingdom | collected 2010/2012 ...
ATGGAAGCCACGCAAGCACCTTAAAATCACCATCATACACTAAATCAGTAAGTTGACAGCATTACCGAAATCCCCATCCTTTAGGGCTGTGAGGATGTCAATAATAGCAGACCACATCATGAGTCATTCTGACCGACACATGCCAGAAGCAGAGGCTCCATCCCATTTTATACCTACCTTATAACACTTAGAAAAACAACATGTTAAAAATGTCTATTGGAAACAATTTTATTTCCAATTGTAATGATAACCATTCTCATATTAATATGGCTACGTGATAATTAACTTTTGATGCACTCCGCATGTCTGACCGCGCCACTACCACAGCTTCCTTAACATTCGAGTTGCTTTATGGCACACATCACGGCTGGTTGAAAAGCTGGCTGACGCGCAAACTCCAGTCTGCTTTTGATGCAGATGACATTGCCCAGGACACTTTTTTGCGGGTAATGGTCAGCGAAACGCTCTCGACGATCCGCGATCCTCGCTCCTTCCTCTGCACTATCGCCAAACGCGTGATGGTGGACCTGTTTCGCCGAAACGCGCTGGAAAAAGCGTATCTGGAGATGCTGGCGCTTATGCCGGAGGGGGGGGCGCCTTCACCTGAGGAACGCGAAAGCCAACTCGAGACCCTACAACTCCTCGACAGCATGCTGGACGGGCTAAACGGCAAAACACGTGAAGCGTTTCTGCTTTCGCAACTGGATGGTCTGACATACAGCGAGATTGCGCACAAACTCGGTGTTTCCATCAGCTCCGTGAAAAAATACGTGGCGAAAGCCGTCGAGCACTGCCTGCTGTTCCGTCTGGAGTATGGGTTATGAATCCTTTGTTAACCGATTCCCGCCGTCAGGCGCTGCGTTCAGCTTCCCACTGGTATGCCGTGCTAAGCGGCGAGCGCGTCAGCCCACAACAGGAAGCGCGCTGGCAACAGTGGTATGAACAGGATCAGGATAACCAGTGGGCCTGGCAGCAGGTTGAAAACCTGCGCAACCAGCTTGGCGGTGTGCCTGGCGACGTTGCCAGCCGGGCGTTGCACGATACCCGCCTCACCCGCCGTCACGTGATGAAAGGATTACTGCTGTTGCTCGGCGCTGGCGGAGGCTGGCAGCTCTGGCAGTCGGAAACCGGCGAAGGTCTGCGGGCAGATTACCGCACCGCCAAAGGCACAGTCAGCCGTCAGCAACTGGAAGATGGCTCCCTGCTCACGCTGAATACCCAAAGCGCGGCGGATATGCGTTTTGATGCGCATCAGCGCACCGTCCGGCTCTGGTACGGTGAAATCGCCATTACTACCGCGAAAGATGCCCTGCAACGCCCCTTCCGTGTCCTGACCCGTCAGGGCCAGCTCACTGCTTTAGGGACAGAATTTACCGTCCGCCAGCAGGATAATTTCACGCAGCTTGACGTGCAGCAGCACGCCGTGGAAGTGCTTCTCGCCAGTGCCCCCGCGCAAAAACGCATCGTGAACGCTGGTGAAAGCCTGCAGTTCAGCGCCTCTGAGTTTGGCGCAGTGAAACCGCTGGATGACGAGAGTACAAGCTGGACGAAGGACATCCTGAGCTTCAGCGATAAACCGCTGGGTGAGGTGATAGCCACGCTAACCCGTTACCGCAACGGCGTGCTGCGCTGCGATCCCGCCGTTGCCGGGCTGCGCCTGAGCGGGACGTTCCCGCTGAAAAATACCGATGCGATCCTGAACGTTATCGCGCAAACGCTTCCCGTTAAAATTCAGTCTATTACGCGGTACTGGATAAACATTTCACCACTGTAAGGAAAATAATTCTTATTTCGATTGTCCTTTTTACCCTTCTCGTTCGACTCATAGCTGAACACAACAAAAATGATGATGGGGAAGGTATGACGCCGTTACGCGTTTTTCGTAAAACAACACCTTTGGTTAACGCCATTCGCCTGAGCCTGCTGCCGCTGGCCGGTCTCTCGTTTTCCGCTTTTGCTGCACAGGTTAATATCGCACCGGGATCGCTCGATAAAGCGCTCAATCAGTATGCCGCACACAGCGGATTTACCCTCTCGGTTGACGCCAGCCTGACGCGCGGCAAGCAGAGCAACGGCCTGCACGGCGATTACGACGTCGAGAGCGGCCTGCAACAACTGCTGGACGGCAGCGGACTGCAGGTAAAACCGCTGGGAAATAACAGCTGGACGCTGGAGCCCGCGCCCGCACCAAAAGAAGATGCCCTGACCGTGGTCGGCGACTGGCTGGGTGATGCGCGTGAAAACGACGTATTTGAACATGCTGGCGCGCGTGACGTGATCCGCCGTGAGGATTTCGCCAAAACCGGCGCAACCACCATGCGTGAGGTACTTAACCGCATCCCTGGCGTCAGCGCGCCGGAAAACAACGGCACCGGCAGCCACGACCTGGCGATGAACTTTGGCATCCGGGGCCTGAACCCGCGCCTCGCCAGCCGCTCGACCGTCCTGATGGACGGCATCCCCGTCCCCTTCGCCCCTTACGGTCAGCCGCAGCTTTCACTGGCTCCCATTTCGCTCGGCAACATGGATGCCATTGACGTGGTACGCGGTGGTGGTGCGGTGCGTTACGGACCGCAGAGCGTGGGCGGCGTGGTGAACTTTGTTACCCGTGCCATTCCGCAGGACTTTGGTATCGAGGCGGGCGTGGAAGGTCAGCTCAGCCCAACCTCTTCACAAAACAACCCGAAAGAGACGCACAACCTGATGGTGGGCGGCACAGCGGACAACGGTTTTGGCACCGCGCTGCTCTACTCCGGCACGCGCGGCAGTGACTGGCGCGAGCACAGCGCCACCCGCATCGACGACCTGATGCTGAAAAGCAAATATGCGCCGGATGAGGTGCACACCTTCAACAGCCTGCTGCAATATTACGACGGTGAAGCCGACATGCCCGGTGGCCTGTCTCGCGCGGATTACGACGCCGATCGCTGGCAATCCACCCGCCCGTATGACCACTTCTGGGGTCGTCGCAAGCTGGCGAGCCTGGGCTACCAGTTCCAGCCAGACAGCCAGCATAAATTCAACATTCAGGGGGTCTACACCCAAACCCTGCGCAGCGGCTACCTGGAGCAAGGCAAACGCATCACCCTCTCGCCGCGTAACTACTGGGTGCGCGGTATTGAGCCACGCTACAGCCAGATCTTTATGATCGGCCCTTCCGCGCACGAAGTGGGCGTGGGCTATCGCTATGTGAATGAATCAACGCATGAAATGCGTTACTACACCGCCACCAGCAGCGGGCAGTTGCCGTCCGGCTCAAGCCCTTACGACCGCGATACGCGTTCCGGCACCGAGGCGCACGCCTGGTATCTGGATGACAAAATCGACATCGGCAACTGGACCATCACGCCGGGTATGCGTTTCGAACATATCGAGTCATACCAGAACAACGCCATCACAGGCACGCACGAAGAAGTGAGCTATAACGCACCGCTTCCGGCGTTGAACGTGCTCTATCACCTGACTGACAGCTGGAATCTTTATGCAAACACTGAAGGCTCGTTCGGCACCGTACAGTACAGCCAGATTGGCAAGGCTGTGCAAAGCGGCAATGTGGAACCGGAAAAAGCGCGAACCTGGGAACTCGGTACCCGCTACGACGACGGCGCGCTGACGGCGGAAATGGGGCTGTTCCTGATTAACTTTAACAATCAGTACGACTCCAACCAGACCAACGACACCGTCACTGCACGTGGCAAAACGCGCCATACCGGGCTGGAAACGCAGGCACGTTACGATCTGGGTACGCTAACGCCAACGCTTGATAACGTTTCCATCTACGCCAGCTATGCGTATGTGAACGCGGAAATCCGCGAGAAAGGCGACACCTACGGCAATCTGGTACCATTCTCCCCGAAACATAAAGGCACGCTGGGCGTGGACTACAAGCCAGGAAACTGGACGTTCAATCTGAACAGCGATTTCCAGTCCAGCCAGTTTGCGGATAACGCCAATACGGTGAAAGAGAGCGCCGACGGCAGTACCGGCCGCATTCCCGGCTTCATGCTCTGGGGCGCACGCGTGGCGTATGACTTTGGCCCGCAGATGGCAGATCTGAACCTGGCATTCGGTGTGAAAAACATCTTCGACCAGGACTACTTCATCCGCTCTTATGACGACAACAACAAAGGCATCTATGCAGGCCAGCCGCGCACGCTGTATATGCAGGGGTCGTTGAAGTTCTGATGTGTTAACGCCCGGCTTGCCGGGCTTTTAGCTGGAATGTGATTATGTTGGCATTTATCCGTTTTCTTTTTGCAGGCCTGCTGCTGGTGATCAGCCGCCTTTGCCGCCATGGTTCAGGACGAACACGGCGCGTTTACACTCGAAAAAACGCCACAACGGATTGTGGTGCTGGAACTCTCGTTCGCCGATGCGCTGGCCGCCGTGGACGTCAGCCCGATCGGTATTGCCGACGATAACGATGCAAAACGCATCCTGCCCGAAGTGCGTGCGCACCTGAAACCGTGGCAGTCCGTCGGAACGCGCGCGCAGCCGAGCCTGGAAGCCATTGCCGCTCTGAAACCAGACCTGATCATTGCCAACAGCAGTCGCCATGCGGGGGTTTACATCGCCTTGCAGCAAATCGCGCCGGTACTGCTGCTTAAGTCCCGCAACGAAACCTACGCTGAAAATTTGCAATCTGCGGCTATCATCGGCGAAATGGTGGGTAAAAAGCGAGAGATGCAGGCACGTCTGGAACAACATAAAGAGAGGATGGCGCAGTGGGCCAGCCAGCTTCCCAAAGGGACACGCGTGGCCTTTGGCACATCACGCGAACAGCAATTCAACCTGCATACTCAGGAGACCTGGACCGGCAGCGTGCTGGCCTCTCTGGGGCTGAACGTTCCCGCTGCGATGGCGGGTTCGTCCATGCCGTCCATCGGCCTGGAGCAACTGCTGGCGGTCAATCCTGCCTGGCTGCTGGTTGCCCACTATCGCGAAGAGAGCATTGTTAAACGCTGGCAACAAGATCCGCTCTGGCAGATGTTAACCGCCGCGCAGAAGCAGCAGGTTGCTTCGGTCGACAGTAACACCTGGGCGCGGATGCGCGGTATTTTTGCTGCAGAGCGTATTGCCGCTGACACGGTAAAAATCTTCCACCATCAGCCGCTTACCGTTGTGAAATGACCGCGATAAAACACCCGATGCTGCTGTGGGGGCTTCCCGTTGCAGCACTTATTATTATTTTCTGGCTGAGTCTGTTTTGCTACTCGGCCATTCCTGTTTCCGGAGCAGATGCAACCCGCGCCCTGCTGCCTGGACACACGCCAACGCTACCAGAAGCGCTGGTGCAAAACCTTCGTTTGCCACGAAGCCTGGTCGCCGTTCTGATCGGCGCAAGCCTGGCGCTCGCGGGCACGCTGCTGCAAACCCTGACCCACAACCCAATGGCCTCTCCTTCACTGCTCGGCATTAACAGCGGCGCGGCGCTGGCTATGGCGCTTACCAGCGCGCTGAGTCCGACGCCGATTGCAGGCTATTCTCTGTCGTTCATCGCGGCATGCGGGGGCGGCGTGAGCTGGCTGCTGGTCATGACCGCAGGAGGCGGATTTCGTCATACCCATGACAGAAACAAACTGATCCTCGCGGGTATCGCGCTGTCGGCCTTTTGTATGGGCCTTACCCGCATCACCCTGCTGCTGGCCGAAGATCATGCTTACGGCATCTTTTACTGGCTGGCAGGCGGAGTGTCCCACGCCCGCTGGCAGGATGTCTGGCAGCTCTTGCCGGTGGTGGTCACTGCAGTCCCTGTCGTGTTACTGCTGGCGAATCAACTGAACCTGCTCAACCTCAGCGACAGCACCGCCCATACGCTGGGAGTGAACCTGACGAGGCTACGTTTGGTCATCAATATGTTAGTGCTGCTTCTGGTTGGTGCGTGCGTCAGCGTGGCAGGTCCGGTGGCGTTTATCGGTCTGCTGGTGCCACATCTGGCGCGCTTCTGGGCAGGCTTCGATCAGCGCAACGTACTGCCAGTGAGCATGCTGCTGGGGGCCACGCTGATGCTGCTGGCAGATGTACTCGCACGCGCGCTGGCCTTCCCCGGAGATCTGCCCGCAGGCGCAGTGCTGGCGCTGATTGGCAGCCCTTGCTTTGTCTGGCTTGTGAGGAGGCGAGGATGAAAATTGCGCTGGTTATTTTCATCACCCTTGCCCTGGCGGGCTGTGCGCTGTTATCACTCCATATGGGAGTGATCCCCGTGCCGTGGCGCGCGCTGCTGACCGACTGGCAGGCCGGACGCGAGCATTATTATGTATTGATGGAGTACCGACTGCCGCGCTTGCTGCTGGCACTGTTTGTCGGTGCAGCCCTCGCCGTGGCGGGCGTGCTGATACAGGGGATTGTGCGCAACCCTCTGGCATCACCGGATATTCTCGGCGTTAACCATGCCGCCAGCCTGGCCTCTGTGGGGGCTCTACTTCTTATGCCGTCACTGCCCGTGATGGTGCTGCCGCTGCTGGCCTTTGCGGGCGGCATGGCGGGGTTGATATTACTGAAGATGCTGGCAAAGACCCACCAGCCGATGAAGCTGGCGCTCACCGGCGTGGCGCTTTCTGCATGCTGGGCCAGCCTGACGGATTATCTGATGCTCTCGCGCCCGCAGGATGTGAACAACGCCCTGCTGTGGCTGACCGGCAGCTTATGGGGCCGTGACTGGAGCTTTGTGAAGATTGCCATCCCGCTGATGATTTTATTTCTGCCGCTGAGCCTGAGTTTTTGCCGCGATCTCGACCTCCTTGCACTCGGCGATGCGCGCGCCACCACGCTCGGTGTGTCGGTGCCCCATACCCGATTCTGGGCTTTGTTACTAGCTGTCGCCATGACATCTACCGGCGTGGCCGCCTGCGGCCCGATTAGCTTTATTGGTCTCGTGGTGCCGCATATGATGCGTAGCATCACCGGTGGACGTCACCGCAGACTGCTGCCTGTTTCAGCCCTGACAGGTGCGTTGCTGTTGGTGGTTGCCGATCTGCTGGCGAGAATTATTCATCCCCCACTGGAGCTCCCGGTTGGCGTGCTGACCGCCATTATCGGTGCGCCGTGGTTTGTCTGGTTGCTTGTGAGAATGCGATAAATGACTTTACGAACTGAAAATCTGACGGTCAGTTACGGGACAGACAAGGTACTTAACGACGTTTCACTCTCACTGCCAACGGGGAAGATCACCGCCCTGATCGGTCCTAACGGTTGCGGGAAATCGACGCTGTTAAACTGTTTTTCGCGGCTTTTAATGCCGCAGTCTGGCACCGTATTTCTCGGCGATAATCCCATAAATATGCTCTCATCACGCCAGTTGGCCCGCAGGCTTTCGCTGCTGCCTCAGCACCATTTAACGCCAGAGGGGATCACAGTCCAGGAGCTGGTTTCGTATGGTCGTAATCCCTGGCTGTCACTCTGGGGGCGTCTCTCCGCTGAAGACAATGCACGAGTTAATGTCGCCATGAACCAGACCCGGATCAATCATCTTGCCGTTCGTCGGTTAACCGAGCTTTCCGGCGGTCAGCGCCAGCGCGCATTTCTGGCGATGGTCCTGGCCCAGAATACGCCCGTTGTATTACTTGATGAGCCAACCACCTATCTTGATATCAATCACCAGGTGGACCTGATGCGGTTGATGGGCGAACTCCGGACTCAGGGGAAAACGGTGGTCGCTGTGCTGCACGACCTTAATCAGGCTAGCCGGTACTGCGATCAACTGGTGGTAATGGCAAACGGACATGTTATGGCGCAAGGCACACCAGAAGAGGTGATGACCCCAGGATTGCTGAGAACAGTATTCAGCGTGGAAGCGGAAATACACCCCGAGCCGGTATCTGGCAGGCCGATGTGCCTAATGAGGTAGATTGCACAGGCCGTAAGAACCAAACCACGACTGAATGAAACTGGACTGGCGCCAGCAAGCCTGTTCAGACTGGGGCTGAACTTTTCCGGACTCTGAAAGATTACCAATACTCATCGTCCATCCGCTTGCTTTAGGCTGACAGGTTCATAATCAACGCAAACCAGAGCTGTACAGGCTTGGGCGCGGCTTTCAAACCAGTCGTGATCACGGCAATCAATTTTGAACTCTGCTTAACGGACATTTCTGTATAACCCTTACGGCAACGAAAAACGCGAAGTTAAAATTTTAGAAACCCAAAAACGTGACATGACTAAGTTTAGATTTCAGGGGGGGAGATCAAAAAATTTCGCTCTGTGCCAGAGCGGACATTCACGGAGCTGGTTCATTACCAATGAGGTTGGGCTTTTGAGGATAAATCAATGATCAGACGCCAACGTAAATCAAAAGCAACCCTGGAACGGAATTGCTAATCCAGTTTCTGACCATCGATTTTTCTAAAAAGTGTGCGTTTGCTACTACTTAGGTAGGTGCAGCTTTCTTAATCACCGGCAGCCACGTTATACAGGCCAGTTGATGGATCGATTGTTATCAATGATATCTTCATGAGTCGGTGTCTCACCCAGCTTACCGAAGCTGGCATAAAGTGAAGGCAGACGGGCCCGTCCTTCTCCCTTTTTCGCCAGAGGGAAAGCGCGAAGCATGGTGGCAGCCTCCCAGTCACAACAATAGGATGGTGTGCACGGCTGCTGACGCCATGATTCAGCGATAGAGCCGGAAAATACGGGGTCAAAGCCGGTATCATTAACCAGAGTCATCGTGACCTGTACTGCGGCTGGATGATCTCCTGCTACTGCAACTGCTAGGCGACCGCGGCTCCCTTCAGGTAGTCTGTTGTGGTCAACTAAAACTGGCCTCCGCGTTAGAGTTTTTCCAGTATCGGTTTTCTGATTCGTTTGGTGGTAACCCACCATTATATTCGTGCGGTCTTAGTGCGCTGTAATATCCAACGATATAGTCCGTTATTGCGTGAGCTGCATCGCTGAAGCTTACATAGCCCGTCGCTGGCACCCATTCGTTCTTCAGACTCCTGAAGAAGCGCTCCATTGGGCTGTTATCCCAGCAGTTTCCACGCCGACTCATACTCTGCCTGATCCGGTATCGCCACAGTAACTGCCGGAACTGACTGCTCGTATAATGACTGCCTTGATCGCCTGGAACATCACCCCGACGGGCTTACCACGGGTTTCCCATGCCATTTCCAGTGCTTTCATGGTAAGCCTGCTGTCCGGCGAGAACGACATGGCCCAGCCCACTGGTTTTCTTGCGAACAGGTCGAGAACAACGGCGAGGTACGCCCAGCGCTTACCCGTCCAGATATAGGTCACATCACCGCACCACACCTGATTTGGTTCCGTTACGGCGAACTGTCGCTCAAGATGATTCGGGATAGCAACGTGCTCATGACCGCCACGCTTATACCGGTGAGTCGGCTGCTGGCAACTGACCAGCCCCAGCTCTTTCATGAGTCTGCCAGCAAGCCAGTGCCCCATCTGGTAGCCTCTCTGGGTTGCCATTGTGGCGATGCTTCTTGCTCCGGCAGAGCCGTGGCTGATGCCATGCAGTTCAAGTACCTGGCTACGTAATACAGCCCGTCTGCCGTCTGGTTTTTCAGGACGGTTTTTCCAGTATTTGTAGCTGCTGCGATGGACCCCGAACACATGGCAGAGAGTGGCCACAGGATAACGCGCCCTGAGTTTCCCGATTATCGAAAACTGTTCAGGGAGTCTGACATCAAGAGCGCGGTAGCCTTTTTAATATTTCATTTTCCATTTCAATACGTTGTAGCTTTTTCCTGAGCTCACGGATTTCAATTTGTTCCGGGGTAATGGGGGAGGCTTTTGGTGTTTTTCCCTGCCGCTCATCACGTAATTGTTTCACCCATCGCGTCATTGTGGAAAGGCCGACATCCATAGCGCTGGCTGCATCTGCCACGGTGTATTTCTGGTCAACGACCAATTGAGCGGATTTGCGTTTAAACTCTGCGCTGAAATTTCTTTTTTCATTATGGCACCTGTGTTGTTCTGAGGTGAGCATATCACCTCTGTTCAGGTAGCTAAATTTAGTGTGCCACCTCAAGGTTCTTAGTGAGCCGTTTTTAAAAGATATGATAATATATTATTGTTTATAAATTGTTGATGTTTGATTTAGTAGTATATAAAGTTCACCAACTTTATTAGGCTTTCCTTTTATCTCTACTTACTGGGTGCCAGAAACTTTAAATTTTAAACGGAGGGGGCATTTTGTTTAAAGCAAATCATGTTCCGGTATTAATGTATCATCATGTCAGCCATTGCCCAGGACTGGTTACACTTTCTCCCGAGACATTCCGGAAACAAATGAAATGGTTGGCTGAAAACAACTGGAAAACACTGTCATCAGATGAACTGGAGTTTTTTTATCGGGGCGGAAAACTTCCCCGTAAAAGCGTTATGTTGACATTTGATGATGGATACCTTGACAACTGGTTTCAGGTATATCCTTTATTAAACGAGTTTAATCTCAAGGCACATATTTTTTTAATTACCAGTTTTATTGGAAATGGTCCGGTTCGTCACTCTCCTGGAAAGGAATATTCTCATCGCGATTGCGAACATCAAATAGCAACCGGGAATGCTGATAATGTTATGCTTCGCTGGTCTGAAGTGAACGAAATGTTGCAATCTGGTCTGGTCGAATTTCATGTTCATACACATACTCATACACGTTGGGATAAAAAGTTCACTTCACGAGAAGAACAGTGTAAACATCTTCGGCAGGACTTATTGAGCGGGAGAGAATATTTAAAAAAAATGACAGGAAAATGCAGTAAACATTTGTGTTGGCCGGAAGGTTATTATAACAAGGATTATATTCAGATCGCTGAAGAACTTGGATTCCATTATTTATATACAACAGAAAGAAGAATGAATGCTCCTGCTAAAGGAACTACACGGATAGGAAGAATAAGCACCAAGGAACGGGAAAATTGCGTATGGCTGAAAAGACGACTTTTTTATTATACAACACCGTTTTTTTCATCGTTGCTGGCCCTTCATAAGGGGCCAAGATTACCGGATGACTAATAATGAATATACTATTTACGGAATCATCACCGAATATAGGTGGTCAGGAATTACAGGCTGTTGCTCAAATGAAGGCCCTGAAGAAAATGGGGCATTCAGTTCTGCTTGTCTGCAGGGAGAACAGCAAAATTGCTTTTGAAGCCAGTAAGTTTGGAATTGATATCACATTCGCGTTATTTCGAAACAGTCTTCACATTCCTACTGTATGGAGATTACTCGGAATAGTTCATAGTTTTCAGCCCGATGCAATCGTTTGTCACAGTGGACATGATAGTAATATTGTTGGTTTGGTACGGTTTTTTACCTGGAAACATCCATTCAGAATTATCAGGCAAAAGACATATTTGACACGAAAAACAAAATTTTTTTCAATAAATCATTTTTGCGATGAGGTGATTGTTCCCGGAACAAATATGAAGACACATCTGGAGCAGGAAGGATGTCGAACTCGGGTTACTGTTGTGCCTCCTGGCTTTGATTTCCAGGAATTATACGTTGATTCCCGAAACAGTTTGCCTCCGAGTGTTCTTTCCTGGCTGGCATCCCGAAGAGGATGCCCCGTAATTGCTCAGGTAGGAATGTTGCGCCCGGAAAAAGGGCACGAATTTATGTTGAATTTACTGTTCCATTTAAAAATGAATGGACGACAGTTCTGTTGGTTGATTGTGGGGTCTGGTTCACCTGAACTGCGGGAACATTTACAGTATCAGATTGACAGTATGGGCATGCATGATGATGTTTTTATTGCTGACAATGTTTTTCCTGCCGCCCCCGTATATCGGGTTGCCAGTCTGGTGGTTCTGCCTTCAGAAAACGAATCTTTTGGTATGGTGCTGGCAGAAGCATCGGCATTTTCTGTGCCTGTAGTGGCCACTCAGATTGGTGGAATCCCTGAGGTTATTCAGAACAACCAGACCGGGACATTGTTACCAGCAGGTAATAAGCACGCATGGATGTGCGCCCTGAATAATTTTTTTAATGACCCTGGGCGTTTTTATCAGATGGCTCGCCTGGCAAAACAGGATATAGAAGAGCGGTTTGATATTAATAAAACTGCGTTAAAAATACTCACATTAGCGAAGCAAAAGTAACAATATGTTTTCTATAAGTAACTTATCATTTATCGGTTTCCTTAAAAGGATTATTTTTTCCTCAGATTCACTACCGGGGAAGTGGGAACACAGAAAATTTCGGTTCATGTACATTTTGCGATGTTCTATAAATCCGGTTGTCAGTATTCGATATTATTATGAACTGCGTTCCTTGCCGTGCATTGAGGATATTCTGGCAATACACCCCACGTTGCCAGCAAGAATTCATCGCCCTTATTTGCATAAAGGGGGGCGCGCCTGGACCCGTGGACAATATATTCTTGAGCATTATCGCTTTGTGCAAAATTTGCCAGAAAAATATTCTAAATTTTTGTTTCCACAAAAATCGGTATCATTAGTCCAATTCATCGGGAAAGATGGAGAGAATTTTGATATCCAGTGTTCTCCCAGTGGTTTTGACCGGGAAGGAGAGTTGATGTTGTCATTGTTTTACAATAAAACAGTTATTGCCCGGTTAACATTTTCAGTCATTCTGACTCAAAATGGACACATTGCTTTTATTGGCGGATTACAGGGAGCCCCTAAAAATACCGGACCTGATGTTATTCGGTGCGCAACCCGGGCCTGTTATGGGATTTTCCCAAAACGGATTATTTTTGAAGCATTTTGTGCGTTGATGAAAGCTTGCAATATCTCTGAGTGTCTGGCAGTCAGTGAGCACAGTCATGTTTTCCGGCAATTGAGATACTGGTATCAGAAACGCAAAACCTTTGTTGCGGTCTATAGTGATTTCTGGGAGTCTGTAGCAGGAAAAACCTGTGATGACTGGTACAGATTACCAACCCAGGTGATTCGAAAGCCGCTAAGCGATATAGCCAGTAAAAAACGCTCTGAGTACCGAAAACGATACGCTTTGCTGGATTATATCCATGAAACTACTATCCGCTCTTTGGATGCATATCCTGTACACTCAGAACATCAGAATTTAAATTAAGGTTTGATGTATCCTCTGAATAAAACAGTAATGATAATTTTGGTAGAGGCATTCGCACTAAATAATGAAAAAATATAAATCTGAGTTTATTCCTGAATTTAAGAAAAATTACCTTTCCCCTGTTTACTGGTCTACATGGTTCCTTTTGGGAATGATTGCAGGTATTTCAATGTTTCCCCCTTCATTCAGAGATCCTGTCTTGGCAAAAATAGGGCGTTGGGCGGGCAGATTGAGCAAAAAAGCTCGTCGCAGGGCGACGATTAATTTATCGCTTTGTTTCCCAGAAAAGAATGATACAGAACGGGAAATAATTGTCGACAAAATGTTTGCCACAGCATTGCAATCCATAGTGATGATGGCAGAACTGGCAATTCGTGGTCCGGAAAAGTTCCAGAAACGAGTGTTCTGGAAAGGCCTCGAAATTCTTGAGGAAATTCGACACAATAATAGAAATGTGATTTTTCTGGTTCCCCATGGCTGGAGCGTGGATATTCCTGCAATGTTGCTGGCAGCTCAGGGAAAAAAAATGGCCGCCATGTTTCATCAGCAACGAAATCCAGTGATTGATTATGTCTGGAATTCAGTACGGCGTAAATTCGGGGGGCGCTTACATGCCCGGGAGGATGGGATAAAACCATTTATTCAGTCAGTACGCCAGGGATACTGGGGATATTACCTCCCAGATCAGGATCATGGTCCTGAATACAGTGAATTTGCTGATTTTTTTGCGACCTATAAAGCGACATTACCAATCATTGGACGTCTGATGAACATCAGTCAGGCTATGATTATACCACTTTTCCCGGTTTATGATGAAAAAAAACATCTCCTGACTATTGAAATTCGGCCACCAATGGATGCTTGCATTGCCAGCGCGGACAATAAAATGATTGCCCGACAAATGAACAAAACAGTGGAAATTTTGGTGGGGCCACATCCGGAACAGTATGTCTGGGTTTTAAAATTGTTAAAAACACGCAAATCAAACGAAGCGGACCCGTACCCTTGAAATTATAAAGTACAAGTATTTCCACTAGTTGTTTGTAAGCGTACAGCCTGAACCGTCTGGTCAGAATCTGACGAATTAGACAAAGTGGTGTCCACCAAATAAGTAGTGGGAACCAATGAGGTAGCCTGAGTTTAACGGACACTCCTTCCTGAAATAGAATGGCATCAGAAG
>ERZ827520.3098-NODE-3098-length-14163-cov-3.619365_pt1 | contig 14163 bp, 14 predicted proteins | sample MGYA00519581_ERZ827520 | MGnify/ENA primary metagenome ERZ827520 (study PRJEB31778, sample SAMEA3449339) | human gut metagenome | biome: human gut; feature: human-associated habitat; material: faeces | place: United Kingdom | collected 2010/2012 ...
CTTTGACAATCGCACAGATTGCCGAACAATGCTTTTTGAGCGAAACCAAATTGAAACAGGGGTTCAAAATCTGTTTTAATTGCACGGTTTATGAATACATCGTGGAAAAACGAATGGAGATGGCCTACCGCCTGCTGCAAAGCGGAAAGTACAAGGTAAAAGACGTGGTATGGATGGTAGGATATACCAACGCAAGCCATTTTATCGACGCTTTTAAAAAAAGATATGGCGTTACGCCCGGAGAAATTTAAGTTCCTACTCTGCGGGAAAACTTCGGAGAATCGGCACTTGCCAATCTTTCGCATCATGTTAAATTAGGAGAAAAAATATGTCTTTCTTTCAAAACACCTGCAAACCAAAAGGATTCGCCGGAAAGATCATGGTCAATATGATGAACACCGGCCATGCCGCACTTGCAGAATGGGGCTTGACGCACATAAAAATCCGCGACGATGATTTCTGTCTGGATATTGGCTGCGGTGGAGGTGCTAACCTCAAACGCCTTTTGGGAAAAAGTTCAAATGGACACATAACTGGCGTTGACTACTCCCAAGTTAGTGTTCAGAAGTCGAAAAAACTTAATCGGGCAGCAATTCAGGAAGGCCGATGCGAAGTTTTGCAAGGCAATGTTATGAATCTGCCGTTTTCAGAAAACACTTTTCACTTGGTAACTGCCTTTGAAACAATCTACTTTTGGCCCGGTATTCAAGTTGCTTTTCAGCAAGTATATCGTGTGCTTAAAAATGGAGGAACTTTCCTGATATGCAATGAATCCAATGGGAAAAATACAAAGGACGAAAAATGGACAGATATAATCCACGGCATGACAATTTATACTTCCGAGCAGATTGAGAAAGAATTGGAAAATGCTGGGTTTTCAAAAATCGAGGTAGACCAAAACCAAAAAGATTGGCTTTGTTTGGTTTGTAAAAAAGATGATTAAAAAGGTGCGACAGCATACATACAACGCTGTCGCGCCTTTCATTTTGCTTCAAACTTATAGCCGATACCGTAGACGCTTTTCACATAGTCTGGCAGGTTAGGAGCGATCTTTAACTTCCTCCGCAGATTGCTCACATGGTTATTGACTGCTTTGCGGGAATAGTAAGTGTAATCTTCTTCCCATACTAATTCCATAAGCATTTCATAGGTAAATACCCGCTTCGGATTTAAGATAAGCAGCGAGAAGATTTCAAATTCCTTGACGGTCAATTCTATCGGCTGCTCCCGGATTGTAACAAGTCTTTGCTCTAAACAGAAGTACAAATCTCCAGATCGTGTTTCTGTTAGGGGATGGTTCATCTTCTGGGGGATAGAATATTTGCCACGGAAGATGGTTTGATATGGTACATCAGTAAAACTGATGCAGCCTGTAGTCCTTTCAAGGACAAACTGCGCCAGCTCCCGCTGCTGATCCGCGGAAAGAAGGGTAAACAACTTTTCACCAATTTGCCTGCCGGTTTCAGCTAAATCAAATACAGCTAATTTCCCATATCACCACCACCTAACCGTCATCAAATACCTTCTTTAACTTTTGAAAAGACTCTGAGCTGATTACATGTTCAATTCCGCAGGCATCTTGTTCCGCAGTTTTGGGATCCACACCAGCTGCTATAAGCCGTTCTGTAAAAAAACGATGCTTTTCGTAAATCTGTTCGGCAAGCTGCAATCCTGTTTCTGTGAGGGAGAGTGTGCCATCAGCATTTTTAACAAGATGGTCGGATCTGGATAGTTCCTTGACTGCCCGGCTTACAGAAGGCTTTTTTACCCTCAACTGTTTTGCAACATCCACGCAGCGGACATAGCCATTTTGTTTCTGGAGCATAAATACAGCTTCTAAATAATCCTCCATCGCTGATGTCAAAGCCATTGGCACCCCTCCTTTTTCTATACTTTTCGCAGCACATTGCGATGGTAACGCACTTTTCCTTGTTCGAGGTATAGAACGCAGTCAGCGGCTTCGGCAATTAAATCCATGTCATGTGTAATCAGAAGAACGCACTTGCCCTCCTTTGCGAGCTGTTTGAAAAGCTGCACCGTCAACCGCATATTGTACCCATCCAGTCCGCTTGTCGGTTCGTCAAATACAAGAAGGTTTCTGTTGCTGGCTACCGCAATCGCCAAAAGCAGTCGCTGCTTCTGGCCGCCAGAGAGCGAGGCTGGGTGCCGGTTATGAAAAGCGTCCAGCCCCATTTCATTTAATCTCGCCAAAGCGGTCTCTTTTAGAGCAGGAGTTTCTTTTTTTCCAATCCAAAACTCATCTAAAACCGTCGGAGCATAAAGCTGGTAATCGGAATCCTGCTGCACAAAAAAAGAATGGTTTGTGCGCTGCTTTCGTTTCAGATATTCCCCGTCAATCTGCACCGTTCCCATCGTCCGGTATAAGCCAGTGATTGTCCGGCACAGAGTAGACTTTCCAGCGCCATTCGGTCCCGCAATAGCGAGGATTTTTCCGTTTCTCGCCGTAAAAGAAACTTCTTCTAAAATCTGCTGCCCATCCAACATACAGGAGATTTCAGAAACCTGCAAGGTATCCTCCGGCTTTGACTGAAACGCACCGCCCACTTGAAAAGCCGGTGCCTGAAAGGGACGCAACCCCATGTTGCGAAGCTGCTCTCTTTTCAACCGTAACGCTTCATTATGGTCGTAAATAGCAGAAATTGCACCATCTTCCATAAAAATAAGCCGGTCAAAGGAATCCCTTACATAGTGAAAACGGTGTTCTGAAAGGATAATGGTATGCCCGGCCGCTTTCAACCGGTAGAGCAGCGTACCCAACCGCACCATAGCGTCGCTGTCCAGATTTGCGGAAGGTTCGTCCATCACGATTACTTTGGATCCCATAGCACAAATGGATGCGATAGCGATAAGCTGCTTTTCTCCGCTGGACAGCGGGAATATTCTCCGGTCGAGCAGCCGGTCAATGTTCATCTGTGCGCATACTGTCTCTATCCGTTCCCGCATGACAGTGCGCGCCAATGGAATATTCTCCATGCCCAACGCAATCTCGTCGGTCGTATTAGTAGTGAAAAATTGGCTGCGCGGGTCTTGGAATACACTTCCCACCATCGTACCTAACTGATGAATTGGTATTTTAAGCGCGTCCTGTCCATCCAGAGAATAGCTGCCTGTAAGGTTTCCCGGATAAAACTGCGGACAAAGCCCGTTGAGAACCCTTGTCAAAGTTGTTTTACCGCAGCCGCTTTTGCCCGCCAGAATAATCAGTTCGCCCTTCTTAACCGTCAAATCAATGTGGCGCAGTTGGCTGTCCTCACAGTTGTTCGCATAGGAGAAGGAAATATTCTTTAATTCGATCACAAAATCCCTCCTTTCTCCAGCACAAAAACCGCACTGGCAATCAACACCATAAATACGCAAAGAGCGCCGTCCTTCCGGCTAAAATGGATGGGGCGGTAACTGATGGTTTCACCGGAAAAACGCACGCCGCGCACTGTCATAGAAGCAGACAGTTCCTCTGCCACCTTTGTCGTTCTCAAAATCAGCGGGATTAAGATATATTCCACTGTAGAGGGAAGATGGGTAAGCGTATGAACCACGCCTACCCCAATTCCTCGAAAACGTTGGGATGAACGGATTGCCCGGTATTCCCCAGCTATGGTTGGGAAAAAGCGGAGAACCACTGAGGCCGCTATCCCAACAGCTTTCGGAAAGCGCATGGCCTGCAAAGCTGCCATCAAAGAACCGGTAGGTTCTCCAGCAAGAGCCGTAGCAAAGGATAAGGGAATCAGAGTTTTCCTTCCGACAACTCCAATGCTGGACAGCATGGAGCTTACAGAAAAGGCCACACTGCTGTCCAGCAGCCTTACGCCCGCCCAACTGATTCCATAAAAAACAATGTAATACAGCATATAAGGCAGGATCTTATTCGCGTTTCCCGATACAAGATGGATCAGCAGGCACCCCAGGAACAGGCACAATCCTCCGATTTCAGAATGAACCAGCAGGATTGAGGCAATCCCCAGCAGGCAGAGCAGCAGCCATGTACGGGGATCTGGCCGGAAATGGCTCTGCTTTTGTTTTTCCATTATGTAACTCCGGCAGGCTTAAAATGTTTGCCTAACATTTTCATGCCCAGCGCATATCCGGCAATAGACAAAGCTGCGGCGGCAACTAAGGCAATGGCAATATTCTGTGGAGCCAGCCAGAATCCTTCCAAAGACGCAATAGCGGCGTCCGCACTGGCGGCGTCCATACCCATAGCCACATAGCTTTGTACCAAACTATCGCGGAACAGCAGCATGGTCAGTGTGCTGCCCATTGCGTTGAGCATCCATGTAAGCGCATGAGGGATGGCCGGACGGATTTTGCTCTGATACCCGCCGCCCAGCATAATGAGTTCGTTTACAACCGCCAGAACCATGAAGAACGCAAATACATAGACGCTGCCCGTAAACAGGAAGTACAGTCCGTAAACCATGGGGATGATAAACTGCGTACCGATTTTCGGGCACTTCTTTACGAGCAGGACGTAGATAATGCCGTTGATTAACCCTGCAAGTCCGGGTGCGAGAAAATAGACGAGCTGCAAATTCGCCGCAAACGGCATGGTGGTTACAAGCGCGATGGCTGTTTCCACGCAGGCCAGCAGCAGGACAATGACAAATTCTTTCAGACTCAATACCTTTTCTTTCATTTGAAAACCTCCTAAGATTGTTTGAATGTATAGTCTCCAGCCTGGCTTTGCAGCCCCCACAGCCGGGCATAGAGCCCTTCTTGTCCGGCAAGCTGGTCATGGGTTCCTTTCTGTACGATCTTTCCATCCTGCAATACAAGGATTTGTTCTGCGCCACGCACGGTTTTTAACCGGTGCGCAATCATAATGACCGTGCGCTCTTTGGAAATCTCGTCCAATGCTTTCTGCACCATGGCCTCATTATCCGCGTCTAAAGAGGCCGTCGGTTCGTCCAGCAGAAGGATTGGCACATTTTTTAGGAATGCTCTGGCAAGAGAAATCCTCCGCTGACGCTCACCACCGGAGAGCGTCGCTCCGCCTTCCCCGACAACCGTGTCATATCCTTCCGGCAGCGCCGAGATAAAATCGTGGCAGCGGGCCTGTCTGCACGCCTTTATCATCTGTTCTTCCGTAATGCCCTCATTGCCAAAACAAAGATTATCCCGAATAGTTCCCCGGAACAAATAGGCGTTCTGCATGACCATAGAAATGTTGGAAAGCAGACTGTCCGTTTGAACTTCACGAATGTCTTTGCCATCCATCCAGATATGCCCGGCCTGATAATCCCAAAACCGCGCCATCAGGCGGAGCAGGGTGGACTTTCCGCTTCCTGATGGTCCTACCAATGCAGTCAGCAAACCGGAAGGCGTATCAAAGGAAACACCTTGGATAATTTCTTGCCCTTTTGCGTAATGAAAAGAAACATTCTCAAAGGAGTAGGAGTTTCCGGTTTCTATCTGTTGTTCCCCCGTCGGTTCGTCTGTTGTCATCACCTTGTCTAACCGCTCGCCGGAAGGAAGCATCCCGCGCAGCGCGGATATGCTGGTGACAATCATCAGTTCTGATTCTACCAGCTTGGTCGCTAAAACCAGAAAGCCTGCAAAATCCAAAACAGACAGTGTGCCGCCGATCAGCAGATAAAGCCCAACCGCAGCGGTGACGGGAACAATGAATTTTACCAAAGAGGAACAAAGCGTAGCCAGGCTGCCTGCCACTGCTTCTTCTTTTAGTGACTCATCCCGCAATTTCCGCATGGCCGTTTCCAAAGAATGAAAGCCGTCCCCTGTGCGGTGGTACGCTTTCAGGTCTTTCATACCATGAAGATATTCATTGATTTGTGTAGCTGCATGGGTTTTTGCCTCCATGACCTGTCGGCTGTGCTTTTCTTTGATACGGGCAATCCCAAACATAAGTGCTGCGCAAACCGGCAGCATTCCGAACATGGCAATCCCCATGCGCCAGTCATAAATACTGATCCATACAATGGAAATTGCCAGCAGCACTCCGACGCCAATGGGATAGGGCAGCCAGTAGCAGAGCGTGTATTCCACGTTTGAAAAATCATTGGCAAAGGAACTAATCAGCTCCCCCGATTCTTTGGATGAAAAGAATCCCAGCGGCTGTCGGCGCAGCTTTTGGATATATGCCACACGCTTTTTGGCCGTATCGCTGTAAGCGCGCCCATAGGTGAAGTAGTAGGAAACCAGCTCTACCGCGTATTGAATCAGGATATATCCCAAACCAATCGCTGCAAGTATAATAAGGAAATGCAAATCCAATGTATATGGCGGCACAAAAGCCTGCCCCAGAGTATAGATTGCCATATATGCTAAAATGGCCGGAAGCATACTACACGCCTGAGAAAGAAACAGCCAGACGGTTGGCTGGATCATCTCTTTTGGCTTATGAAAGGTGAATTGCCGGATTATCTGAAACATACGCTGCGCCTCCTTTCATCCGCCAGTTTTCGGTTTCATTTTGAATGTCCCACAGATGGGCATACAGGCCATGCTTTTGAAGCAAGTCTTTGTGCGTCCCGCTTTCTTTCAGCCGTCCGTTTTCCAAAACGAAAATCATATCTGCGTCCTGGACGGAGTAAAGACGGTGTGCGATCATCAGGACGGTTTTCCCCCTTAGTAATTCTGCCATACCCTCTCGCAGCGCCAACTCATTTTCTGCGTCTGCAAAGGCCATCGCTTCATCCAGCACGACAATCGGGGCATTTTTCAGAATCGCCCTTGCAATGGCAATACGCTGCGCTTCTCCGCCGGATAACGTATGCCCGCCGTCACCTAATCTTGTGCGATAGCCTTCCGGCAGGGCTTGAATAAAATCGTGGCAGCGTGCAGCTTTCGCGGCTCGTTCTACTTCCTCGCGGGTCACCTTCTGGTGCATAGCGATATTGTCATAAACGCTCTCCGCAAATATGTAGGTATCCTGGAACACAAAGGCGACCGTATCCATAAGGGCTTTGGTGGAATAATCCCGTATATCCTTTCCGCCAAGCAAGATACTTCCGCTTTCCACATCCCAAAACCTTGCCAAAAGCTGCCCGGCTGTAGACTTTCCTCCCCCTGATGGGCCAACCAAAGCAGCGAAGGAACCTGCCGGAATGTGCATTGTGACATGGTTAAGCGCCATGCGCCGCAGAGGGTCTGCTGCTTTTTGGTAAGAAAAACTCACATCCTGAAAGATAAGTTCCGCAGAAACTGGCGTGGTATCATACGTACCTTCTGCCATTGGCTCCATTTTCATAATGTCCTCGATCTGATCCATCCGTACAGCCAGATTCCGCAGGTCTGCGCCAAACTCTACTAATTCCATCAGTGGGCTGATGACTGCCGGGCCGACAATCAAGAACATCAACAGCTCCATCATCAGGCCGTGATTGCCGGGATTCAGATACAGCAGAACACATCCCACAGCCAAAAGGAAGGCCAGCACGGAGAGTGTGATCGTTTTGTAGGCTCCGTAAATAGGCGTAACTCTTTTTAGGTAGGCCATCAGGCTTTTTCGGTTTTTTTCTATCAGGCTGGTTAGCCGTAAAGCTGCGGCCTCCGGCTTTCCAAAGATTTTTTCTTCCTCCATCCCGGACACATACTCTGAAAATGCCGCGTCCAATTCCGTAGAGGAACGGTTGAGATCCGTCCAAATCTTCTGCCCCCGCTTTCCTCCAAAAGCCGAAAACTGAATGATAAACGCAAGAACTAATGCAGCAACAATCGTCAAGGTGAGCGGCACATTGATGGAAAACAGCAGCACCGACAGCGAAACCAGCAAAAGACCGGCTCCTATAAGGTTCGATACATCGTGAGCGATGATATTTTCCATTTTTTCGATGTTATCGTTCATGGTCTTTTGCACCGCGCCGGACTGTCCGCCCGTGAAGAAGCCCAGATTCAGCCTGCCCATGTGATTCAGAATCCTCATGCGCAAACCGTAGAGCGCGTGAAAGGCACAGGAATGGCAAATAAAGCTGCCGGTAATCGAAAGCGCAATGCCAATGACAATGCTTGCCAGCGTAATTCCCGCCCACAGCCATGCAGCAGATACGTCTACTGCCGTATTGTTTAAGGACGCTTCCAGAAAGATACGGACGATTTGGTAGATTGTATAGAACGGAACGCCCGACAGCAATATGCTGACAGAGGAGCAGGCCACGCCCCATATATACCGGGCAGAGCTGCACTGTGCGGTTTGGAATACCCGCAGGACAGCGTTTTTCTTTGTCTCTTTCATAGTTCTCCTTTCTCTGCCTTTCAGATTTGCTGTTCGGAAAGACAAGTGTTTATCGTTGGTTAGTGCAAGCTAACTAACGGACATTATGCAACACTTCCTGCTTTCCGTCAAGCGGCCTTACAGTGCCTAAAACACAACGCTATTATCCTATGCTGTTCGAAAACCCCTTGATTTTAAGCGGTTTTCTTGATATACTTTATCTCAATGGTTAGTTTTTGCTAACCAAAAATCGTGCCAAAACAGAAAGATATGTGCCATTTCGGCATAGGGGTGACTGCTGTATGATTACGATCCATAATGTAGATGAAACGGTGTTGTTTTACGGCTCTTTGGGGGCCGAGCGGAAAGAAATCGGGAACTGCACTGCGTTCACCTTTTTTGATAAGACTTCTCATGTCCGTTTTTGGGGAGATTTACGAGGGTTTTGCGTGGCTTCGGTCGATGTTGTATATCCAAAAGATATGGTAATACGTTCGCAGATTCAAGAGAGATATATAGGGATTAGCTTTACGGAAGAAGGGCAAGTGGTTAGCTACAACCGGAAGGCAGAAGTTCGGGAATCCCGCAACGGCATAGATTGTTATGTTTTCAATTCGCCGGTTCCCCTTTTTATGAAAATATCCGGCGGGCAGAGACTCCGGTTTCGGGGAATGTATTTTCAGGAATCTTTTTTGCGAGAAAATAATGTGTCTCTTTATGACAGCTTTTGGGAGGATGCTAAACAATCTCTAACCTGCAATGAGATTCATTCGCCGGAGTTGTTATCTGTCTATCGGCGTATTGAAAATTGCCCACTTGCAGGAGAAGCGTTTCAGCTTTGGATGAGAGGCCAGGGATTAGCCGCTGCGGGGTATCTGTTGGATTTGGTACAGAAATATACCTCCGCTCCGCCTGTTTACCTAAGTGAAGATGAAATTGCAGCCGTTTTACAGGCAAAGCGATTGATTAAAGAAAACATCGGCAGTGTTCCCACAATTCTTGAACTTAGCAAAAGCGTTGCTCTTAACAAAAACAAGCTCCAAAAAGCATTTCAGCTTACAGAAGGCAAAAGCATTGGGGAATACATTCGGGCATTGCGGATGGAACTTGCTCTGGAGCTTCTTGAAAAAAGCGATATGTCCACTGGCGACATCGCAAAAGCAGTTGGCTATCATGGAGTATCAAATTTCTACCATATCTTTCAGCAGAGATTTGGAGAAACGCCGCAAGCAGTCCGAGTATTGCTTCAAAACAATTAGAAATTCAGTTATATTCATAGGCTGTTTTCACAAATTGGCAAGCAATGCAAACATATACATGTTTTGCGATTTTGGCCGGATTGCACCGGCCAAAATGCTTGTTGAGGGATAACCCCCAAGCCCCCAAGATCGCCACCTTCGGTGACGGCCACGCGTCCTGCGGACGCTAAAAAATCTTCAAAAGGAAAGCTGCAGAGTTGATAATTGCTCTGCAGCTTTCCTTTTTCATATATCGAATTTATAGCCTATTCCATAAACGCTTTTTACATAGTCCGGCAGATCCGGTGTAATCCTGATTTTCTTTCGCAGGTTGCTTACATGGTTGTTGATTGCCTTCCTGGAATAGTAGGTGTAGTCCTCATGCCATACCAAATCCAGTAGCATTTCATAAGTGAACACTCGCTTTGGATTCAATATGAGCAAAGCAAAAATATCAAATTCCTTTACTGTCAGCGGAATTGCCTGCCCTCGCACAGTAACAAGGCGCTGCTCCAAGCAAAAATACAAATCACCTTCTCGGATTTCCGTCAATGGCTGATCGGCCTGCTGTGGGCTAAAATACTGGCCTTGAAAGAGAGTTGGGCATGGGACATCAGCCGGAGTATCGCCAGTCTCATAGTCACGAACAAATTGAACCAGTTCCTTCTTTTGGCTGGGAGAAAGAAGGGCAAATAGCTTTTCACCGATTTGCCTGCCGGAATCTTTCAAATCCAGAACGGCTAATTTCCCATGCTATCACCCCCCCAAAAAAAGTTTTTCAGATGCTTCTTTACCATCTTCCAGCAGATTGCTTATTTTATATCTCGTTTTTTCATAATGATAATTCCAATACAAGTCAACAGCACTCCGTATATTACAAAAATAGCTGCGACAACAGAAAACCATTCAGCCACCGTCATTACTTGCACTCTTTGGAACATTGCTACCGGCCAATACATCGAAATCACATAACTGTTCCAGATTGCATCTTCAATACGATGAACAATGTAAAACCCAAAAATCAGTAAAAACATATTGACTACACTGGAAATTACGCTGCTCCTAAATAAAAAACAGGTAAACACCAGAAAGCTCGCATAAGAGGCATGGAGTATGATTTGGCTAAAGAAGAAAAATAACAACTGTAATGTATTTATTTGAAGTAAGCCATCAAGATTATGCCATAGTATTTGACTGATTATAGTTCCGCTTACGCCCGCAATTACGACATATAGAGTGGCAGCAAATGCACAGGTTGTCATTTTGGACAAATAGTATTGAGTTCTCGAAATTCCTTTTGAAATATAGTAATGAACAGCGCCACTCATAAAATCATCCGAAGCAAATACCACACAGAAAATCAAAACGGGAAGCCCTGTGCTGTAATTCTGGAAAAGGATACTATAATACTGAAATAGGGGCATTCCGTTAGCAACTGTTTCGGCTTTCATGCTCTCAAATACAGCATAAAACAGTACCGAGCAAATAGTTAAGCCGGCCCCCGCCCAAAATATCGTATTGTGAAATAATTTGTAAATCTGGGACCGCAGCAGATTAGTCATTTTTCTCACCTCCTGCTATAATCGAATTAAAGTAATCCTCCAAACTATCCTCATAGATTGTTGACTCGAAAAGAACAAGGCCATTCTGTATTAGAGTCTTATTGACAACTTCTGATTGTCCTACATACTCTTTTAAGGAAATTGTGTGTGGTGTCAGAATTTTATATTTCGTAATACCCAACTGTGCTTGTAGGATATTGGCCGCTTTATCAGCACAGTCAGTTCGGATAATCAAGTGTCGCTCGCATTGATCCATTAAATCATCTGCGGACAATTCTGAAACAAGAGAACCTTTGTGAATAATTCCATATCTGGTAGCGATTTTGGACAGTTCGCCCAAAATATGACTTGAAATCAAAAGCGTTATGTTTTGCTCTCGGTTTAACTGCACGAACAAATTACGCAGCTCTTGTATTCCAACAGGGTCTAACCCGTTAATTGGCTCGTCCAAAATCAAAAACTGAGGATTGCCCAAAAGGGCAACTGCAATCGCCAAGCGTTGTTTCATGCCCAACGAAAAATCTCCGACACGCTTTCTTCCGGTGTCCGCCAACCCCATGAGAGACAATACTTTATCTGTACTTTTGGTATTTTTTACGCCGAAAGCATGGCGGAAGATTTCAAGATTTTCTCTTGCTGTCATATTTTTATACAGAGCGGGGTTTTCAATCGTGCAACCAATATGGTGCCTTCCGGCCTGCAAATTTTCCTGCCCAAATAACTTGATTGTGCCAGATGTGGGTGAGGCAAGTCCTGCAACCATACGCATAAAAGTTGTTTTTCCCGCTCCATTTTCACCAATGAAGCCATATATATCGCCTTGCTGAATATTCATGCTAACACGATTGACCGCAGCAGTATGAGCAAATTCTTTACACAATTCTTTTGTTTGCAAAATATATTGCGGCATCAAGACACTTCCTTTCCTGTTTATTTAGTGGATACAGTGTATCTTGCTGGCTTGGAATAGAAGTGCGTTTGATGTGAAATCCGTGTAAAATAATAAAGCCCTGCCCCTAAAAGGAAAGCAAGGCTTTGATTGGCTTATTTGTTTGCAATCGGAAATTGAAAATAAAACTCCACTCCATCAGTATGATTGATAGCTCCAAATGGAACTTGATATATGGTCAATATTTTAGAGACAATGGCAAGACCAAGACCATTACCACTTTGTCCCGTCCATTTCCCCCGATAGAACTTTGACCAAATTTGGGAGATCTCCTGTTCTGGAATAGTGTTTCCCTGATTGAAAACAGAAAAATAGATTGTCGAATTTTCCTGCTTTACGGCTAAATGAATGTTTCCGTTTTCGCATACATATTTTTTTGCATTGCTGATTAAATTTTCAAGTACCTGTTCTATTCTACGCCGGTCCGCATAAACAATAATTTCCCGCTCTGGTAGTTCATAAGTAAAATTGTATCTTTCACAAGGAACATCAAGCAATAACCGTCCGCCTACTTCCTCTGTCAGTTCAACAAAATCAAAAAGAGTTTCCTTTAGAACGGTGGTTCCGGCCTCTAATGCAGATAAATCTAATAAGGAAATGATTGTATAATTCATTCTCTCAGTGGCGGCCAGAATAGCATCCATATACTTTCTGCGCTTATCATTATCTATCTCGTTTTTTAATCCTTCAGTATAAGCCTGTATTAAGCCAAGAGGTGTTTTCATTTCATGCGATAAAGAATCCACTAATTCCTTTCGTTGTTCTAACAGTATCCTTTCATGCTGAACATCTTTTTTTAACTGTTTGTTGGCTTTATTTAATTCGTCCAAAGCATTTTGCAAGTTTGAGGCCAAAGTATTTAGACTATTTGATAAACTGCCTAATTCATCATTAGACTGAATATCACACACCGTCATAAAATCAAGATTTGCAAGTTTCTGTGCAGTATCAGTAATGCTCCCCAGTGGAACCACAATAATGCGATGCAAGTAAATCTCTTGCAGCCATTCTCCGCCAAGAAATAAAAGCAGCCAAATAAAAGGCAGCAGGAATTTATACTCTATCGGTGCTATGAGGAACATAATAGGATACAAAACTGTAATAACAAAGCGTATAGTTCTTGAGAAAGCAAAATATTTTTTTTCAACTGACTTAAATGAATTGCTCATGGTTTTACCTCAAACTTATAGCCAGAACGAATTAGTGTCACAATATGACGCCCTTCGGTTCCTAACTTTTGACGGAGCGTTTTGATGTGTGAATCGACAGTTCGTGTATTTCCTTCAAAGTCAAATCCCCAAATACGGTTTAACAACTGCTCACGCGAGAACACTTGATTTTTATTCTGCAAGAACAGATGCAACAGTTCGTATTCTTTATGAGTAAGCTCAACTTCATTACCAGACACAATGACTGTATGAGCCGATGGATATAGCATTATTTCTCCCGCAGATAAAATGTCCTGTGAATTAGTTGCAGTTGCATGACGCAACCACGCATTGACTTTGGCTAACAGTATTTTGGGACTAAATGGTTTGGTAACATAATCATCTGCACCATATTCATAGCCTTTGAGTTTGTCATTTTCTTCGCCTTTGGCAGTAAGAAAAATAATGGGTACATCACATATATTCCGCGCAAATTTACATACAGTAAATCCATCTAATCGTGGCATCATAATATCTAAAATGATAAGATCAACCGTATTGTTTTCCAAAATGGAAAGTGCCTCTACTCCATCATTAGCTAAAATGCAAGAGTGTCCGCCTTGTTGCATAAAATCGACAATAATGTTTTGCATATCTTTTTCATCTTCTGCTATTAAAAGTACAGCCATCTATTTGGCCTCCTTGCTTTTTTTCATCCTACCGTCTATTGGCTTTTCCGCGTCTTTGGGTATTAGCCAGATCGTTGCCATTTTTACGGCGCCAGGAATACGGCCCGCAGCGCAATAGTAGTTTACCCGTCGAGGGGTCACGCCCCATTTTTCGCTTGCCTCTTTCAAAGTCATATAGTCCATGTTCATACCTCCGCAAACACTAGTATAGTTCTTTTGCTCGAATAAAGCAAGAACTGGAATATGAATTATAAAAATCAATTTACCTGCATATAGCAACATTCCATTGGGCAAATATGAATTATAGAAACCGAAAGCATCAAATCGTGCAGCGCGTCCCGGTGACGCCGGAAGAACGGGCCTTGATCCAGCAGAAAATGGCCCAG
>ERZ827520.3099-NODE-3099-length-14162-cov-4.093500_pt1 | contig 14162 bp, 8 predicted proteins | sample MGYA00519581_ERZ827520 | MGnify/ENA primary metagenome ERZ827520 (study PRJEB31778, sample SAMEA3449339) | human gut metagenome | biome: human gut; feature: human-associated habitat; material: faeces | place: United Kingdom | collected 2010/2012 ...
GGGTCAGGTCGGTGCCTGCCTCGTCGGGACTGTAGGAAGCCGTACCCTGACGGCCGGAGCAGAACACGGTGGGGCTGTTGAACTGCTCGTCGGTGGCGTTTAAGTCCAGCAGCAGCTCCAGCACCTCGTCCATGACCTCATGCACCCGGGCGTCGGGCTTGTCGATCTTGTTCACGGCCACGATGACCTTGTGACCCAGCTCCAGCGCCTTCTGCAAGACGAAGCGGGTCTGGGGCATGGGGCCTTCGGCGGCGTCCACCAGCAGAATGACGCCGTTGACCATTTTCAGAATGCGCTCCACCTCGCCGCCGAAATCGGCGTGACCCGGGGTGTCCACGATGTTGATCTTGTAGTCCTTATAATGCACGGAAGTGTTCTTTGCCAGAATGGTGATGCCCCGCTCCCGCTCCAGATCGCCGGAGTCCATGACCCGTTCCACAGTGGCCTGATTTTCCCGGTAAATGCCGCCCTGCTTGAGCATTTCGTCCACCAGGGTGGTCTTGCCATGGTCAACGTGGGCGATGATGGCAATGTTGCGAATTTTATCCTGAGGTACCATGAAAAAGTCTCCTTTTGAAACCGAATTACACAAAATATCGACTATAGAGTATAGCACATTGACGAAATAAATGCAATATTTTTGTTGGATATTCCGAATATTTTTGTGCTTTCCCGAAGAAAAGAGGCGGAGCCTACGGCTCCGCCCCTGGGAAAATCGGATATTATTCAGCTCTCGTGCCGAAGTTGACGGAGGTATCGCCCTGCTCGTTGGTGCCGAACTCGTAGTCCTTGCCGGGGAGTACGGCGTTCATCAGGATGCCAACCAGCGCAGCCACGGCCAGACCGGACAGGCTGATGGTCACGCCGCCGACGGGAATGACGATGGCGCCGTTGTAGGTCACGCCAACGGCCAGACCCATGATCATGGCGGCGACCAGAACATTGCGGCTCTTGGTGAAGTCCACGTTGTTCTCAACCACGTTCCGCACGCCCACGGCGGAGATCATACCGTACAGCACCAGACTCACGCCGCCCATGGTAGCGGCAGGCATGGCAACGATCAGCGCGGCAAACTTGGGGCAGAAGTAGAGAATCACGGAGACGCCGCCGATGGTGCCGGTCGGCATGGCGGAAACGAGCGCCGCGAACTTCGGGCAGAAGGACGCGATGATCGCGTAGACGGCGGCCAGACGGATGACCAGCGGATCATACACGCGGGTCAGCGCCAGAACGCCGGTGTTCTCGCCGTAGGTGGTGTTGGCCGGTGCGCCGAAGAGGGCGGCCATGGTGGTTGCGAGGCCGTCGCCCACCAGCGTGCGGTGCAGGCCGGGGTCAGCCACGTAATTCTTTTCCACGGTGGAGGAAATGGCGCAGATGTCGCCGATGTGCTCCACGACAGTCGCCAGAGAGATGGGAGCGATGGTGATAATGGCGGTCAGCAGCATACCGCTGTCAAAATCCTTGCCGAAGATGGAGAAGGCGGTGTTGCCCCAGATCACGGGCAGACCGACCCAATCGGCCTCGGCCACCGTCTTGGCAACATTTGCCCGGGCGGCGGGGTCAACGATCATGGCGAACAGGTAGGAGCCGAGAACGCCCAACAGAATGGGAACGATCTTCACCATGCCCTTGCCCCAGATGTTGCAGACCACGACGACCAGGATCGCGACCAGCGCGACCCACCAGTTGCCGCGGCAGTTATTGATGGCGGAACCGGCCAGAGACAGGCCGATGCAGATGATGATGGGGCCGGTGACGATGGGCGGGAAGAAGCGCATGACCTTCTTCGCACCAAAGAGCTTGAAGAAGAGCGCCAGAACCAGATATACAAGACCCGCCACGGCAACGCCGAAGCAGGAGTAGGTCAGCGGGATGTCCTGTCCGGAAGCGGTGACCAGGCCGTAAGCACCCAGAAACGCGAAGGAGGAGCCCAGGAATGCGGGAACCTTCCGTCCGGTGATGAGGTGGAACAGCAGCGTGCCGAGACCGGCAAAGAGCAGGGTAGTGGATACGTTCAGTCCGGTGATTGCGGGAACCAGAACCGTCGCACCAAACATTGCGAACAGGTGCTGCAGGCCCAGAACCAGCATTTTGGGGGTACCCAGAGTACTTGCGTCATAAACCGCGTCGGTATTCTTTTCGGGAGTAGCCATAAAAATCATCCTTTCTGTCTTTTGCGAGTTTTCGTGTTTTCATGAAAAAAGAGGCCCTAGGGCTGACCTAAGACCTCCTTTTCACACACTTCTGTGACAGTATACCTCTTTTTTTCCGATATTGCAAGGAAATATGCCAGATCCCGCCGCCAAAATATGAACGATTTGTAAAGCGGTTTTTGTGGATTCTGCCATTGGGGGGGCAAAACCGGCAGCGCCATTAGGCGATGCCTTCCTGATTAAAATCTTTGATTTTAAACAGGAAATAGTATCAGCGTATCAGGAAGCCCCGCAGAGTTCGCCGCTCGCAAACGGCAAAACAACATCCGGCTGCCGCACGACAGCCGGATGTTATGCTTATTTTGTATCCCGCGGGGGATTTTTCGGCTTTCCCGCTTTGCGTCGGTACTCGCCCTTGGCGTCGAAATTCGCCATGGCGATCAGGTTGATGGCGATGGTGCCGATCAGCAGAAGGACTGCTTCCCATATCAGACAGTTTACCGCGCTCCACACCATGTCCATCGAATCCATACTGCCGTAACCGGCGGTGACGATGGCCATGATAACGGTGAGGATCAGCCCCAGCCCGCCGAGGATCATCCCTGCGATCCGCTGGGTGAACCGCCATGCGCGGACGCTGCCCATGCCGAAATAGCAGCGGTAGCCGAAGTAGTAGTTGGCCTCCTTCGGCGCGAGAAACAGATACGCCAGTCCAAGGATCAGCGCGATGACCGGGCCGATCATCACGGCGACGCGGCACACGCCCACCAGACTGCCGAAAACCTTGCTCAGGTCGGGAAGCAGCGAGGCAGGGTCAAAGCCGTCCATCACGCTTTTGATGGAGGCAATGTCCAGCGAGCCTTCCGTGGCGGCGGTGATTTCAGTTGGGATCGTGCTCATTATTTTTCCTCCAGGAATTTGCTGATCTCCCGCATAAAGCTGCCCGCATCCTGGAACCGGTGGTAGATGGAGGCAAAGCGGATGTAGGCCACCTCGTCCAGAGGCTTCAGACGCTCCATGACCATCTCGCCGATCTTGTCGGTGCTGATCTCCCGCTCCAGCGTGTTCTGGATGGTCTGCTCGATCTCGGTGGTGATGCGGTCGAGGTCAGTGACGTCCACTTTCCGCTTGTCAAAGGCGCGGATCATGGAATTGAGAATTTTGTTGCGGTCAAAGTTCTGGCGGGAGCCGTCCCGCTTCACAACGATGATGGGCAGGCTTTCCACGATCTCATAGGTAGTGAACCGGCGCTGGCAGCCCATACACTCCCGGCGGCGGCGGATGCTCAGGCCGTCCTCCGAGTGGCGGGAATCGACGACCTTGCTTTCCTGATCGCCGCAAAACGGACATTTCATGGGAAAAACACTCCCTTCCCCAATACTATTCCTGATATTATAGCAGATGTTGGCAGAACTGTCCAGTTTTTTTTCACCGGCGGGGTTCGACGGGATTCGCTGTTGCCTTTTGCGCCGATTTCGGTTAAAATGGGAACACTACATCTACCTGAAAAGGAGAACCTTATGTCTAAAAAGCTGCTGTTTGCCCTGTGGGGCGGTCTGTTTATTTTGTGCGCGGGGCTGGGATTTATCCCCGGCTTTTCTCAGAATGTCAGCGCGGGAGCGCAGGCTGTGCTGACGGTGCTGGCTGTGGCATTTTTCGCGCCGCCCGCGTGCCTGATTTACGGCGCGAAAAAGGAGAAGGACGCACGCACACTGAAGCTGGTGCGCGGCATTTCGCTGCTGTCGCTGGGGCTGACGCTGCTGGCACTGGTGCTGAACGTGCTGTCCGCCATGGGGACGGTGACCATGGGAAACGTGTTGTTCGCCGTGCTGATCGTGGTGTCCAGCCCCATGGTCTGCAGCGGCTATTGGGCGCTGAGCCTGTTCCTGTGGGCGTGTCTTCTGATCGTCAGCCACTCGCTGCTGAGGAAGAATTTTAACTGAATCTTTACTACATCTTGTGTATATAAGCGGAAGAAAACCACTACCTGTAGTGCGTTAACTCAAAAGAGGTAAAACGTCGAAAAATGGCTGTGCTATATTCCCAAACGGATAAGGGAACCTCTGATACAAACGGCAGATCGTTGACAGCTGGTTGAATACTATCCGCAGCCAAGCCGGCGATGATTTTTCGGGGGTTCCGGGAGGAAACTCTGAAAAAATCGGGAGGGTTTGGTATGATAAGAAGGTTGGTAGCCAGAGGGTTGCTGTCAGTTGTATTGGCGGCAGCTCTTTTTTCGTTGTTCCGGCTTCCCGCCGGAGCGGCGACGGTGTATCAGGAGATCACCGGCATGGAGGAACTGACCAGCGGGCAATACGTGCTGGTGACGCCCCTTGGCGACGCGCCGGGTATCCTGCTGGGAGAAGATTTTGTGATTTCCGCCACGAAACCCACCTTCACCGGCGACACGGTTGCCGCCGGTGCGGAATGGAACCTGACGGTGACGGAGAACGGGGTCATTCTGACGGACGCTCACGGCGTGTCCGCCGCACCCCTGGAAGGCGACAGAAACGGCATCGCCGCCGGGACGTATGAATGGCAGGTTCTCTGGGATGGCGAATATTTTTCCTTTCACGGCTGCAACGGAAGCGAGCCGGTGACGCTGGTCTCCGATACGCTTCTTGAGAATGACTTCCTTGCATGCAGGGACGTCGATATTGAGGAAGCACCGGACTCCTACGTCAGCATCTTTATGCTGTACCGGCGCATGGAGGTGCAGGACGACCCGGAGCCGGAGGAGCTGGAGGAGCCGGGAGAAGTGGTGGAAACGTCGCCCAGTGTGACCGTTTTGCCCGAGGGCGGCACGATCCGCGCCGGGGAGGAAATTACCCTGACCTGCGAGGACGAAAGCGCCGACATTTATTACGCAGTCTCCGCCGACGGGGTGAATTACCAGCCCGATGCGCTGTATGCCGGGCCAATTTGCTTTGAAAAGGACTTCGGAACGGCGTATCTCAAGACATATTCCATCGCCGGGGGCTGCGAACCCGGGGAAGTGACCCGGGTCATTTTCACGGAAGAATTTGACCTTGACTGGAATCTGTACTTCGGTCAGCTCCACGCCCACACCGATATTTCCAACGGCGCCGGGAGCGTGGAGGAAGCGTTCCAATATGCGTCGCAGGTGGATGGTCTGGACTTTTTCGCCGTGACCGACCACAGCGATTCCTTTGACAACGCTGATATGGGCGCCATCGACGCGGATGGCGCGGACATCAGCGCTGACTGGGCGGATGGGAAGCAGGCGGCCGCTTCCGTGACCAACGGGGATTTTGTGGGGCTTTTCGGCTTTGAGATGACATGGCCTGAAGATAAGCAGCTGGGGCATATCTCCACCTTCAATACCCCCGGCTGGCAGACCCGGGATCAGGCGGATTTTGAAAATGTGCCCACAGCACTGGAAAATTACTATAAGGCGCTGGCTTCCGTCCCCGGTTCCGTCAGCCAGTTCAACCATCCGGATACCGTTCATGGGGATTTTGAGCGGTTCGACCACTACAGCCCCCAATATGACGCGGTAGTCTCCCTGCTGGAAGTGGCCGGGGAAGACGGTGTGGTGGACTGCGAGTATTATGATCTGGCGCTGGACAAGGGCTGGCACGTCGCGCCCACCAACAACCAGAATAACCACAACGGGCAGTGGGGCGACGCCAGCGAAGCACGGACTGTGGTACTGGCGAAAAGCCTGACGGAGGAAGCGCTGTACGCTGCCATGAAGGACCGCCGGGTCTACGCCACGCAGGACAGTGACCTTGCCATTTATTATGAGCTGAACGGTACGGTCATGGGCAGCATCCTCCCCAAATCGGAGGAAGCGGAAATCACCGTTTTCCTGAGCGACCCCACGGACGAGGCCATCGGCAATGTGGAGGTGGTGACGGACGGCGGGGCAGTGCTTGTGAGCGAGTATGTCGAGACGCCTTCGCAGGTGCTGGAACTGTCCGCCTCCTGCGGACACAGCTACTACTATCTCCGTATCACCCAGCCGGATGGGGACGTGGCCGTGACCGCGCCCGTGTGGATGGACGGGTATGACGATATCGGCATCGAAAGCTTCACTTCGGACACCCTCACCCCTGCCCGGGACGAGGAGATCGGGCTGACTGTGGAGCTGTACAATGACGAGTCGGTGGAATTTGATCTGGACGCGCTGTCGCTTTATGCCGACGAGACGCTTGTCAGCACAGTCTCCGATCTGGGAGAAGTTGCGGGGATGAGCACGCTGGACTACACCTTCTCCTACGCCCACCCGGAACTGGGCGTGACGGAGTTCCGGGTCGAGGCGGCCGGCAGCGTGAACGGAGAAGACCGCACCTACGAGGACACACTGAGCCTGAGCTTCCATGTTCCGGAGCAGGTGAAGCGTATCGCCGTGGACGCTTCCCACGGCAATTCCGGCGTTGATAAGCTGAACCGGCTGAAAGCTATCGCCGCCAAGGTCAATATAGCAGTGGATATTCTGGACGGCGAGCTGCCCGAAAACAGCGACCTTCTGCTGATAACCGCCCCGGCGGAGACATTTGATGAGGAATTTGTGGAGAATGTCAGATCGTTTGTTGAAAACGGCGGCACGGTCATTCTCTGCGGCCAGTCGGACATGGGCGACCTGAGTCTGCACGCCTCCGGCGAGCTGAACAGGCTGCTGGAAGCCATGGGCGCGACGGTGCGCCTGAACGACGACACCGCGTGGGACGAGGAAAACAATAGCGGTACGCCCGACGCGGTATCCGCCAATGTGTTCAACCCTAGCGGCGATTTGACAAAATCTCTGAAACCCGAGCAGACCTACACCCAGCGCGCCGGCTGCACCGTAAATCCGGGGAACGGCACCTGGCTGGTGAAGGGGCGTGATACCACCCACGGCATAGACGCGGACGCCGACGGGCAGGAAACCGGCGAAGACACGGTGCTGCTTGCCGGTGAGGAACTCCCGGGCGACGGCAAAGTGTACGTCAGCGGCGGACTGTTCCTGGAAGACAGCGCCATGAAGGAACCGGACAATATCTGGAAACCCGTCAGCGGGAATCAGAGAATCGTGGAAGCGCTGCTGAAAATTGAGCGGGCGGCGTGTCCAGAGCTGGTCACCATCGGCGAAATGCGCTCCGGCAAGGCCGGGGAGATATACCACATTCGCGGCTGGGCGACCTCCGGAACGTCCCATCCCGGCAACACTTTCTCCAAGACCATTTATCTGCAGGACGATACCGGCGGCGTGGCGCTGGTGCCGTTCACAGGGGAAAACATCGAGGTCGGAACGCCCATAGAGGTGGTCGGGCGGAAGGAAATCCGCGGCGGCAACGTGGTGCTGAAGATTATCGACTACGATAAGAAGCTGGACGAGCCGCTTTACAACTACACGCCGGAAACCACCCCGAATAAGGACGCCATGGACTACGATGCCAACGGCGGCCGCCTGATGCAGGTGGAGGGCAAGGTGACGAAGGTGACCTACACTGACGACAGAAAAGTCGTTTCCCGCATCACGTTGAAGGACGGAAACGGCGATTTTGCGGAAATTCTGATTGAGGACGGCATCGTATCCGGCGCAGACGGGAAAAACAACCTTGCGTCTCAGGTGAAAAAGGGCCGCACCGTGCGGGCGATCGGCATTCTCCATCTGGACAGCGACGGCAGGCCGGTTCTCCGGGTGCGCAACTGCGACGAGGTGGTCTACGTGCCGCCCGTCCCGGTTTCCCTGGGTTCCCGCAGAAATCCCCGTACCGGCGATTTGATCTGGATCGCCGTCGGGGTGATGGTGCTGTCCGGAATCGGGCTGGCAGTGCTGCTGAAGAAGAGAAAAAAGTAAAAAATTATGCCGGGGGCGGTCAGCCCCCGGCATTCTTACATTAAATGTGTATGTACTGCTTATACGAGTTTTTAATAAAACGCTTAAAAGCGTTTTATTAGGCCGCAGGATTGCGGCCAGCGGCCACTGCCGCTAAAAAACGAAGTCAATACATTTCTTACCGCCGCCCAGGCGGTCTGCCGTGTAACGGCAGAATAAAATGATGAAATCATTTTATTAAGAAATAGTATTATTCAGCTTGTCCGCCTTGCAGAACAGGACGAAGCCGATGGCGAAGATGACGACCAGCGTACCCACGGCGATGTTTTCGTTTTGCAGCTCCAGCCCGAAGACATGGAACGACTGCCCGTCGGTGAGCTGGCTGACCATGGCGATCAGGGTCGTACCAAGGAAGGACGCGCCCTTGCCGCAAATGTCCATGAGACCGAAGTATTCGCCGCTGCGCTCCGCCGGGATGATTTTCCCGAGGTAGCTGCGGCTCAGCGCCTGAATGCCGCCCTGAAACATACCCACCAGAACCGCCAGTACCCAGAACTGCCACTGGGACACAAGAAATACCGCGAACAGGGTAATGCCGGTGTAGCAGAGGATGCAGATCTTAATGAGCAGCCCCGTATCGTACTTGGCGGAGAACCGGCCGAAGGCGATGGAGCAGGGGAAGGCCACAAACTGGGTCAGCAGCAGTGCCAGCAGCAGCCCGGTGGTGTTCAGACCCAGAGCGGTGCCGTAGGCCGTGGCCATGTCGATGATGGTGTAAACGCCGTCAATGAAGAAGAAAAATGCCAGCAAATACAGGAAAATATGCTTCTGCTGCCGAACCTCCCGGAAGGTGTCTCTCAAACGCCGGAAGGTGGAAGAAACGGGATTGCCGCCGTGCTCCACGAAGGCGGTCTGGCGGTAACGCTTCAGCAGCGGCTGGGTGCATACGAACCACCACACGGCGGTAATGAGGAAGGAAACGACCATGGCCGTTCCCGTGCCAATGCCGATTTTGCCGCCGAACAGCACCAGAAGCAGGCAAAGAATGAAGGGAATCACGGAGCCGATGTAGCCGTAGGCGTAGCCCATGGAGGAAACCGTGTCCATCCGCTCGTCAGTGGTGACCTCCGGGAGCATGGCATCGTAGAACACCAGACTGGAGGAATACCCCACTTTGGCGAGAACGAACACCACCAGAAATGCCAGCCATCCCGCAGTCACGCCCATGGCGGCGCAGCCGAGAACGCCCAAAAGCATACAGACCATGAAAATGGGCTTCTTGAAGCCCCGGTGGTCAGCCAGCGTGCCGCAGATGGGGCCGATGACGGCCACCAGCAGCGTGGAGACGGAACCGGCGTAGCCCCAATAGGACAAATACAATGACTCGTTCAGCCCGCCGGTAGTCGCCAGAGCGTTGAAATAAATGGGAATCAGAGTCGAAACCAGCAGAATGAACGCGGAATTGCCGATGTCATAGAGAATCCAGCTCCGCTCCAATGCGGTGAGTTTGATTTTTTTCACTTCTACCACTCCTTATAGATCAGCCGAAGGCCGGGACGAAATCCTCGCCCAGAGGCTCGCCGGTGCGCATGTGCTCGTCCAGCTGGCTGAGCAGTCCGGGATAGCGCTTGAGCGCGCGGTTGTACAGCACCAGCATTTCGCTGTCCATCCACAGCCAGCGGTCGTCGCCATGTTCCGGCATGAGCTGATCCTCAATGGCCGGGCTGCGGGTCAGGCGCAGCAGACGCTGGACGCGCTTGCGGTTCTCGCCCGCCAGAAACCGGGTGGCGCGGGCCATGTTGCGGACGCAGGCGTTGATGTTCGCCGGGGTGGCGGGGGGATAAAAGAGGGCAACCGTGACGCACTCTCCCCGGGTCAGGCGCATGTGGGCGCTGCCGTCGTAGGTGTGGGGCTGAGGGACGCCGTCGGATTCCAGCAGATACCGGTCGAATTCCGATTCCAGCTCCACATGGCGGGCGCTGCCGTCGGCTTCCTTTTTCTCCACATAGGGGTGGCACAGGGAGTCCAGGCAGTAATGCCCCAGAAGCCCCAGAAGATAGACCCGCCCGGCCTCGCTGCCCGCCTGGGCGCAGACCCGGGCGAAAAATTCCTGCCCGGACTGGGCGTGGAAGACGCCGCCCAGCTGTCCCGTGGCGGTTTTGATCAGGGGGTTATAGTAAAAGAAAATATCCGGCCCGTGCAGACCCATATCGTAAAGCCGCCGGAACCGCTGGATACTTCGGCGGTCGTTGGGACACATCCCGGAGAGCAGCTGCTTTCCAAAGCGGTAATGGGCGTAATTTGCTGGCATGATCGGTCACCTCGTTGTTTTTTCTCACGTTTTCTCATTCTACATGATAATTCGGCAAAAGAGAAGCACTTTTTTCAAAATTCCACTTCAAATTTCTGTAAAGCCGGGGCGTTGCAATGCCAGCGGCACCGTGGTATAATGAACAAAATTGCCATTTTTCGAGGTGCCGATATGGAAACACGCAAGCTTTATTATGAAGATTCTCACCTTTCCCGCTTTACATCGGCGGTGCTTTCCTGCGCGAAGGCCGCGGACGGATGGGAGGTCACGCTGGCCGCTACTGCCTTTTACCCCGAGGGCGGCGGTCAGGCGGGGGACACGGGAACCCTGAACGGCGTCCGGGTGCGCAGTACCCGGGAGCGGGAGGGGGCGGTAATTCACCTGTGCGAAGCGCCCCTGGAAGCGGGCGCGGAGGTCACGGGGGTGATCGACTACGACCTGCGCTTTGCGCGGATGCAGCAGCATTCCGGGGAGCATATCGTCTCCGGAATTCTCAACCGCCGCTACGGCTGCCACAATACCGGCTTTCACATGGGCGCGGACGTCATCACCATCGACTTTGACGGGGTCATCCCGCCGCAGGTGCTGCCGGAAATCGAAGCGGAGGCCAACGGAGCAGTGTGGCAGAACCTGCCCGTGCGGTGCTGGTATCCCAGTCCCGAAGAGCTGCCCGCCATCCCCTACCGCTCGAAAAAAGCCCTTGCATGGCCGGTGCGGATCGTGGAAATTCCCGGATACGATTGCTGCGCCTGCTGCGGCACCCATGTGGCGGCTACGGGGGAAATCGGTCTCATCAAGCTGCTGAGCGCGGTGAGCTTCCGGGGCGGCACCCGGATCGAGATGGCCTGCGGGTCGCAGGCGCTGGCGCTATTAAACGCGGCGTATGACCAGAACCGACAGGTTTCTCAGGCGTTTTCCGCGAAAATCACGGAGACCGGTGAAGCCGCCCGGCGGATGAACGAGCTGCTTTCGGCGCAGAAGTACCGCATGGCTGGTCTGGAAAAGCGGGTCTTTGCCGGAATCGCGGAAAGTTATGGAAACCGCGGCAATGTCCTGCACTTTGAAGAAGGCTTAAGCGCCGACGGCGTCCGGGAACTGGCGGATGCTATCGCGGACAAGTGCGGCGGCACGGCGGCAGTGTTCAGCGGCAGCGACGGCGGTTACGCCTACTGCCTGATCGCCCGTCAGGGCGACCTGCGGCAGCTGGGTCGGGACATGACCGCCGCGCTCCATGGCCGCGGCGGCGGAAAACCCCTCTGCCAGCAGGGACGGGCGCAGGCGGCGAAGGAAGAAATCGAAGCCTTTTTCGCCGACAGACAGTGAATTTGGTAGTTCGGTGAGGAAAAAGAGGGCGCGAAGCCGCTTTTTGTTCATAAATTCGACTTTTATTCTCTTTGCGCTTATGCTATAATACCCAAAATGACCTGTGCCGCCGGAATTCCCCGGCAGGTGCAAAAGGAGAAACATATGGGAGTATTTGAAAAAATTTTCGGCACCCGTTCCCAGCGGGAAATTAAGAAAATCCAGCCCACGGTGGATAAAATTCTGGCGCTGGAGGACGACTACAAGGCGCTTTCCGAGGAAGCCCTGAAGGCCAAAACCGCCGAATTCAAGAACCGGCTGGATCAGGGGGAGACGCTGGACGACCTCCTGCCGGAAGCCTTTGCCGCCGTTCGGGAAGCGGCCGACCGGGTGCTGGGAATGCGCCCCTATCCCGTTCAGCTCATCGGCGGCATCGTGCTCCATCAGGGGCGCATCGCCGAAATGAAGACCGGTGAAGGCAAGACGCTGGTCGCCATTCTGCCCTGTTACTTAAACGCGCTGACCGGTAAAGGCGTTCACGTGGTCACCGTCAACGAGTACCTTGCCAAGCGTGACTCTGAGTGGATGGGCAAGGTCTACCGCTACATGGGGCTTTCCGTCGGTCTGGTGATTCCCGGCATGTCCCCGGCGGAGCGCCGGGTGGCCTACGCCGCCGACATCACCTACTGCACCAACAACGAGCTGGGCTTTGACTACCTCCGGGACAACATGGCGATCTACAAGTCCGAGCTGGTGCAGCGGGGTCACGCCTTCGCCATCGTGGACGAGGTGGACTCCATCCTCATCGATGAAGCCCGCACCCCCCTGATCATCTCCGGCAAGGGGGAGGATTCCTCCAAGCTGTACGAAATGGCCGATCACTTCGTGTCCACTCTGCGCAAGCAGGTCTTCGCCAAGACCGACGAGAAGGAGATCCACGACGACTACGACTGCGACTACATCGTGGACGAAAAACAGCGCACCGTGTCCCTCACCGCCAGCGGCATCGCCAAGGCGGAGAAGTTCTTCGGCGTGGAAAATCTGGCCGACGCGGAGAACGCTACCCTCTCTCACCACATCAATCAGGCCATGAAGGCCCGCGGCCTTATGAAGCGGGACATTGACTACGTCATCAAGGACGGTCAGGTCATCATCGTGGACGAGTTCACCGGCCGTCTCATGTACGGCCGCCGGTACAACGAGGGTCTGCATCAGGCCATCGAGGCCAAGGAGGGCGTGACCGTCGCGGGGGAGAGCAAGACCCTCGCCACCATCACCTTCCAGAATTTCTTCCGGCTCTACGGCAAGCTCTCCGGCATGACCGGCACCGCCCTGACGGAGGAAGAGGAATTCAGCGCCATCTACAATCTGGACGTGGTGGAGATTCCCACCAACCGTCCCGTCATCCGTATCGACCACCCGGATGTGGTGTACAAGACCGAAGCGGGCAAGTTCCGCGCCATCATCCGGCAGGTGATGGCGTGCCACGAAAAGGGTCAGCCCGTGCTGGTTGGTACAATCTCCATTGAAAAGAGCGAAATCCTCAGCAAGCTGCTGAAGCGGGAGGGCATCCCCCACAGCGTTCTGAACGCCAAGCATCATGAGCAGGAAGCCCAGATCGTAGCCCAGGCGGGCAAGCTGGGCGCCGTGACCATCGCCACCAACATGGCGGGCCGTGGTACCGATATTATGCTGGGCGGCAACGCCGATTTCCTGGCAAAGGCGGAGCTTGCGAGAATGGATTTCCCGGAGGAGCTTTTGCAGGAGGCCGACTCCTACGCCGAGACCAGCGACCCGGAAATTCTGAAAGTGCGCCACACCTACGAGGAGCTGCTGAAAAAGCACAAGGCCGCCATCGCGCAGGAGGCGGAGCAGGTTCGTGCCGCCGGCGGTCTGTTCATCATCGGCACCGAGCGCCACGAGTCCCGGCGGATCGACAATCAGCTGCGCGGCCGTTCCGGCCGTCAGGGCGACCCCGGCGAGAGCCGCTTCTACCTGAGCTTACAGGACGATCTGATGCGCCTGTTCTCCACCGACCGGGTGATGAGCATGATGGACTCCCTGGGTCTGGACGAGGACACCCCCATCGACGCGAAAATCCTCAGCAACGCCGTGGAAAACGCCCAGAAGAGCGTAGAATCCCGGAACTTCCGCGCAAGAAAGAACGTTCTGGAATACGATAACGTCATGAACACCCAGCGTGAGGTCATCTACGCCCAGCGGCAGAAGGTGCTGGATGGGGAAGACCTGCGGGAGAACATGATGCAGATGCTCCGCTCCCTTGTGGAGAGCGACGTTTCCACCGCCCTCAGCGGGCATGGCGGCGAGGTGAACGAGGACGGCCTGAAGGGGCTGGCCAACGCCATGGAGGGCATCTACTTCGCCAAAGGCACGCTGGCGTCCCGCCGGGAGCAGCTGCTGGCCATGAACGCCGATGAGCTGACGGACACCGTTTTTGAAATTGCCAAGCACACCTACGAGGCCAAGGAAGCCGCCTACACCCCCAAGATCATGCGGGAGCTGGAGCGTGTGGTCATGCTCCGGGTGGTGGACGAATACTGGATGGACAACATCGACGCCATGGAGGACCTGAAGCAGGGCATCCGCCTGC
>ERZ827520.3103-NODE-3103-length-14155-cov-5.286312_pt1 | contig 14155 bp, 5 predicted proteins | sample MGYA00519581_ERZ827520 | MGnify/ENA primary metagenome ERZ827520 (study PRJEB31778, sample SAMEA3449339) | human gut metagenome | biome: human gut; feature: human-associated habitat; material: faeces | place: United Kingdom | collected 2010/2012 ...
ACATTCAATTCGAACCATGATAGTACCGCCACCCCAAAAGAAGCGTAAACAACTCGTCATTTCTAACGGGATTCAGTTTTCAGAGGGGTATACGCGCACACCCAGCCAGTGTCGGGTCAACTAGCATGGTATATTTACATTAGTGCTACCAAGTTAGTCGCCAACCCTTGAAATGAGGTGCCGAGATGAACGACATTCTCGCAAGAAGAGCAAGACGAGCAACCGTGGGCATCGCCCTTTCCGCGGCACTTGTCGCGGGAATCGCCCCCGCAACGGCGATAGCGGCAGAAACCAGTTCCCCCACCGGTGCAGTTGCCTTGCAGACGGAAGATGCGGCCGCCGCAAAAGAAAAAGCGTATGCAGCCATGCAGGAAGCGCTCAAAAACCTCGAGGCCGCAAAAGTTGCCGCAAGTCCCGAGAAACTTGCGGAAATCGATGATGACATTGCCGCTTTTCAAGAGATCTACGACATGGTGGTGGCGGAAGCCGCCAAACGGAGGGAGCCCCTTCCCGCTATGCAAGCGGACGTCGATGCAGCCCAAGCCAAATACGATGAGGCCCACAACCGGACAAGCGGCCTTCAGGCAGAATTAAATAAGGCAATCGACGACGGAGCTTCTAACGAAACTATTAAGCAGTTGCGAGGTGAGATCATGTCGGCAGAAAGGCGAGAAAAATCTTGTGAAGATGATCTTCACCGCTGCCAACGCCGGCTCGAAAGCCAGGAAAAACGGGTTCAGTATTTCGAAAGTGAGGCAGAGGAAGCCAAAGCCCACATCGATGAGGACGTAGCCAAGCGAGATGCGCTCCTCGGCGATTTGGAAAAGGCGCAAGCGGCCTATGACGATGCCTGCAAAGCATACGAAGAGGCAAAGGCCGCGGCAGACAAGGCCACCTCGCCCGAGATAGCGAAACCGACCGAGACAGTGCCTCCCTCCGCCTCAGCGCAACCCGCCGAGGCGACACCGCCCGTTGGCTCACCTGCAACCGGCAAAGACGCCCTACCAAGCTCCACCAAGCAAGCGAACACAAGCAGCGGCAAGCAAGCAGATACGACCGCCGGCAAGCTCGCAAACACGGGCGACACAGCACCGAGCGCAATCGCACTCGCAGGAATCGCCGCCATGGGACTCGGAATAACCGCCACAGCCACACGCCGCATCAAGAACTCGAAATAGCTGCCAACGGTTATTGTCTCCGCCAATTCACAAGCCCAGAGACGAAAAGAGGTCCGTTTCCCCACCTAAGGAAACGGGCCTCTTTAACTGCAAAAATTCAAGCAACAGCACCGCCGCCTCTTGAACCACGTAGCCATCAATGCCCAGACAACGCCAGCAAGCCGCATTCCGCAAGAGATAGATTAAATTAGATAAACGCGCCTTTACGGGCGATTTTTGGACGACGGGGCCCGGCCGGCGGCGAGGTGTTTGGTAGTCGAGCGATCCCACAGGCGAAGCCGAGGACCAGCGAGACACCAAGCGCCCTGCCGGCACTCGCGGGTAGCCGCGGCACCAAAAAGCGCCTGCGCACTCGATGGATCCGGATGCCCGACAGAGGCTCCTTATGGCTGCTTCCTTCCGGACCTGACCAGATTCGGAACATGTCGTCATCCGAACCCATCGAACGCGCTAGGCGCTCGGTATATCTTACCTGCTCCCGCCCGCCACGGCAAGTGGGGCGAACCCATCGGATGGATTCGCCCCACTCGTCCATATCGCTAGCGGCGCCTACGGTACAGGACCGCGCCGCCCGCTGCGGTCAGCGCGCCGATGCCGGCCATGGCCGCGAGCGCCTCGACCGGCAGGCTGCGGTCGCCGGTGTCGGGCATGCCGCCCTTGGAGCCGTCGCCGCTAGAGCCGCCGCCGGAGCCGTTATCTGAACCGCCGTCTGAGCCACCGCCCGGCGTACCGGGGTTCTCGGGGGTGCCGGGGGTCCCGGGCTCCTCGGCGTAGCTGTTGGTGAAGACTGGCGGCACGTTGGCGTCGCCCTCGTAGGAGACCCTCGCCGACAGATAGCCCGTCTTGGTGCCATCGGCCGCCTCGTCGCTCACCGTGACGACGATCTTGCGCACCGCCTTGTCGTAGGTCACGTGCGCCTGGCCGTCGTCGACCTCGCTCACCGTGAAGGTGTAGGTGCCGGCCTGCTTAAACGTCAGCGCATCGAACGTGACGCTGCCGTCCGCGGCGTTCTTGGCGGTCGACATGACCTTGCCGTCCCGGCTCTTGAGCTCAAAGCTAAACTGGCCCGCCTTGAGCTCGGCGCCCTTGAGCACCTTGGCGGCGCCCAGCTTGAGGGTGACGGGTGCGGCCTTGTAGCCGTTGGTGAAGGTCACCGAGGTGTCGTTCGCGGCATTGCCCTCGGCATCCATGAGCTCGTGCTTGACAGCGAGTGTGCCGTTGCCGGCATCGGTGACCGTCGTGCGCACGCGGTACATCGTCTTGTCGTACGTCACGCCGCCCGCCGTGCCGGCGACCTCGCGCAGCTCGTAGCCGTGCGCGCCGGGCGCGGTGTAGGTGACGGGGCTGAGCACGACCGTGCCGTCGGCGGCGTTCTTGCCCGTCGCCGCAACGCTCTCGCTGCCGTCGGCGGCAATCTCGACCAGCTGGAACTCGAACTCGCCCTCGGCCAGGTCACGGCCCTTAAGCTTCTTGCTCACCTTGATCTGGTCGGTGACGGAGCTCGGCGTCGGGTTCACGACGTAGGTGTTGGTGAACTCGAACGCGCCCTTGCCCTCGGGCGTGCCCTCTGCGGGCAGGACCTCCGCGGTGAGCGTGCCCGCGTTGGTGTCCTCGACCACCTTGACCGTGAAGGTCCTGATCGCAGTCGCGTCGTTGATCACGCCGTCGACCGAGCCGGACTCGCTCACCCGATAGGCGAACGTCTTGGTGCGCAGGCCGTCGCCGTCGATCTCGACGTCGTCGAGGTCGCTCGGCTGCTTGAACGTGACGCGGCCCAGCTCGACGTTGCCGGCGGCATCGTTGGTCGCCTCGGTCGCCGTCTTGCCGGAGGCGTCGACCGGTGCGGGCGCGCCGTCCAGCGGCTCAATCTTAAAGGTGTACTTGTCCTCGATGTCAGCCTGCGTGAGGCCGAGTCCGGCCTGGCTAAGCGCCAGCGTCTTGGTGCCCGCGAGGTCGACTGTCGCCTCGTTGGTGCCGTAGCCGTTCACGAACGACAGCGTGCCGCCGGAGCCCTCGGGGTAGACCACGGCCACATCCAGCCCGCCCTTGCCGTTATCGGTCACCTTGACCGTAATGCCGAAGCTCGACACGGCCGCCGTCACGCCCGCGGGCAGCCGGTCCGTGCCGTCCTCGGATACGGTATAGGGAATGACCCAGGAGCCGTCGGCGGCCCTGGTGGCGGTTCCGTCCGCCACCATCCGCTCGAGAGTGTCGGTGGTGTAGGCAATGGGCGAGAACGCAAGTCCCGCGGCCTCGCCGTCGCCGGAGGCCTGGTTGGTCGCAGTCGCGACCACGTCGCCCCGGGCATCGCGGACGGAGAACGAGAACTCGCCCGCCGCCGCGGCGCGGCCCGCCAGCGTCTTGGTGGCATTAATTGCCACGTTGCCCTCGCCGCCGAGCGTTCCGGTGGCCTCGTAGGAGTTCTCGAACGCGACCGTCACGGGCGCAGGCGTCGCCGCGGCGTCATCTGCCGTGGAGACCTCGCTGCAGGCGACCTCGACACCGTTCTTGGCAACTGTGGTCGTGACCGTGAGCTTGCCCGTCGCGGCATCGTAGGCGGGCGCGATGGTCACCGTGCGCGGCGCGGTGTCGTTGGCGTAGCCCTCGCCGCCGAGCTTGGTCTCGGTGACGGTGAAGCTGTAGGTCTTGCCCGCATCGGCGTCGGTGAACTTCACGTCGCTGCCCGCGGCACCGCCGATGAGGTCGACCAGGTCGGCCTCTCCGTCATCGGCCGCGGCCACGGCGTAGGCGTCCCCGCCGGTCTTGAGGCCGAGCTTGGCGGCCGTCTCGGCATCCGCGGTCACGGTGAAGGCGAACTGTCCCGCCTCCATGGCGCGGCCGGAGAGCGTCTTGGACAGGCGCACGCCCGCGCGGGCCGAGTAGTCGAGCTCGGTCGTGTAGGTGTTGACGAAGTCGCCGCCGCTCGCCTGCGCGATCGCGGGCGTCGTGGCCGTGAGGTTGCCGGAGCCGTCGTCGGTCACGGTCACCGTCATCGTGGCGGTGTGGCCGTCGTAGGACACGCCGGCGATGGCGGAGCCGTCATCGGGCCTGACCTCGCGCACCGTGTAGGTGAAGGTCTTGGCGCGCACGCGCTTGCCGCCGACCTCGGCGAACCCGGCGTCCTTGATGTCGTCGAGCGTGTAGCGGATGGTGCCGAAGTCGAAGGCGACCCTATCGCCCGCCTTGGTGCCGGCGGCGGCCGTCACGCTGACGGTCTTGGAGCCGTCGGCAGAGCCCTCGGGCATGGGAGCGCCGTCCTCGCCCGTGAGCGTGAACTGGAAGCTGTCGCCCTCCGCCCAGTCGCGGCCCTTGAGCGCCTTGGTGAAGAGCCCCGCGGTGGAGACGTCTCTGCCCTCGGTGGCCGTTCCGTACGTGTTGGTGAACGCGACGGTCGCGCCGTCCTCGTTCACGGCACCTTCGGCCTTGGAGCCGTCAGCCCCGTTGACCGTGGTCGTGTAGCCCTCGGCGGCGTCCTCGGTCACGGTGTAGTGCGCGCCCACGGGCAGGCCGGCGACGGTCTTCTCCTCGCCGTCCTTAAGCGTGAGGGTCGCCTTGCCGTCCGTGAACGTCACGGCGTGCTCGCCCCTGCCGAAGGTGCCGGAGACGGGCTCGCCGTCCCCGTCGGCCAGCGCGACCGTGAAGCCGAACTCGCGCTGGCTGTCGCCGCCGACGACCGTCTTCTTGACGGTGAGGCTGCCCTCGCGGGACACGCTGTTGTGGGTCGTGTTAGTCTGCGACTCGTTCTCGCCCACCTTGACCGTTGCGGTATTGGCGATGTCGTCGACCACGGCAGCTTCGGCGGAAACCTTCACGTCGAAGCTGAGCGTGCCCGTGGCGCCCGCAGCCTGCTCGCCGAGCGACCAGGTAAGGGTGCGCGTCGCGGCATCGTAGGCGGCACCGTCGGCAGAACCCTCAACATAGTTAACGCCCTTGGGCAGGACATCGATCACCGTCACGTCGGCCGCCTGCGCGGCGCCCCTGTCGTCGACGCTGTTATTGGCCCAGCCGATGGTATAGGTGAGGGTATCGCCCACGCCCACCGGCTTGCCATCCACATCGACCTTGGCACCCGAGGCGTCCGGCTTGGTGACAGTCTTGGTGTTGTCGTGCGGCGTGAAGGTGTTAGTAAAAGTCTTCTTGCCCCGCTCGTTGGAGATCTCGGCCTTAAGGCCGGCGCCGGTCTGAGTCACCGTGACGTCGAAGGTGTAGGCGTGCGCGTCGTCCTCAATCAGGACATCGCCGCTTGCCTTCTCGGTCACGGTCGCGTGGTAGGTACCCGGATTGGCGAAGCTGAGCTCGCCAAAGGAAACCTTGCCGTCCTTGTCATTCTTCGCCTCGATCGGGTAGCCCTCGAGCACATTGCCCGCGCCGTCGGCGAGGGAGAGCTCAAAGGCGAACTCCCCCTCCTGGAGGCCGGGCTTGCGGCCGCCCGCGAGCACCTTGGTGAGCTCGGGGACGGACGCCGTGGCGGGGGCGGGGTCGAAGGTGTTGGTGAAGGCGGCGGAGGAGGCCTGGTCTGCCGCGATGGAGCCATCGGCCTTGGATCCCTCGGCTCCGTTCACCGCGGCCTTGTAGCCATCGGCGGCACGTTCGGTCACCGTGTAGGCGGTTCCCGCGGGCAGCCCCGTGATCCTCGCCGTCTGGCCATCTTTGAGCTTGAGGGTCGCCTTGCCGTCCTTGAACGTCGCGTCACCGTAGGCGCCGGACACGCCGTGGCCCGCGGCATCGGTGGCCTCGACCGCAAACTCAAATGCCTTGTCCGCGTCGACCGCCAGGCCCTCGCGCGCCGCGACGGCCTTGGAGACGTCGAGCTCGCCCGTCTTCACGGTGTTGGTCACGGTGAAGCCGCCCTCCGCGCCGGCGGTGACCTTCGAGCTGTAGCCCTCGACGGCGTCCTCGGCCACGGTGTAGGAGACCTCGGAGCCGGACTTCGAGTACTTGGCCAGGCCCTCGAAGGAGCCCTTCCAGCTATTGGACTCGGTGAGGTCGATCGACTTGCCGGTGTCCTTTCCGTCGGCGAGCAGGCGCACGGTGGCCTTGGCGGCCGCCGGGCCGACCCACTTCTTCTCGACGGGCACCGAGACCTTGGCCGTGGAGGCGTTGGTCACGGTGAAGCCGCGCTCGGCGTCGCCGGAGACCTTAGAGCTGTAGCCCTCGACGGCGTCCTCGGCCACGGTGTAGCGGACCTCGGCGCCGGAGGCATCACGCTGCGGCAGGTTGGAGAAGACGCCCTCCCAGCCGTCAGACTCGCTCAGGGTGATCGAATCGATGACGGTATCGCCGTTCTTGAGATTGACTTTGACCTCATCAGGATGGGGAATGCTGGGGTTCTCCCAGACCTTTTCGATGGGAATGTTGATGTTCTCGGACTTGCCGATGACGACACCGCCGTTGGCGCCGATACCGCCTCCCAACGGCGCCGTATTACCAGAGATCGTCAGCGACGTCTGACCGCCGCCGAGGTTATACACATCCTCGCTCATCACAGATTTAAGCGCGACGTTCGGCGTGGCGTCGGTAAAGGACAGGGGCTCGCCGTTGTCACCATCGGGCGTAAATCGCGGGATTTTGGGGTTTGTTGCCGCAGTGGTGCCCTCGGGGTTAAACAGTCCACCGTCTCTGTACCAGCTGACCTTTCCACCGCCCGGAGCGCGGTTGGCCAAGGTCAGTTTGTATTTGGCGTCTTTGGCGCCGGTGAAGACGAAGTCGTCTCCCGCCTCGTCAGCCGTGTTCTTGGCGATCAGGCCGCCGTTCTGGACGTAGACCTTGGCATCTCCGGTCGGGCAGAACCACATGCCGCCGCCTTGCTTAACCGCATGGTTATCAACAACGAGGGCGTTTTCGATGTTGAGCGTGCTATAGCCAAGATACTCGTTGCCTTCGCTGTACACGCCGCCGCCCATGCTCCAAGCAGTATTGCCCTTGATCTCGCCCGCACTGAGCGTGACGTCATTCGAATAGGTATAGACGCCTCCGCCGGCGGAAGCGGAGTTGCCAGATATGGACCCACCCTGCATGGTGAAATCGGTATTCCCCTTTTCGCCGCGCTGACAGCCCGGGTCGACCACACACACTCCGCCGCCTTTGCCGTTGCCAGACGCAACGTTGTTCTTAATCTCTCCACCCGTCATGGTGAACTCGGCGTTGCCCTCAATATGAACTGCTCCGGAAGGATCGTAGGCCGCCTCCAGCCTACTGCTCCTGTTGCCGGAAATCTGACCACCAGTCATCGTGAACTTGGCTCTTTGGTTTTCGCCCTCACCTTGGCCGTACGCAAGCACCGCGCTGCCTCGATAACCGTTGTTGCCCTCGATGCTGCCTCCGCTCATGTCAAAGCGAGCGTCGCCCCACAAAATGACGCCAGAAGACGTAAGCCAATAGCAATTGGTGGCCCCGGTAACGACTCCGTTGTTACGGATAACGCCACCCCTCATAACTACATGAGCGCCGCTGGACGCGCGAACGGCACCGCAATACGAATGGCGCAGCTCGCACTGCTCGATAACGCCGCCCTTCATGGTAAGCGATGCCTTGTCTCCCGACACGTCAACGGCACCCGCGTTATCACTGCTCGTGGTACCGTCGTACACAACGGCCTCGTCAGAGAGTACAACCGCTCCCTTGCTAGAAATAATGGCGCCCTTGTTGTAGCGACCCCTCAGGGACACTTTCCCCGACAGCTCGAGGGATGCCCTCTCGGCAACATTGACCAGTACGGAGACGCCGCTTTTCTTTGCCAAGATGGTATAGGGCTTATCCGACCTGATCCTAATCATCTTCCCAGCAGGAATCGTGAGCGTGGAGCCGAGCTTCACGTGCTTTTTCAGGGTGATGACGGTTTCCTCGCCAACGGGGGCCTCGTTGACCAGCTGCTGAAGGGTCTTGGCGCTGTCATCGCTCACGGTATCGCCGGCGCCGTCATCGATGGACTCGCGCGTGTAGACGATATCGACGCCAGAGCTCGGGAGGTTCTCCGAGCCGGTGATGTCATCCATGCTGTTTTCGATTGTGATCTTTTGAACCGTGCTGTCGTCAAACATACCCGAGGGTATTTTGGTGAGGCCGCGCCCGATCGTCACATCCTTCACGCCATCTACGCCCGAGAAGGCTGCCGTGCCAACGGAAGTCACGGAATCCGGAATGGAAAGCTGCTCCGGCAACGTGCCGTAATAGAAGGCGTAGTCGCCAATTGTCTCAAGTGCCCTGGGAAGCTGGACGGCGACGTTGCTCTGGATAAAGGCCCAGTCACCGATGCTCTTCAGGCTGTCGCAGAGCCCCACGATCTTAACCGGCGTGTAGCAGAACGCATTGTCCGGAATGTTCTGAAGCGAAGACAGGTCAACGGGCGCCTGCAGATTTTTGCAGCTTTGAAAAGCTCCGCTGCCCATGTTTGTTACCTTGCTTAGATTGGGCACGCTCACCAAGTTGGCACACCCCTGGAAAGCAGAGGATCCGATGCTCTTCAATGTGCCCGGAAAATCGATGCCGGTCAAACTCGAGCAATCCTGAAACGCCCCATTACCGATGGACTCGATTTCGCTCAGCGCGGTGACGGACGTTAGAGAGGTGCATCCGTCAAACATGTGCGAGGGGATCTTGGTAACCGAAGCGGGCAACGACACGCTTGTCAGAGACGTGCAGTCTTCGAACACGCCCGTTATGGTGTCGGAGAAGGCGACATCTTTTGGAAACTCGATGCTTGTGAGGGCCGTAGCCCCGCTGAAGGCGCCCGAGCCCGAAATCATTTTGAGGGTGGAGGGGAGATCGATCTCCGAAAGGCTGCTGCAGCCCCTGACCATCGAGTTGGCGCTAATCTCCTCGACGCCCTCATCGAAATAGAGCTTTTCGAGCGAGCGTTCGCTTTGCAGCTGGCAGTCGAAGTTCTTGATAGAGCCAGGGATATGGAGCTCCTTGACCTTTGCGAACTTCCTGAAATTGAATCCTCCTCCGAACATTTTTTCGAGCGTGTCGGGGAGCGTCAGCTGCTCAACGTTCTTGGCCACGATACCAGACGAGAAACGAAGTTCGGTGACTTTGTAGGTCTGGCCACCATGCTCGATGGAGCCGGGCACACTCACCGCGGTCACACTGTCGTCGGCAACAATACATGTGATTTCCGCCGTGCCCTTATCCGTGGTCTCACACGAATAGGTCACGCCGTCCTGGGTGATCTTAAACTCATCCGCAGTATACGCAGTCCGCGATTCCGTGGCCGCATATGCGACACCGGCCGTCGCGCCGACGGATAAACATCCGAAGCCGAGAACCAGCGCAAGGCAGAGAGCAGCGACTCTCTGCCCCCCCGCCGAAAACTTTCCTCTCCAATTCCCTTCTCCCCCTCCGGTGTCGCCTTCTCTTCCCAAGAGCGATCTATTGATTAGGACAGTTCAAAGACAACATTATGCCCAAAGAGGTCCATCATGGAGATAATCCACGTCTTCGCCCGAAATGGTAATTAATTGGCAGGATTAATTGGCAAACAACTGAACGAAGAACAATCTACTAATGGCATATAAATGGCGGCGTCAACACCTGAGGTGCATAGTCTCCAATTCCCAGACAACACCATCGAGCGCCTCAAGGCGCAGGATTGAATTGTTCAGATTCACATGCCTTTACGGGTGATTTTCTAACCCCAAAAGACTGGTCTGACGCTGTGTCACGAAAAGGACCTATCTACTACGTTTAAGCCGCAGGGGTCGACCATAGCCGACTTTTTCGAAAATCGGCAAGCTTTCTACCTGCGGTTTTGTTTTTGCAAATTCCGGGATGGTCGAAGGTGGCCGGTTTAACGTAGTAGATGGCCGCATTTCGTGGCAAACGGTCCGACCCAAGACCCAAGGCAGCCAACCTCGAATGACCATTCTCGAAGTTGCGGTGGAATACGGACTGAATTGGCCCCTTAAAGGCAAAAACACTCCGTATTCCACCGCAACTTATAGGGAGACAGGCCTTAGAGGCGAGCGAGGTCGTAGGATTGGGCGGCTGCCTCGCCGGCGCAGATGAGGTTGGTTGTGGCTTCTTGCGGATCGAGTGCCTGTTCCAGGTCCATGGGCTTGCGGCAGATCGGAAGCACCAAGTCGATGCCCTGCACACACACCGCATCCAGGTTGTCAGCGCGACCGCCCACGACAGCGATCACCGGTTTGCCACACCGCTTGGCACGGCGCGCCACGCCCACCGGCGCCTTACCGGCGGCGGATTGCTCATCCATATTGCCCTCGCCTGTAATGACCAGGTCGACATCGCGCACGCGCTCGTCAAACCCCACGAGATCGAGCACCGTCTCCACACCCGAGCGTAGCTCCGCGCCGAGCGCCAGCAACGCCGCGCCCAAGCCACCGGCAGCGCCCGCGCCGGGCACGCCAAGCACCGAGCCAAATGTCCGTGCGTTCTCGGGTGTGCGCAACAATCCCTGGGCTCGCGCCTCGAAAATTGCCGCATCGAGCAGGCGACCGTAGCCGACCATCCAGCCGTCGTATCTGCGCAGCACCTCGACATCATCCGCCGGCAGGCCCTTCTGCCCGCCAAACACCGCCAGTGCGCCTCGACGCCCCACGAGCGGATTCTCGACATCGGAAAGCACAACGATACGAGCATCATCCAAAGCCTGCAGCGCTGGCGCCAAATCGACGCTCGCCACCTGCTTAAGGCCGGCAAGACCGGGGGCGACATCGCATCCCTGATCATCGACCACACGCGCGCCCAGCGCCTGCAGCATGCCGGCGCCACCGTCGTTGGTGGCACTGCCGCCCAGACCAATATAGATAGTCTTTGCCCCGGCGCGAACCGCACGGAGTATCAGCTCGCCCACGCCATAGGTCGAAGCCGCAAGCGCCGCCGATTCCGTGCAGGGTGAATACCCAATACCCGCCGCCTCGGCCATCTCAATTACAGCCGAGTCGCGCTCGTCGTCCACCAGCATCCGGGCAGACACGCGGTCGCCCAAGGGACCTGCCACCTCGCAGGTCACAATCTCACCGCCGCACGCGGCAACGGCATCGAGCGTCCCCTCGCCGCCATCCGCCAGCGGCAATGCGGCCACCTGGGCATCGGACCACACACGGCGCATGCCCTCGGCAACCGCCGCCTCCGCCTGGGCACTCGACACGCTGCCCTTAAAGGAGTCGATCGCCAGCAGCACACGGCGGGGCCGGCGGCACGCAGGACCAAAGTCAACCACCGTGCCAGCATCCTCACCGACACCTGCAAGCGCTGCGGCGTGAGCGGCGTGTGCTTCAAGATCAGCCCCACAACCGCAATCAGCGCCGCCCGCTCCGCGCAGACCGCCAAAATAGCTACTCAGCAGCTCACGGCATTCATCCGCCAGGACCCCGGCCGTCACGTTAAACCGATGATTCAGGCGCGAGTCGGCATTCAAATCGTATAGGGATCCCAGCGCGCCCGCCTTGGCATCGGCCGCGCCATACGCACAGCGTCCAACGCGCGCGTTGACCATAAGCCCCGCGCACATGCAGCAGGGTTCCAACGTCACATAGACCGTACAGTCGGAAAGGCGCCAGCGGCCAAGCGCCTGGGCAGCGGCGCACACGGCCGCAAACTCGGCATGAGCCGAAGGATCCTGGTCGAGCTCGCGGCGATTATGCGCCCGCGCGACAATCTCGCCGTCGCGCACCACTACGGCTCCGATGGGCACCTCGCCCACCGCCGCGGCGGCTCGCGCCTCCGCCAGCGCCTCGCGCATGAACTTCTCATCGATTTCGGTGATCGTCATCGTTCGCCTTCCCTGTTGCAAATTCAAAACGATGCTATCATTACGACTCACGGAGAGATGGCAGAGCGGTTGAATGCGGCGGTCTTGAAAACCGTTGAGCGCGAGAGCGTTCCGGGGGTTCGAATCCCCCTCTCTCCGCCACCTTAGTGATGCACCGGTGTCATGGTCCGCTCAAACAGTGCATCGACCACGTCGGCTATCTCAGGTCGACGCTCAAGATCGTGGCCCGATTCCCACCATATCGTGAAAAGTCGAATAATACCGCCGGCGACAAACTCAGACGTCGTCTCGAGTGACACGGGGGCCAGGGCATCCTCGGCAAGCACGTTCATCACACGCTCGCGGATGGAGCGGGCAATGCGGTCGCAAATAACGTTGGTCAACATACCCGACATGCTGCTTGCCAAAATGTTATCCATGAGCCGCTCGTGCGTCAGAATCAAATCCATGGCATCGTCCAAAATCGCGTGTCGAAGCGCGCGCACGTCCTCGGCAGACACCACGCCGGCCTCATCGGGCTGTTTTTGCGGCAAGCCCGACATGAGCTCATCGATATAAAAGGCAAAGTAATCGTTCTTGTCGCGAAAGTGCTTGTAGAACGTCGTGCGGCGAATCATGGCGCGGTCGCACAGCATGGCAACCGTCAGGTCCTCAAAACGATGCTCCTCGAGAAGCTCGGTGAAGGCATCGAACAGGGCGCGGTAGGTTTTCTTGATGCGAAGGTCCACTGGTATCGCCATCCTCAGGGCAAAGACAACACTCGTCAATCTGTCGCATATCTTACACCTGTACCTCGCGCGCTTTGCCCCGGTGCCAACCCCGCCGAAAACACAACGCTTACCGGAAAGTTCGGCACGGCAAAACGTTGCGGGTATACTAGTAGCGTTATACCAACGGCAGCTGGCGCATGCCGCCGCGGCCATTCGAAACGGAGACATCATGATTACCGTCATCATCGGCATCGTTGTTGTCATTGTGATTGTCTGCGCCATCGCCGGCATCTACAACAACATGGTCACCAAGCGTAACCGCATCGATAACGCCTGGCAGAACATCGATACGCAGCTGCAGCGCCGCAACGACCTGATCCCCAACCTGGTCGAGACCGTCAAGGGCTACGCCAAGCACGAGCAGGAGACGCTCTCCGCCGTGATCAGCGCGCGCAACACCGCCGTCAAGGCCACCACACCCGAGGCCAAGATGGAAGCCGACAACGTGCTGACCGGTGCGCTGCGCCAGCTCTTTGCCGTGGCCGAGGCCTACCCCGACCTTAAGGCAAACACCAACTTTACGCAGCTGCAGGCATCGCTCGAGGATACCGAGAACAAGATTAGCTATGCACGCCAGAGCTACAACGACTGCGTGCTCAGCTACAACAACGCCATTCAGACGTTCCCGGCTGTCATCTTTGCCGGCATCTTCCAGTTTAAGGAGCGCCAGGGCTTCGAGGCCGCCGAAGCAGCCCGCCAGGCCCCGACCGTCAAGTTCTAGTAGTTTGGCAGCGCATCCTTAATCGGCTAAATGCATAAACCGCCCCGTCGAATGCATACTTCGACGGGGCGGTTTCCTTTTTTGCAAAGGTCCCCCTCTAAGCGCCGTGCATTTTTAGGAGTATTCAACATAACCAAGGGCTTCGGGCGCCACGACAAATGCCAAAGACCGCGAATATCCCTGCAAATCAAACGCTGCCAGCCCATAACCCCGCCCATCATCCGTAGAAAACATCGAGAAATCCCGATTTTTTGCCCGAGGTCGGTATGCAGGGGCCTTCGATTGCAGAATACTCGCAAAAATGCACGTCGCCACCACCCCCCCCACATGGCGCGAACCAAAACAAAAGCGCGGCCTTCCTTTCCGGCGCACTCCGCAGGACGAAAGAACCCCCGCCGCACGTAGTGCGCAGCGGGGGTTCTTTCATGTCCGAGGACGCACCGGAAAGGAAGGCCGCCCTCGGGCCGGACAGCTAAGACAGCTTACGCGACGGTGTAAACCCAGTTGTGCTTGTCCTCGACAGCACCAGACTGGATGCCGGTCAGAGTCTCGCGAAGCTTCTTCATCACGGGACCGATCTCGGTGTAGCCAGCCGGGAAGGTCACGGTCTCGTCGGCGCCATAGACCTTGTTGTCAATCTCGCCCACCGGGGAGATGACGGCAGCGGTGCCGCACAGGCCGCACTCCACAAAGGTGCCGGCCTTGACCTCGGCCCACTCGACGGGGCGCTGATCGACGGTCATACCCAGGT
>ERZ827520.3120-NODE-3120-length-14093-cov-2.908819_pt1 | contig 14093 bp, 12 predicted proteins | sample MGYA00519581_ERZ827520 | MGnify/ENA primary metagenome ERZ827520 (study PRJEB31778, sample SAMEA3449339) | human gut metagenome | biome: human gut; feature: human-associated habitat; material: faeces | place: United Kingdom | collected 2010/2012 ...
GCCGGCAGGAAGTCTTCCTTATACGGCCGGGGGAACGGATATGCTACGAGGCCGACGCGCATACTCCCTGGGCCTATGCCTGGATCGGCTTTGAGGGAGAGGGAGCGGAGCGGCTGCTGCGGGCGGCGGGGTTCATCGGGCCGGTGCGCACGGCATCCCTACCCGAAATGCGGGAGTTTTTCCAGTCTCTGAAGATGGAAAAGAGCGGCACCCTTCTCTCCCCGCTGCTGCTGTGTGGGCGGCTGTACGAGCTGTTCGACTGGCTGCGGCAGCGGCAGTCGGTTCCAGCGGCGATTTCGGCTCCGGAGCAGTACGTCCGGCGGGCGGCGGAGTACATCCGCGCCAACTTTGCCCGTCCTATCACGGTGGAGGGGCTGGCCGGCGCCATGGGCATTGACCGGCGCTATTTTTCCCGGATATTTACCGAGTCCATGGGGATAAGTCCTCAGGCGTATCTGGTGGGGTTCCGCCTGGAGAAGGCCGCGGCGCTGCTGGCCGACAGGCGGTGCACGGTGGGGGAGGCGGCCAAGAGCGTGGGCTATGAGGACGCGTTCGTCTTTTCCCGCATGTATAAAAAGCGGTATGGGCTGCCTCCCTCCGCCACCCTGGCCGCCGGGGCGCTGCCCGGGGCGGAAGAGGATGAGGGGCCCGTTAATGAGAGCGATCCGCCTACCCATGGCTAAACCATGGATTTTGGAGACTTGCCCCCGGTTTTTACTGGGGACAATCTGCGCGTCCCGTTCCGGCGGCATACAATGGCCCTGAAGAGACTCAATACGGGAAAGGGGCTATGCGGGATGGATATCCATGTCGTCCGGGCGGGCGAAACCCTGAATGATATCGCACAGCGGTATGGCGTTTCCCCCGAACGGCTGGCGCAGGATAACGGGCTGGCGGATCCGGCGCGGCTGGTGCCGGGACAGACCCTGGTGATTTTATACCCCCGGCGGGTGGTTACGGTGCAGCCCGGGGAGACCCTGGCGGGCATCGCCGCGAGGGAGGGGGTCACGCTCAACCAGCTGCTGCGCAACAATTACGGCCTGGGCGGGGACGTGACCGTCTATCCCGGCCAGACCATCGTCATCGACTATGAGCAGGAAAAACAGGGTGTCCTGTCCACCAACGGGTATGTGTATCCCTTCGTGGACAGGGCGGTGCTGCGGCAGGCGCTGCCCTATATGACCTATCTGACCATGTTCACCTACGGCTTCACCCCGGAGGGAGAGCTGATCGAGCTGGACGATGAGGAGCTGATCCGCCTGGCGCGGGAATACGGCGTTTCGCCGCTGATGCATCTGTCCACCCTGACGCCGGAGGGGAATTTCAGCAGCGCTCTGGCCGACGCTCTGCTGAACAATCCGCCGGTGCAGGATATATTGATCGATCGGGTGCTGGAGACCATGCGGGCCAAGGGTTACGACGGGCTGGACGTGGATTTCGAGTTTATCGCACCGGAAAACCGGCAGGCGTATGTGGATTTCATTCAGAAGGTGGCCGATCGGCTGAATCCGGAGGGCTACATCGTGGTCACGGCTCTGGCTCCCAAAACCTCCGGCGACCAGCCGGGTCTGCTGTATGAGGGGCACGACTACGCGGGGATCGGCGCTGCCAGCAACGCGGTGCTGCTGATGACCTATGAGTGGGGGTATTCTGCCGGGCCGCCCATGGCCGTGGCCCCCATCGGCAATGTGCGCAAGGTGCTGGACTACGCGGTGACCGTCATCGAACCGGGCAAGATATATATGGGGTTCCCCAACTACGGCTACGACTGGCCGCTGCCCTTTGTGCGGGGGGAGACCCGGGCCCCTTCCATCGGCAACGTGGAGGCGGTGGACATCGCCGCCCGCCATGGCGCGTCCATTCAATACGACGAGGTGTCCCAGGCCCCGCATTTCAACTATTTCAGCACCACCTGGCAGGAGCATGAGGTCTGGTTCGAGGACGCGCGCAGCGTCCAGGCCAAGCTGGCGCTGATACCAGAATACGGGCTGCAGGGGGTGGGGTATTGGAACCTGATGCGGCCCTTCCCGCAGAATTGGCAGGTGCTCAACGCCCTGTACGACATCCGGAGGGCCTAAAGAAACCGGCGGACGATTTCGTCCGCCGGTTTCTTGCAGGATGGGGGGGCCGTATCTTATTTTTCTTTGTCCTCCATGGCCTTCTGCAGCGCCAGGGCGAAGGCGCTTACCGCCGGCGCGGCATCCTCCTGCTTGGCCAGGTACTGCTGCACCGCCCGCTTGGACATGCCCGCCCCCGCGCCGGTGCGCTCGCGGAATTTTTCCGCCTTTTCCCGGAATCCGCAGCGGCAGACATAGGACTGCTTGTCGCCGTCCCCGAACAGCTCCAGCTTTTTGTGGCAGACCGGGCAGCGGGAGTTGGTTTCCATGCTGACGTTCTGCCGGTGCCCGCATTCCCGGTCGGGGCAGACCAGCATCCGCCCCTTTTTCCCGGTGACCGCCAGCATCAGCTTGCCGCATGCCGGGCAGGGCGTCTGGGATACGTTGTCGTGCACGAAGCTCTCCGTGCTGTCCTTCACCGCCTGCACCAGCTCCTTCGTGTACCGGCGGATGTCGGCCAGGAAGGCGGCGGGGTCGGCCTTCTCCCGGCTGATGGCGTCCAGCTTCTGCTCCCACTTAGCGGTCAGCAGCGGCTCCTTCAGGTCGGGGGGCACCAGGCTGATGACCTGCGTCCCCTTGGACGTGGGCACCAGGGACACCCCCTTTTTCTCCACATAAAAGGCGGAGAACAGCTTCTCGATGATATCCGCCCGGGTGGCCGGGGTGCCCAGCCCTCCGCCAATGAACTCTTTCATCTGCTTGTCGTCGATGTACGGGGAGGGGTTTTCCATGGCGGACAGCAGGGTGGCCTCTGTGTATCGGGCCGGCGGCGCGGTCTTGAGCGCCTTGCACTGCACCAGGCCGCCGGTGTAAACGTCCCCCCGATGGAACAGGGGCACCGCCTGTTCGTCGGCTTCGTCCTCGTCCCGGCTGTCCTGCACCTTCCGCCACCCCTGCTGGAGCACTGTTCGTCCGGCGGCGTAGAACCGTTCCCCCTCGGCCAGCAGCTCCGCCCGGGTGCGCCGGTACTCGTAGGGGGGATAGAAACAGGCCAGAAACCGTTTGACCACCATCAAATAAATCCGTTTCTCCTCCAGGGAGAAGCGGGCCAGATCCGCCGCCTGCTCGGTGGGGATGATGGCGTGGTGATCCGACACCTTGGCATTGTTGACGCAGGCCTTGGCGATGGAACGCCTGTCCCTCTGAATTTCGGCCACATAGGGGGCGAATTCCCCCCGGGACACGGCCCGCAGCCGTTCGGGCAGGGTGGGGACGATGTCCTCGGTCAGGTAACGGGAATCGGTGCGGGGGTAGGTGAGCACCTTGTGAATCTCATACAGCCGCTGCATGACCGACAGGGTGTCCTTGGCCGACATCTGGTACTGCTTGTTGGCATCTCGCTGCAGCTCGGTCAGATCGTACAGCATGGGCGGCGGGGTGGCTTTGTCGGCGGCCTTCACGTCGTAGACCCGGAATTCCTTCCCCTTGATTTTTTCCGCCAGCGCCTCGGCCTTTGCCTTGTCAAAAATGGCGGTCTGCCCCTTCCCGTCCTGCCAGGTGACGAAGAATTTGCCCAAATCCGCCTGCACCATGTAGTAATCCTTGGGCACGAAGCGCTTGATCTCCTCCTCCCGCCGCACGATGAGCGCCAGGGTGGGGGTCTGCACCCGCCCGGCGGACAGCTGCGCGCCGTAGTGGCAGGTCATGGCCCGGGGGACGTTGAGCCCCACCAGCCAGTCGGCCTCCGCCCGGCAGACGGCGGAGCGGTACAGGGGCAGATACGCCCGCCCGTCTTTCAGGTTGGCGAACCCCTCCCGGATGGCCTTGTCGGTCTGGGAGGAAATCCACAGCCGCTTGATAGGTTTGTGAAACCCGGCCTTGTCCAGGATCCATCGGGCCACCAGCTCCCCCTCCCGCCCCGCGTCAGTGGCGATGACCAGGGAGTCGATTTCCTTGCTGTGCAGCCAGGTTTTTACCACGCCGAACTGCTTGGCGGTTTCCGGGATCACCTTGAGGGCCATCTTTTCCGGCATCATGGGCAGGCTGTCCAGGCTCCAGGTCTTGTATTGGCTGCCGTAATGCTCCGGCTCCGCCAGCTCCACCAGGTGCCCCAGCGCCCAGGTCACCACATACTGCGCCCCGGCCATGTACCCGCTTCCGCCGCCATGGCAGCCCAGCACCCGGGCGATTTCCTTGCCCACCGACGGCTTTTCCGCCAGTACCAGCGTCTTTCCCATAGGTATCCCGCCTTTCTTTCGTCTATTGTAGCATACTCCCCTCCGGTTTTCCACCGGCAGAGCGGGACTGGTGGAAAACTTTCAGCCGCCCGCCTCTTTCCGACAGACCAGCAGGGCGTGGTTGCTCATGCCGGTGCACGCCTCGCTGGCGCACATCCGGTCGGCCAGTGGTTGGTATAAGGCGAAGGTTTCCTCGCTCATGGCGTCGATAACGCTGGCGGCCAGGAAGAAATCCAGCCCCAGATTGCTCACCTTGGTCAGCCCGTGCCGCTTCGCCGCGGCCTCCATCTCTTCCGGCGTGGTGTAGAAAAACACTCCCGGCTTGAAGTCGTCGGTCCCCCGTCCGAGCACGTATTCGTTGGCCCTTTTGCTGGGATAGAACTGCCGCAGGGTGTCGTGCACGCAGGCCGCGGCGTACACGCCTATCTGGCAGATATAGGCGAAGGCCAGCACTCCGCCCGGCCGGCAGACCCGGCGGCATTCCGCAAAGACCAGCTCCCGCTCCTCCGGCGGCAGGTGGTATAAAGGGCCGAAGCAGCAAACCACGTCGAAGGAATCGTCGGGGATTTCCCCCAGCTGGGTGGCGTCCCCCACCCGGCCCGTGGCGTTGGTCAGCCCGGCCGCCCGGACGTTTTCCCGCAGCCGGTCAATGTGGGCGGGGACGAGATCCACCCCCACGTATTCCCGGCAGAGCGGGGCCAGCCGCAGGGCGTAATACCCGGTGGCGCACCCCACCTCCAGCACCCGGTCGGTTTTCTGGATATGCTTTTCCATGGTCTTCATGGTGTAGGCGAATTCCATGCCGGCCGAGCGGGATTGCGCCGCCCGGCTCTCCTCGCGTTCGCCGTCCGCGTACAGCGCGCGGATTTGTTCTTCATTGCTGGACATAATGACCTTCCGTTCTCTCTTTGGCGTCTTATCGTGAATAATAGGTATAAAAACAAAAATCCCGCCGACTGGTGTCGGCGGGATTTTTTGGTGCGCCCGAAGGGATTCGAACCCCTGACCTTTTGGTTCGTAGCCTAACCAGGCGTTCGCATCGCAAGCTGTGTTCCGCAAGGAATGCAGGAAACAAGCCGTTTTTCACAATGCTTTGCGGAATAATGCGCATCAAATGTCCAGTTCTATCCCCCTCCGCAAACACGGCATGTTAGCAAAATGTTAGCAGCATGTTAGCAGCGAGTGTACGGCTTTATGTTAGCAGAAATACTCCATACAGTCAATCCCTTGCTTAAAACGCAAGGGATTTCTTATCGAAAAAACTGGAACGCAGTGCGTTCCGAATTGAGTGCATTATAAAACTACGCCTCACAACCGTTTACGATGGCTGTGAGGCTTTTTTATCGAGGAGGAAGTATTCATATGCCGGAATATCAATTAGAGCTCAAGCAGCTGGTAGACTATCCCCGCTGCCGGATTTACCGAAAATTTATCCAGTCCCTGATCGCAGACCGGAGCTTCCATTCTCGTGGAGGCTCCGGTCTTTTTTATTATATCGTCCTTTGTTCCCTCGCCAATTTCCGTTCTTCCTATCAGCGCATCGAGCGTACATCATATCTTGTCCACCCCGGCGAATGGATCTGCGCCCTCTCCGACCTGACGGCCAGGCTGCGGCTGAAGCAGCACCGGCAGGCTCTGCAGGTGCTGGAGATCCTGCAAAAACAGCACTACATCACTTACAGCCTTTTAGCCCGCGGGCGAGTCGTCAAATTTAAAATCACCGACTGGCAGAAAAGCAACACGGTACTCGACTATAACGCTCCCTGCCAAAAGGACGCCGGCTTTTTCTTCTTCCCCATTGCCGCCCTGAACGAGCTGATCGGCCTGGGAAAATGCTCGGAACTGGATATCCTTCTCGATCTGTGGCTTCACACCGTTTACCGGGACGAGCGCGTGCGGGGCTCGGATAAAGGGCCGGTGGTCTACTACCGCAGCTGCACCGGCGAGCCATTTGTCAGCTATACCGAGCTGGCAGATCGCTGGGGTGTTTCCCGTTCCACTGTCAGCCGTACCCTCAACAAGCTGGCCGAACATGGCCATTTGACCCTGATAGCCGGAACCGGCAAAAAGGGCAGCGTCATTTACCTGAACAACTATCTGTCCACCATGTTCCAAATCTCAGACGTTTTAATCGACAAGGAGGAAATTGCCATGTCCCTATGCTTCCATATTCAGGTACCAAAAGAACCGGACGGTCAAAACCAACTCGTACAGGAAGAGCAAATTAGCGTTTCAGGCACGATCCCTAGCGTTTCAAAATCGCACATCCCAGTTATTCTTTCTAAAGTGGCGGGAGTCCTGTATTCACAAGGGATCCCGTGCTGCCGATGCCGGAATTCCCGGTATAAGTTATATAGTTATCCAGACGCCTGCAGGAAAAAGAATAGGCTGGAACTTACCATACATTGTGGGGATGGCCCGGCCTTATACCGTTTTGAGCTAAACCTGACTGTCCAGCAGGAAGGGGGCGTTCGGCGATGAAAGCGCCACACACCGACAGGGAATTCACCAATCGGGAAGAAAATCCGCTGCTGCATGATACCTGGAAGCTGTTAAACAAGTACCGGGACGTAACCTGGAGCCTAGAGCTATCGGTACAGCAGGTCAAAAGGAGCTTTGAAATCGAATACGGCACCAGTATCGATGAATTTCTCGACAGTATCTATCTGGCCGGCGTCGAACTGTCCGGGACGGACATCGAATACCAGGCTAAATGCATCGAGCGTTCCAACAAAATGCTCAAGCTGGTGGATACCTCGATCGAACTGCTTCGAAGCAAGCACAAGAACGGCGAAACCTTCTACTGGGTTCTGTACTATACCTACCTCTCCCCGCAGGAAGTGGGAAGCGTGCTGGACATCATAGAAGCGATCCGGCCGCATGTGAAGTATATTTCCTACCGGACGTATTACCGGTATCGCCGCGAGGCGATCGAAGCCCTCAGCAGCGTCCTGTGGGGGTATACGTCTAAGGACTGCATGGAGCTGCTGGAACACTTTTTCCCGGATAAGCCGGAAGAAAACCAACAAACTTTCTGAGTGCCGAACGAGCTTCCCCGATCGCGCAGGTCGGTTGGCTACTCACAAGAACTGCCGCATGTCCACGGCCAGCTGTTCTTCCAGCTTGATGAGGCGTTTGGTAATGTCCTTGGACACCTCGTCCGCCGCCGCGTATTGGTTCAGATAGCGGGAGAGGGATTTGACCCCCATGTCGCAGCCGTCGGTTATCAGATCGGCGATGGTGTTGTCCGATTCGTCCATGACCAGCTTGACGTTGGTTTTCATCCAGGACATCCCTTTGGCCATGGCATTGGGTTCCTTGCCGTCGTCGTGATATTTGTCCAGGAGGCCCTGGATTTCCTCTTTCAGCTTCTCATGCTTGTTTTTACAATCGGTCAGGTATTTCTTCAATTCTCCACTGTGGGTATAATCTAGCACCTCGTCAATGGAGGAGACGCCCATTTTGATCCCGGCGTCGCATTCCCGCAGCAGCTTGATGGTATCCTGTTCAATCATGATGATCCACTCCTTTTTTCGTATAGGTTATGCATTCCTCCGGCAGCTTATCCTCTCTTAACCCTTTGAACACCGGCTGACGCATCCCGCCGTTCTTTGTCCGGTGCATGAACTCCACCACGCAGACCAGCCGAGGCTCTACCCACCGAGCTTCCTCGTTGCCGTGGCCGGCCGGAACCGGTTCATCGAAAGGCGGACGAAGCACCCGTGTCTGGGCTTGGATTTTGGCGAAGGCTGGGCCGCCCACCCCCAGGGTGACGTGGCCTTTGTACATCAGCTTGCCGCCGTCATACTGCCCTAGCACGATGCTCGTCATGTGGTTATCCTTGGGTATCCACCCGCATACCACAAAATCGTCGTCCATGAGATTTTTCATCTTCAACCAGCTTTTGGTACGCTTGCCCTGGAAGTACAGGCTGTCCTTTTTCTTGGCGACAATGCCTTCCAGTCCCTGCTTCTTGGCAAGCTGGAACAGGGCCAGCGCCTGCCCGGCGTCAAACACACGGGACACCGCCAGCCGTTCCGATTCTGTCACCGCCCTTTGCAGATATTCCTTGCGTTCGGCCAGCGGCCGGAGGGTGAGGTCTTCTCCGTCATAATACAGGCAGTCGAACGCCACAAAGGTGGCCGGATACTTTTGGGCTTCCACCTCGATCCGATAGCGGTTGCTCATTAGGCTGCGGTGCTGGATGGTTTCAAAGCTGGGCTTGCCGTCTACCAGGCAAAGCAATTCCCCGTCCAGAATGCACCGCTTCTTTGCCTGCCGGTGGATCTCCGCCAGTTCCGGCATCTTCGGCAACATTCGTACATTCCGCTTGTTCCGCAGCTCTGTCCCTGCTTTCGGGTCAAGATAAGCCACGCACCGCTCGCCGTCCCATTTCATCTCGTAGAGATACTGTTTATCTGCAAACGGCGCCACATTTTCCGCGATAAGCATGGGGCTGATCCGCTTTTCTGCGAACAAATCACTCATGACGCACTGGCCTTTTTACGGGAACGCGGTTTTTTGGGAGGGGTATCTTTTCCTTTGGATTGTGCCTGCTCCACCATCTGCTGGAGGGCGTCCATCATATTGATGATGTTGGCGGACGGCGCTTCCGGTGCGGCAGTGATCTCCTGGTTGTTGGCCTTGGCCTGGATGATCTCCCACAGCCGCTGCCGGTACTCGTCGTGGTATTTCGCCGGCTCAAAGGCTTCCTTCATGCTGCCGATGATGGTCTTTCCCATGGAAATCTCCTGCTCCGACAACTCCGGCTTGGCCGGTTCCTTGGGTATGGCCTTCACCTCATCGCTGAAAAACAGAGTTTCCGCCAGGATGCCGGTATCGGTGGGGATCAGCGCCAGCAGATGCTCCGACTGGCCGATTACCCCTTTGGCGATGGCAACCGTGTGCTCCTCCAGCATACACCGCCGCAGCAGCTCGTAAGCCTTGTCGCCGCCTGCTTCCGGTACGGCGTGGTAGGTCTTGTCAAAGAAGATAGGCCGGATGTCGTGGATATCCGCAAAGTGCAGGATGTGGATGGTCTTGTCCTTCTGCACCTTGGCCTTTTCAAAATCTTCATCGGTCAGGGTCACATACTTTCCCGGCTCGATTTCAAACCCCTTGACAATATCCTGTGTGGATACTTCTTTTCCGCATTTGGCGCACACCTTTTTGTATTTCACCCGGCTGCCGTCCTCCCGGCAAAGCTGGTTGAAGCGGATGTCGTTGTCCTGCGTCGCTGTGTGCAGCGAGACGGGCACGTGAAGCAATCCGAAAGAGATCGCGCCTTTCATAGTTGCCGCCATTCGGTATATCCTCCTTTTTGATGCACGGTATTTTCTTCCTCCAGCGGATACAGGGAAACCACCCGATCCCATTTGGGCGAATATCCCATATGCCAGCGGCCGAGATACCGGCCCTGGATATCGTAAAGTTCCGTGTCAAATTCTTCTTCGATCCACATAAAAAGGCCCCTTTGGTATAGTCTGCCGGGACAGCCGCAAACTATACAGGGGGCGTTATTAGTTTGGTGTTTCACCAATCATCCTTAGTGATCTATAGCCTTCCAAAAGGATTCCGCCCAACTCGTTTGCTTCTGACAGGTCTTCCCCCCAAATAGAGATTATTTTTGACGCATCATGGAAATGGTTGGCTCTTTATGCTATACTGAAAACAGACAATCTGGGGAAACGAGGTTTATGCCATGAGCGATTTAGCATATACTAATTCCATGATGAATGAAATCCGTGAATTGCTGAAAACTGCACGGCAGCGTGTGGCGGTGCAAGTCAATACCGAACTGCTTTCTACCTACTGGAATATTGGTAGGATTATCGTGGAACATGAACAGCAGAGTAAAGATCGCGCCGAATATGGAAAACAGCTCTTAAAAGAGTTGTCGAAAGCATTGATAAATGAGTTCGGAAAAGGCTTTTCCGTTTCCAATCTCTACAATATGCGTTTGTTCTATGCGCAATATCAAAATTTCCAGACAGTGTCTGGAAATTTGTCGTGGTCGCATTACTGCGAGCTTTTGTCGATCTCCGACGCGGATAAGCGCAGCTTTTATGAAAAAGAAACGCTCAACTCCGGATGGTCGGTGCGGGAATTGAAACGCCAGATTTCTACGTCCCTTTATGAACGTCTGCTGTTGTCCGAAGGCAAGACCAATAAGGAAACGGTACTTGCCCTTGCGGAAAAGGGCATTGAAATGGCAATGCCGCAGGACATGATAAAAGATCCGTATGTGTTTGAATTTTTGGGAGTACCGGAAAACAAGCCCATACTGGAAAGCGACTTGGAAAAGGCTCTAGTGGCGCAGATCGAAAAATTCCTGCTGGAATTAGGGCGAGGATTTATGTTCGTTGGTACACAGCAGCGTGTAACGCTTAATAATACCCACTACTATGTGGATATGGTGTTCTACAACAAGCTCCTGCGGGCCTATGTGCTGATCGAATTAAAAACGGTCAAACTCACACCGGAAGCAGTCGGCCAGTTGAATATGTATCTCAATTACTATGCTGCGGAAGTCAATGATGAATTGGATAACCCGCCCATCGGCATTATTCTGTGTACGGATAAAGACAGCATAGCCGCTGAATATGCGCTGGGCGGCTTGTCAAACAATATTTTTGCTTCCCGGTATGTTTCCTACATACCGGACAAGGAGCAGCTGATTGCACAGGTAGAGGCCGTATTAAAAGAGTGGCATGAACATGAAAAATAGTGCGAAAAGCGGGAAACGGCGGCCTCTATAGCCTCCGTTTCCCGCTTCTCATGCCGAAAGTTATCGCTTTTTCTCATCATCCTTTTCCGCAAGCTGCGCCCGATACTTCTTTCCAACATTTTGAGAGGAGTGCAGGGTGGAGCCTCTTTTTATCGTGTCGAGGCCGTACCGTCCCCGGATGTCGTCCAAAGCCTTATCCAGTTTCCGCGCCCGTTCCTTTCCCTCATCCCGGAACAGGCTTAACTGCATGGCATCCTCATGGACAAGCTGCGTCAAAGAGATGCCGATCAGCCGGAAAGGAAAACGGCCCTTCCATACTTCAGCCAGCAGAGCCTTGGATACCTCATAGACCTCTTTGGTTATATCGGTTGCGTCCGGCAGCCGGCGCTGATGCGAGCGGTTCTTAAAATCGCGGCTCCGGATGGAAACGCCAATGCAATAGGCTTTGATATGGTCGGCCCGCATCCGGGCCGTTACGCTGTCCGCCAGCTCCAGCAGGATTTTGTGGGCTGTGTCTGTATCGGTAACGTCTTGCGCCAGCGTAGTGGAAACGCTATACCCCTTGGCTTCCTCCGGTTCAGCCAAAACTGGGGAAGGATCCACCCCATTGGCATAGTCGTGAAGCTGTTTCCCTGATTTTTTACCCAGCAAAGTTTGCGCATAGGGAAGGGAAATGCCGGCGAGGTCCCCGATGGTGCGGATGCCGGCACGCTCCAATTTGTCTGCTGTGGCACCACCCACCGAAAACAATTCCCGGACAGGTAACGGCCATAGCTTCGTGGGAATATCCTCCGGAAAAAGGGTATGCACCTTGTCCGGCTTTTCAAAGTCACTCGCCATTTTCGCCAGCAGCTTGTTCCGGCTGATTCCTATGTTGACGGTAAAGCCCAATTCTTCGCGGATTTTGTCTTTCATGGTATGGGCAATCTGTATCGGGTCTGGATAGAGGGCCTGTGTGCCGCTCATATCCAAAAAGCATTCGTCAATGCTGAATTTTTCGACCACCGGCGCATACCGGGCGCAGATCGCCATAAAAGCACGGGAATTTTTCTCATATAACCGGAAGTCCGGCCGGGCTAAAACCAGATGCGGGCATTTCCTCAAAGCCATCGCCACAGGCTCTCCCGTGCAGACGCCGTACTTTTTCGCCGGGATAGACTTTGCCAGGATCACGCCTGTCCGGTTCTCCGGGTCGCCGCTGATAGCCGACGGGAGCAGGCGGAGATCTTCTTCCCCTGCAGCAACGCGCCGGGCGGCCTCCCAGGACAGATAGGCGCTATTCACATCCACATGAAAAATCAGCCGTTCCATAACCAATTTCCTCATCTGTTCGACCATGTGCTTTTACTATGACGCTTCTTTTATTATAGCACATGTTGAGAAGGAAGTACCCCAATTGTTGCGAACTTCATTAGCCTGCATAGGCTGAACGATACCAGAGGGGCATGGAAAAGCAGGCACAAACCTGGCATGAAATTGGCACGAAAAAATCCGGAATCGATACGGTTTTGCGCTTGCCTCGTATAAGGCGCCATGCTATACTGAATACGCTTCAAGGTATATCCATAAACGAATACGCGACCGGAACCGCCTTTTTCACAAGGCGGTTTTGTGTCGAACCGTCAGCAAGGCGCCCGCATTTATTGCAGGCGCCTTTTCTTTTGGGACATGCCTTGCCGCCAGACTATCCGGGAGGTTATTGCATTGAAAAAGCCAGTCCGCTATCCGCAGCATCCGCCATCTGCATCCCGCAGCCGTTCTGGGAAGAGGAAATACCTGCTTGCAGCCGTACTTGCCCTCTGCATGGCCGTACTGTTCTGCCTGCCGGCCAGCGCCGCCCCGGCCACGCCCACTATATGGGATCAGGCAAAAATCATCATGCAGGACGTTTACAACAAGATCCTCGGCATTTCCACCATCGCCGGGATCGTCGCCGCTTCCATCGCCCTGCTGCTCATGAACTTCAGCAAAAACGATCGGACGGTCGGCGAGAGCCGAGCATGGCTCAAGCGGATTGTTGTAAGCTGGGCGATCCTGAACGGCCTGGGATTTATCATGAGCTACATTACCCCCTTCTTCGTCGGCGGGCAATGGACGCCTTAATTCAAAACAAGCAGGTGAATGGCTATGAACACAACACATGAGGAACAAATTCGCCAGGTTATCCGCCAATTGTCTGTCGAACAAACCGTATACATAGCTCCTGGCAATGCGCCGGATCTTCCGGCGAAGGATATCCGGTTGGAAACAGCTAAAATTTCGGAGATCCCCGATACTGGGCATATCATCCGGATACGGAAACCGGACGGAGCAGAAGAGGCGGTGGACATCGATATATGGCGCTTCGACATCCTGTATTTGGGCTCGATCGAACGAAAAGTGGAACTGGATGATTGGGTTTTCCTGTCCGAAGCAAATTTTTGGGCCTGGTGGGAATGGGTTGTCCTGACGGACAGGCTGAATGGCTGCATCACCTTTAACCAGGGCTGGGTGGACGAGTTCCCCACCCTGGAAAACCTGCAGATATGCCGGATTTTAGCGGATGTCCTTGTCCACCGCAATCTCCGCTATCAAAATATGGACTGTGCCGGCTGCGGCTATGAGAATTCATCAGACAAGAACCTCTGTGTCAACTGCGTCCGCAGCGGCAAACTGACAGATCGCTGGCGGGGACAAAACCGCTGGTATGAGCCATGAGTAACGAGGAGGGTGAGACATGGGGATTCTTGACGGCATAGTGGCCTGGATTGCTGAAAAAGCCATGGCCGGCCTCGACCTGATCACCAGCTCCGTGCTGGGCGCGCTCGGCTGCAATATGGATGTCTTCCTGCAATACTTCCCGGCGGCGGAAACCCTCTACAGCGTCTTTGTGGCGATCGCTACCGGTTTAGTCCTGCTGAACCTCATCTGGCAGTCGTTCAAAAACTATGCCGGCGGCCTCGGGCTAGAAGTGGAAGATCCGGTGAAGCTTGTACTCCGTTCCGCCCTGTTCATCCTGCTCATCTTCTTCTCCGATGAGATCGTGAACCTGGTATTGGAAATCGGTGGGACGCCGTATGCGTGGATCCTTTC
>ERZ827520.3126-NODE-3126-length-14072-cov-2.784048_pt1 | contig 14072 bp, 19 predicted proteins | sample MGYA00519581_ERZ827520 | MGnify/ENA primary metagenome ERZ827520 (study PRJEB31778, sample SAMEA3449339) | human gut metagenome | biome: human gut; feature: human-associated habitat; material: faeces | place: United Kingdom | collected 2010/2012 ...
AAACTACGATTATGAATCGAGATTAAAAATTTTAATATTGTTTAAGTATTTCATGAAAGCCGAACTTTCTCAATTGAAAGTTCGGCTTTTTTTCTTTTTTTGTATTCTGTCTCGTTTTTGAAAAATTTTTTCACATCATATTTCCCTATTTAGGCGAATTTTCCACTCTTTTTTACGGTATAGTGAGGGGGTTTATATAAATAAAAGCATTAGGAGGACTTTATGGAACATACAGAACAGGAAAACCAGACAAAATTAGTGGAAGGTCTTGAGCGCTTAGCTTTTGGTAATGTAACAGATGCCATTAAACTTTTGTTTTGTGATGAGTTAAATACCCGCATACTGAATAAATTGGACTTATTCAATATTTCTGAAATTAAGCGACCAAAAGGCGGAGGAATTGAAATCAAATTTTATGACCGTTTGAAGGCGCTGCAATGCTTGCAGGAATTATACAATGGTCAGTCAAGTGATACTTCCGGCTTTTACCGTGCTTTGGAGCAAGGTGTGAAAACATTTGAGGAGGATGAATCTTAATTGAGATTTCAATCATTCTCCAAAAAACAGCTACAAGCGTTAAGCTGGTGGTATCGAGGCAGTCCGTATGCCTCTTACACAGCTGTTATTTGTGATGGCGCAGTCAGAAGCGGAAAAACCTTATGTATGAGTATTTCGTTTTTTCTCTGGGCTTTTTATCAATTTCAAAATCAATCGTTTGCCTTCTGCGGTAAAACCATACGCTCTTTAAGGCGGAATTTAATCACCCCTGTTTTACCGATTTTGAAGGAGTTGGGTTTTCAATGTCACATTCATTATTCTGAAAATTGTTTGAGTGTAATCTTTCAAGGACGAAGAAATCGATTCTATTTGTTTGGCGGTAAAGATGAAGGTTCGGCAGCAATGATACAAGGTATTACGTTAGCAGGCGTTATGTTTGATGAAGTTGCCTTGATGCCGCGCTCTTTTGTGGAACAAGCTTTGGCAAGATGCTCTGTGGAAGAGGCAAAGTTTTGGTTCAACTGTAATCCGGAGCATCCTCAGCATTGGTTTTACCAAGAATGGATTTTAAAAGCCAAACAGAAACAGGCGTTATATTTACATTTTACAATGGAGGATAATCCGTCGTTGTCCCCAAAGGTGCGCAAGCGCTATCATTCTTTATATTCAGGTGCGTTTTATGAACGCTTTGTTTTGGGAAAATGGGTAGCGGTACAAGGTCTTATCTATCCTTTTATGACTCAAGATAGATTTTGCGATACACCGAAAGGAGCATTTGAGGAATATGTGGTATCTTGCGATTACGGCACCATCAATCCTTCCTCCTTTGGTTTGTGGGGAAAACAACAAGGGATTTGGTATCGTCTGGAGGAATATTACTATCATTCCCGTTTGACGGGGATGTCCCGCACGGATGAGGAACATTATGCAGGATTGGTAGCTTTAATCGCAGGTCGTCCGGTTGCCAAAATTGTGGTAGACCCATCTGCCGCCAGCTTTATTGCGGTTATTCAGCGTCATGGAGCGTATTTGGTTCTTCCTGCAAAGAATGACGTGGTGGATGGTATCCGTGCAGTGAGTGTTGCTTTAAAACAAGGGGATATCCGAATTTGCAATACTTGTACGGATACGATTCGTGAATTTGGTTTATACCGCTGGAACGATTCCATGCACAAAGATATGCCGATTAAGGAAAATGACCACGCTATGGATGACATTCGCTATTTTGTTTCTACCGTTTTATCAGAAAGAAGTGACGATTTTTTTGTTATGGCAACGCAGCGCTGTTGATTTATTTCAGTACGGCGCAGCCGACATAGAAAATACCAACAACAGATGATAGAGAAAAAAGAAGGGATTTTTTCATTGAATTTCATGAGAAAACAAGGACAAGAGGGGAAAAAGAAGAAAAAAGAACAAGCCTTAGAAAGTAAGACAGTTGACGCTACCATGGCAGTCCAAACTGTGGGTAAACAAGATTATTTTATATGGCAATGCTGTGAAAATAATATTGCTGCGGAGAGGCAGCTTTATACTGCATTAAGAGGAGCAGTACCAATTATTGATTCTGCTATTCATAAATTGCTCCGTATTATTGGAAATTTTACTGTAGAATGTGAGGATAAACAAGCGGAAAAGGAGCTGCACTTTTTTCTGAATCACGTAAAGGTGAATACGTATCAACAAGGTATTTACAGTTTTATCAGCTGCTATTTTGACCAGTTGCTTACTTATGGTACAGCAGTTGCTGAGATAGTTCCTACCATAGGAGGCAATGATATTGGCGCATTGTATGTAGCGGATTTGGACAACATTGATTTAATGCATGACGATAAAACGTTATCCGTGGATATTTATGTAAAAGATAACTTTGGAGAAAGAAAGCCGATTCCATATCCGGATTTGATTTTAATGACAGCACTGAATCCGCCTCACGGAAGTGCACATGGCGTTTCCATTTTAAGAGGTTTGCCGTTTGTCAGTGAGGTACTTCTAAAAATTTATAAATCCATTGGTATGAATTGGGACAGAGTTGGTAATGTCAGATTTGCAGTTACCTACAAACCGACCAATGACCCCATGGACCGTGCGTATGCAAAAGAACGTGCACAGCAAATTGCCACAGAATGGAGCCGTGCTATGCGCAGCGGCGATATCAGTGATTTTGTGGCAGTGGGTGATGTAGGGATTAAAGTCATTGGTGCGGACAACCAGATTTTAGATAGCGAAGTACCCGTACGTCAGATGATGGAGCAGATTATTACAAGGCTTGGATTACCCCCGTTTATTTTAGGATTGTCATGGTCCTCAACCGAAAGAATGTCCAGCCAGCAGGCGGATGTTTTAACAAAAGAAATGGAAGCTTACCGTATGCTGTTGAACCCTTCTATTGAAAAAATATGTTCCCTTTGGCTTACACTGCATGGTTATAATACCTCTTTTGAAATTGTATGGGATACCATTACCATGCAGGACCGTGTAGAGGAAGCCGATGCCAGATTAAAACACGCACAAGCAGAAAAACTGGAATGGGAAACAGCAAAGGAAAAGGAGGGAAAACAGTGAACGGAGCCATTATTAAACATATGCAAACAGATATGACGCACGATTTGGAATGCATCAATCAATATACACGCAGGCCATTTACGGAACAGGAAGTATATACGTTTTCCGTGGTACTTTGTGACAACGAAATCGACCGTGATTTTGAACGGTTCAGTGTAGAAGCATTACATACATTAAGTCAATTGTTTTTAGGAAAAACAGGCATTTTTGACCACAATATGAAAACAGGTAATCAAGCGGCGCGTATTTATGATACAGCAATGGAAACCATGGAAGGGAAAATGACTTCCTATGGAGAACCGTATACTCGTTTGGTAGCAAAAGCATACTTGCCGCGATGTGAAAAAAACACAGATTTGATTATGGAAATTGAAAGCGGTATGAAAAAAGAGGTAAGCGTAGGTTGTGCTGTTGCAGAGAGAATTTGTTCTGTTTGCGGTGCGAACCAAGCATTCGCACCGTGTAACCATAAACAGGGAAAGCGTTATGAAAAAAACGGAACAAAAGAAGTCTGCCACGTTGTTTTGAATCAGCCGACAGATGCATATGAATGGTCTTTTGTGGCAGTACCTGCTCAGCGAGAAGCGGGGGTCATAAAGATGTTTGCAAAGACGAAAGGGGGAATGACGGTGGAACAAATCATTCAAAAAATGAAAGAGACTCAAGAGGGGCTATTCCTTTCCGAAGAAGAAATCAGAAAAATGCTCAGACATCTGGAACAAATGGAAGAATATGCGGAATGCGGAAAAGCATACAGAGAAGAGGTAAGCCGCAATGTAGTCAAGCTTTGCGGTTTGGCGCAGCCTCAAATTTCTTCTGAGGTGATGAAGCGTGTGACAGAAAGTATGAGTTTAGATGATTTAAAAGTCTTTGAGAAGGCATTTCGTACAAAAGCGGAAGAAGTGATTCCACTTTCTCCGCAGTTGGCTGTGGCAAAAGAGAAAGAATACAAGAAAAACAGCCCAAATCAGGCATTTAAAATTTAAGGAGTTGAATATATGAAAGTGTCATTAAACGGTTACGGTGAAAGCGTAACTACATTTGAAGCAGAAGACGGTGTAAAAGCAGGCTATCCTGTAAAAATGACAGATAACGGCAAAGTTGGTTTATGTACAGCTAAAGAAGCATTTTGTGGTATTGCGCTCAATGTCAGAAATGGTTTTGCAGCGGTACAGCTGCAGGGTTACTATAGTGGGTTGCCATACACAGGTTCCGGCATGAAGGTTGGAATCTTAAAACTTGGTGCTGTTTCTGATAAGGCGGAAGTATCTGAAACAGGTAAAGAATGTCTGGTAGTAGATGTAGACAGTGAATCTTCTACCTGCGGTATTATTCTTTAATTGGAAAGGGAGAATCAAATGGCTTTTTATGATAATTTAAAATTGGAAAAAGGAATGTATAATTCCGGCAATAAAAGTTTTACACAGGTATTGGAAGAACTGGACTGTTCCAAAAACTATGAGGGAACAGAATTGGAAGGTTTGGATGCTTATCAACGTCAATTAAAACGTTTTGACATTAAAGTAGGGGGCAGAAGTTCCGATGCGGTAGAAAAATTTTTCCAAACCAGTGACAGCGCTGCCTTGTTTCCCGAATATGTAACACGTGCAGTAAAGCAAGGTATGGAGTATGCGAATTTACTGCCTTCTATTGTGGCCACCACTACTACAATTCAGTCTATGGATTACAGAACCATTACAGCGTCTCCCAGTGAGGATGACAAAGAATTAAAGCCTGTGGCGGAAGGTGCCCAAATCCCTCAAACCGTAGTCAGAACACAAGATAATCTGGTAAAACTTCATAAAAGAGGCAGAATGCTGGTGTCCTCCTATGAGGCGTTGCGTTTCCAGAAATTAGACTTATTTACGGTGACATTACGTCAAATTGGCGCGTATATCGCCAGAGCACAATTAAAAGACGCAGTAGATGTCTTGCTCAACGGTGACGGAAACGACAATGCGCTAACACCTACCTCTTTATCTGCAAAACCTACTTATACGGATATTGTAAAACTCTGGGGTGAATTGGCTCCATATGAACTAAACACCATGTTAGCATCGACTGTAACCATGCAGGATTTATTAAATATTGAAGAATTTAAAGATGCAACAGCAGGTTTGAATTTTCAAGGTACAGGCAAACTTGTCACACCTTTGGGAGCGAATTTGCTTCATGTTCCGTCTTTGAAAGACAAAACCATTATTGGTCTTGATAAAAATTGTGCATTGGAAATGGTACAAGCAGGTGATGTTATCACAGATTATGATAAACTGATTGACCGTCAATTGGAACGTGCAACCATCAGTACCATTGCAGGCTTTGCAAAAATATTTACAGGCGCTGCAAAAGCGGCTTCTTATACTGCTTAATTAGGTTTTATTATGGAAGAAGTATTGAGAAGGTTTGCAAGACTTGCAGGACTGACAGTGGAGGAAGCGGAACAATGGCAGGATCTTTGTGGTGATGCTTATGTTTTGCTGGAATCACAAAGAAAAAAACAGAAAGATGCTTCTTGTGTTGGAGATTTGGTTTGTGCTGCCGCCGCTGCATTGGCATTCTACCAATATACATTGCATCAAAATGCAGCAAGCGAAGCTGATTTTACCGCAGGAGATGTGCGTATTTCTCACAACAGCAAAAGTGTGGAATGGGCAAAAGAATTTTGGCTTGAGGCACGCAGCCATGCTGCTCCGTTATTGAAAGACCCGGATTTTGGTTTTTGGGCGATGAAAGTATGAAAAAAAGTGCGTATTTAAAAACTATGTTTCAAAAATACGGAAACGAGATTACGGTATACCCAAAATATAAAAAAGAATATCAAGTAAAAGGATTTATTCGCCCGTTATCTTTTCAACATTTACCTGCTTCCAATGAGCTGGGCATTCCTTTTGACCATACGGACGACGGCGGTTACTTGTATCTTGGTCCGGCTGAATATCGCATTGACAGAGAATTGGAGGAAACCAAACTGGAACAGGATGACGTCCTATATTGGGTTACAAAATCCAGGACAGTCTATCTGCAAAATGAGCCAATCTATGTTTGTGCGATACTGCAGAAAGTTGTAGCATCGTAGAAGGAGAATCGTTATGGAAGAATTATGGAATCAAACACCAAAAGATATTTTTGATACCAACACTGTCTCATCTGTTTCTGACCAATTGGAGCAAGATTATCGCAGATATGCACATAAGTTAGACGAAGAGGTGATTGGTTAGTGGTACCTCTTATGAGATTTAAAGATTTTATATGGAGTAAAAATCCGGAAACATTCAATATTTCTATTACAAGAGACATTAAGGAATTGTCGATTCCCTTCCATGGTTCCGTGATGCAGGATTACGGAGAACAGAAACGGATTATCAAAGGGGAGGGTGAGTTTTCGGGAAAACGTTGTATGGAAACATATCAGAAGCTGGCGGCATTATTTGAAAGCGGAGAAAGCGGGGTACTATCATTGCCCAACTTTCCTGCATTCATTGCAAAGCCTGTTTCTCTTTCTTATATGACTGTTACTAGACCGGATATTCTCCGCTATCAATTTGTATTCTGGGAAGACAGCAGAGATTTTACTTCAGTACCTGAAACCTCTCAGTTTCGTATGCATGTTACGGTGAAAGAAGATGGAGAAAATTTATGGACCATTGCACAAAAGGAACATACAACGGTAGAAGAATTGCTGCGGCTCAATCCTCACATTATGTGGCCTAGTTATTTAATGAAAGGTGTACAGGTGACTTTGCCATGAATTATTGCTGCTATACGGTGAACGGAAAAAAAGTTGCATTATTGCCTCCTATTTCTGTCCAAATCCATGTGCATGAAGATGCTCCTGCCGACGATATGACGGTTATATTCCCACTTATAGAACCGGTGCCAAAGATAGCAACCATACGCGTTTGGGATGGAGAAAAACCGATATTTTCAGGAATCATAGATGAGCAAATCATGGGAGTGACAAAAAATGGCGCCATGTTAAAATTAATTGCTCGCAGCAGGGCGGCATTGCTTTTGGATAATGAGGCCATGCCGCAGGAATATCACTATCCTTCCTTGACTCAACTGTATGAACGGCACGTAGAACCGTATGGATTTTGTGGATTTATCGGCAATGGGGGAACATTTGATACAAAGCTGACCATCACAAAAGGAATGAGTGAATGGCAAGTCATTGAAGAGTTTTGTATTAGATGCTTTGGAACGATTCCTTATGTAACAGCTGACGATTATATTGACTGCAGTGGGGCGGTTCCAAACGAGCAGTTGGTATTTGACAATAGTAATACGTCGTGTACTCCTTATCTGTCGATTCTTTATCGTGATAAATTTTATAAAAGAGTCAGTGAGTTGTATGTACAACCGAAACTGGGACAGGCATATACTTCTGTTGTGCATGATAATCAAGCACATAAATTGGGTGTACAGCGCAGACGATTTGTGGTCTCCAATAATTATAGAGGGACACGTATGATTGACAGTGCAAAACGAAAAGCAGTAGAGATAACGGTTGTATGTGCGGGAGGCATTTGTGGTTCTTTAAAAATGCCTGTCATTATTTCCGATGCGATTTTGGGTACCATTGATAAATTAAGCATTGCAGGCTGGACTTATACGTTGAACAGCAACGGAGAGCGCTGTGAATATTTGCTGAGAAAAGAAGATATTTAATGATAAGAAATGAGTTGATACGATGTGGATTTCACAAAAAGTAGGTGCTTTGGAACAACCAAGCGCCCAGATACAAGTAGGGGAAGTACTTAGCAATACAGGCAGTCTTTCAATACAAGCTGTGGGACAATACAGTGCAGTGCCCCTAGCGGCTCCGTTTGGCATTACTTATGTACCGCCCAAAGGAACAAAGGTAGTTTTGTTGGAAGAAGAGGATACGGTATTGTGTGCGGGGGCAATTTCCGAACCTGTAAATTTATCTGAAGGGGAACTGATGCTGCGTTCTTCAGGCGGAGCATATATCCACTTGAAAAATAACGGAGATGTTGTCATAAACGGACAAGTATTTCCTCTGCAATCAACTTGAGGGGGGATTTCCATAGACAGTTTGATACAAAACGGAGATACGTCTGCCATTTTAGTCAGCGGCAGACGGGAGTTATTGCAGCGAGTTTGGATACAGCTGACAGCGCATAGAGGTAAATTTCCTTACTGCGGAACGCTGGGCAGCAGATTGTACCAAATTGCTGCAAGTGATTCCAAATGTGAACAGAAGGTATTGGAAGCAATGGAAGAAGCACTGGAGTTCATACCGCAGGTTAGGGTAAAAGATGTAGTCATTGCAGAGAAAACAGTTACAGTTTATATAGAAACGGAATACGGAGACGATGCTTTGCAGTTTTCACTGAAAGGGGGAGAGTAAATGGAGACGTATGAGGAAATTTTGGAAAGAATGAAACAAACCTTTGCACAGCAAGCAGGTTATGAAGTAGAAAAAAACAGTGATTTGGAAATACGAATGCAAGTATTGGCAGGAGAACTTTACAGTTCATTTGCAAACATAGAATGGTTAAAGCGTCAGGTATTTCCTCAAACAGCTACGGGAGAATATTTGACGATGCACGGTACACAGAGAGGGCTTGTGAGAAAGGAGTCTCAAGCGGCAGTAGGAAGCTTAACCTTTTCCAGAACCAGTGCTCTGAGTTATGATTTGCCCATTCCCGTTGGGACTGTTTGTGCTGTAGATAAAGAAGATACGGTACGATATATTACAACGGAAGAGGCAACCTTAAAGGCGAATGAATTGAGCGTTACTGTAAAAGCAGAGGCCAAAGAAGGGGGCCGTAACGGTAACACGGCTGAAAATACCATTCAAATTATGATTACTCCTCCTTCCGGAATTAAGGCAGTGACAAATGCAGAGCCCTTTATTGGCGGCATGGACGCTGAAGATGATAATGCGTTTCGTGCACGGTTATTAAAAAGTTATGCAAATATCTCCAACGGAACCAATGCTGCATTTTACAGGGAACTGGCAATGAAACATCCGTCTGTTTATTCCGCAGGCGTAGTTGCAAAAGATGACGGAGTTGGAACGGTTTCCGTATATGTGGCTACCAGAGGCGGCGTGCCGTCTGATGAAGTCATAGAAGAATTACAAAATCAATTCGATGAGGCAAGGGAATTAAATGTAGCGGTAACCGTAAAACCAGCAGTTCTACAAAAAATACCGTTGCGAATCCAAATCAAACCTGCGGAGCAATATTCGTTTGAGCAGGCCAAAGAAATTTGTATGCAAGTCGTTGATGATTATTTTGCACAGATGCATATTGGTGGTATTTTCCGTGTTGCTGAATTATGTAGGAACATGTTGGAATCGGGTGCGATTGTCAATCACTTTACACCTCCGGGAGAAGATTTTTCAATGCCGCAAAATAAGTTGGTTGTGAAAGGCAATATTATCATCGAGGAAGGCGGCGTGATATAATTTGAGTATTTCATTTACAGCAATGCAAAATGCTTTGCTTGCAAACGGAATTTATGAAATCACAGAAGATACAAGACTATACGCAGAATTAAAAGCTTATGATGCAGGTTTGCAAATGCTGCATGACCAACTGGATGAATTATTGCAGGAAACATTGATTCCAACAGCAGTTTCCTATGGTTTAGAAGAAAAAGAATTGTTATTTGGTTTGAATCTCAGCTCCTGCACGGAAGAAGAAAGAAGAAAACTGTTATGTATGCGTGGTGCTATTAATGTAAATTCTTTTAGCAAAGCGGACTTTTTAAATATATTGGAATCAGGAGGTATTGATGCTGAGGTAACCGAGTCGCCAAGCACACAGCAAATAGGCGTACAGGTTTTATCCGTAAAAGGCAGCAAAACGCAGCAAGAGATGCAAAAGACTGTTTCTGATTACATCCCTGCTCATGCAGAATGTACAGTTACATTTGCAAGTGAAGCCCAATGATTTCGATGTTTGAATGTATAAGTATCAAAATTTTGGGTTAAATAAAATAGAGAAACAGGTTGGGGCAATGTTTGGCATTGCCCCAATTGTCGTAATAGTAGGAAATCACTTGTATTTTCTGCTTTATTATACTATCATTAAGATAAACATTTTTTAGGAAAATACAGTGATTAAAAATATGATTTAACGTGTTGGTACAGAAACATTCAGGCAAAAAAGGGGGAACAAGCAAATGGAACTGCATGAAAATACAGAGAAACAAGAGCGTGCTTTGTTGGTTGCGGTAGATACAGGAAGTTATGATGTAGAGGCTTCTTTGGCAGAGTTATACGAACTTACCAAAACTGCGGGTGCAGAGCCCTTTGGAGCCATGACACAAAAAAGACCGGCTTATGAAACTGCTACCTGTGTTGGTTCAGGTATGATTCAAGAAATTGCAGATATTTGCCAAAAACAGGAGATTGATTTGTTGATTTTTGACTGCGAATTGTCTCCAACGCAAATACGGAATATAGAGGATATTACAAATGTCCGAGTGATAGACAGAACGATGCTGATTTTGGATATTTTTGCAGCACGTGCTGTTTCCAAAGAAGGCAAATTGCAAGTGGAATTGGCACAGCTCAAATATATGCTCCCTCGTCTAACCGGAAAAGGTACTGCTCTGTCTCGTTTGGGCGGCGGTATTGGTACCAGAGGTCCCGGTGAAACCAAATTGGAAACGGACAAGCGTCATATTCATCGAAGGATAGACGCTTTAAAAGAACAGTTGGAACAAGTAGAAAAACATAGAGAGCAAATCAATCGCAGAAGGAAAAAGGACGGTACCGTTACAGTAGCATTGGTGGGCTATACCAACGTTGGAAAAAGTACACTTATGAATTATTTAACGGATGCAGGCGTACTGGCAAAGAATATGCTGTTTGCAACGCTGGACCCAACTGCAAGAGCTTTGCGCTTGCCTTGCGGAAAAACCGTAATGCTTATAGATACGGTAGGGTTGGTCCGCAGACTTCCGCACCATTTGGTACAGGCATTTAAATCTACGTTGGAACAGGCGGCAACTGCGGATATTATTTTAAATATTTGTGATGCATCCAGCGTGGAATCACAAGTGCACTTAACGGTAACCAAAACACTATTGGAAGAGCTGGGCTGTAAAGACAGACCGATTATTCCTGTATTGAATAAATGCGATTTGGTTCCTGAGATTAATCATATGCCAATGATTGGTGGTGCAGTGAGAATCAGTGCTGCGACGGGACAAGGTGTTGACCATTTGCTGGAGGTCATTGAAGAAAATCTCCCTGTGAAAAATACTAAGGTAGAATTGTTATTGCCGTTTTCCAAAAGCGGACTTGCTGCTGAAATTCGCAAAGACGGTACTGTACTGCAAGAGGAGTATGTTGAAGAAGGTCTGCATCTTGTTGCAATGGTTACCCCTGACTTATTGCAGCAGGTATTGCCTTATGCAATTTTGGGAGAGGAATAATTGGTTCTGATTTGATGATACGAATATTAAAACCAAGCGATATTGATGCTGTAATGAATATTTGGTTGAGTTCCAATATACAAGCGCATTCTTTTATACCAAAAGAACATTGGATGAAATATTTTGGGCAAGTAAAAGAGATGCTGCCGGATTCAACCGTATATGTATACGAAGATAATGGTTCTGTACAAGGCTTTATAGGATTGACAAAAAGTTATATTGAAGGAATCTTTGTAGCGGAATCTATGCGTGGTAAGGGGATAGGAACACAATTATTAAATCTGGCAAAACAGCTTTGTTCTTCTCTTACGTTACAGGTGTATGAGAAAAATCAATCTGCACTGCGGTTCTATTTCAAAGAGGGATTTCAAATTAAAAAGAAACAAATAGATTCCGAAACAGGTCAGATGGACTTTACTATGGAATGGAATTTATAGGACACTATATTTTGGCGGTATTATAGTATTTGTATTGGGAGTTTTTATGGTAGTATTTGGGGTAATATTATTAGTGATAGCAGGTATACTGATTTTTTTAAAGATACTAGATAATAGAGCAAATTATACAGAAAAGGATTTTGCTTTAAAAAAAATAGAAAACCCGAAGGATAATACATATCACTTTGAAATTTCATTATATTCTTTCCAGTATAGAAAAATACAGGAAGCGAAAAAGAGGTATGGTCAAAATAGTATCCTATATTGGGAAAATGATGACTCATACCATAGAATTTTGAAATGGGGAGCCAAAGAGATAGGGATTCAAAGGATTATTGCTGAACCCTGTATAATAGAAGATATAAACCCCGGTATTATTTATAATACATATATATTTAACAAGGATTTTTTCTATATAGAGATATTAGAGCCAGATGATTTTAATAAGTTATATCAAGAAGTGCTACATCAAAATTCAAATGTTAATCAACAGGAGAAAGAATACGCGCTTAATACATTAAATGATATTAGAGAAGGAAAAGGTGTACAAAAGAAATCGTTAGAAAGACTATACCGATTTTTGGAAAAACATGATTCTTTACTTTCATGTGCCTCAAATCTATTATCAATTATTTCTTCAATATTGGGGATTATAAATTAATTATTTTTATAATAATCCATTTATAGTTCAGGAATAAATTAGTTTTAAAGGCTTAATAGAGTTAGTACAATTAATAAAAAGAGTAAAATGATAACATTCAGACATAGAGGCATATAATAGTTGCAAATAGAATCTTTCAAAAGTCGGGTCGAAATAAAAAAGAGTATGGGTATAATCCATACTCTATTTTTATAGATGATATTGTGTTTTTACCATTTCACGGATTTCTTCAAATGTTTTTATATTCTCAGGCAGTATGGTATGAGATTGGATATGCTTCTCCATCCAAACAATATCATACCAGCGGTGAAACTTATAGCCGCATTGGGTACATGTTCCTATTTGACGATAGCCAAGACGTTGATGAAATAACATACTGTCTTTTGTGAGATGAAGGTCTTCTTCATTTGTGTCAGCAATACAGGCATACAAATTTGTGATGTTTTGGAGGCTTAAAATGGTTTCCAATGTTTGATACAATTTTTTGCCTATCCCCATTTCTGTCTGCAGGTTTCTTCGCTGTTTTCTTTACATAAATGGAAACCTCACCCGCCCATTGATAAGCACAGCGTTCCCGAAATGGGCTTGCATAAGTATAACCTACAATTTCATTGTCAATTTCAGCCACCAAATATGGATAGGTTTGCAGCGTATTGGAGATACGGTGTTCAAACTCTCGTACAGAAGGCACAGTATATTCAAACGTAATTGCTGTATTTTCTACATATGGTGCATAAATATCCAGTAATGCGGCGGCATCCTGTACAGTTGCAATGCGCAGCTTGACTTGTTTGTTCATGAGATAACTCCTCTGTTTTCATCATTGTTTTTATTATAATAGAAAGAAATTTACTGTGCAATTCTTATCATACCAATTTTAAAATGTTTTCTTAACAGCTAAGTATAGTTTGCTGTTAGGAGGTGGTATCACACAATAGAAGGAATCACGTATCTGTTTGGCTGAAAACAAGTGATTCCTAAGAGTGTGATACAAAAAATTTACACGCATATACTGCCTGAAATAAAGTTAAAATAAAAATCAGTTACTAAAAAAGCCTTGCTTATTTTATATAAGCAAGGCTTTTTTCTATGAATATGACATTTTGATATTCTAATAGAAAATGATACATCAGTCTCGTTTTAATATGGTTACAATATCACCGACAAACACTTCGTGATAATCTTTTTCTTTATAGAACGTTTCATCAATGGTGCCATCTATAAATGAGCTGGGATCCATTTTTTGTTTGGACATCTTTTTGCAGATAAAAACCAGTTTTGCTTCAGCATAATAAGGCGCCGCTTGGTCAAACATGACGGTCAGACCGGTTTCTTTGTCTTTGTCTACATCTCTGCCGGATTTGGTACCGCATAGTTTTAATGCAGGCTTATAGGTTTCATCGAATACACATAATGAATAGTACTCTTCACGGTCCATAAATTCCATAGTATAACGCTGTGGACGTACCAAAACGTAAGTGACATTTTTTCTCCAC
>ERZ827520.3131-NODE-3131-length-14052-cov-2.512753_pt1 | contig 14052 bp, 10 predicted proteins | sample MGYA00519581_ERZ827520 | MGnify/ENA primary metagenome ERZ827520 (study PRJEB31778, sample SAMEA3449339) | human gut metagenome | biome: human gut; feature: human-associated habitat; material: faeces | place: United Kingdom | collected 2010/2012 ...
GCAGGCTACTGCACCGCGCTTGATATGGCGGCTGATTGCACCTTCGCCCAGCGCGCCGAGCAGCTGCAGCAAGAGATAGCCAGCGTCACCGCAGAATGCAAGGATGCCGTTGCCGCAGCAGCCCGCAAGGACAAGAAGCGCATGCAGGCGCAGTATGACGAATCCCTCGCTGCCATACAGGAGAAGCTGACAATTGCGAAGGAAGCGTGCTGGCTAACCGACAAATTCGGAGACGGCGAATACCGTGACATTCCCGGTCTTTGCAAGGCTGCCACGTTGCAGGAAATTGAGGAAAAGAATTGGAGTTTAACCCCCGGCGCGTATGTGGGTGTAGAGGCACAGCAGACGGATGATGTGGATTTTGCGGAGCGGATGCGCGAAATCCACGCGGAACTGCTGACGCTGCAACAGCAGAGCGACGCACTGATGGAAACCATCTCGCGGAATTGGGAGGAGATGGGGGTATGAGTTGGAAAAAAGCAAAATTATCTGAATGCTGTCAGAGCATTTCCGATGGTGACCATCAAGCACCACCGAAGAGCAATAAAGGCATTCCTTTTGTCACCATATCGAACATCAAGGACAACTCTTTTGATTTTACAAATTGCATGCATGTACCGCAATCATACTATGACAATTTACTTGCCAAGCGAAAACCGCAGAAAGGTGACATTTTATATTCTGTTGTCGGTTCGTTTGGCATTCCTGTTTTGATAAAAGAGAATGTCAAATTTACATTTCAGCGACATATCGCAATATTACGTCCTAACCCACACATTGTTGAGCCAGCATATATGTATTATTCAATGTTAAGTAAGGCATTCTTTTTGCAAGCTGATGCAGCAGCTATTGGCGCAGCTCAAAGAACAATCAGTCTTAGCAGTCTGCAAAATCTAACAATCAATCTTCCCGACCTTCCCACCCAGCGCCGCATTGCCTCCATCCTTTCTGCTTATGACGACCTAATTGAAAACAACCGCCGCCAAATTAAGCTGCTGGAAGAAGCTGCACAACGGCTGTATAGAGAGTGGTTTGTGGAACTGCGCTTTCCGGGGCATGAGGGCGTGAAGGTGGTTGATGGCGTGCCGGAGGGGTGGATGAAGGGCACAGTTGATAACATAGTCAAACTGTTGAGTGGCTACCCATTCAAAAGTTCCGAATATGTTAGCAGCGGCAAATATCGACTTATTACCATAAAGAATGTTAAAGACGGCGAGTTTTCCCCTGACAACGTAGACTACATAGATCAGCTTCCTGATAAAGTTCCTTCACACTGTATACTGACAGAGGGAGATATTCTTCTTTCTCTTACTGGAAATATTGGTAGAGTATGCATCGTTAATGGATATAACTATTTGCTGAATCAACGTGTTGCAAAATTGCAAACTTTGCATCCTGCATATGCATATTGCATGTTTAGAAGCAAAGAGATGTTGAATAAGATGACAGCATTGTCCAATGGCGTTGCTCAACAAAACCTGAGTCCTATTAGGGCTGAAAAAATTCGCATATTGATTCCATCCTCAAATTTATTATCCCAATTTAAAAACATCGTAGAACCTATAATTTCACAAATTATCCTTCTGAATAACCAAATTACTTTTGCTTGTGAAGCCCGTGACCGGCTTTTGCCTGAATTGATGGACGGAGAAATGGAGGTATAAAACTTGAAGTATTTGCATGAGCATAAAAAGGAATTCGCAATGAGCGTTCTTACTTCGATAGTCGCCACAACAATTATGGACACTATTAAAAAGAGTTTTGAAGTAGTAGGCGATTCATTTATTCCTTCATGGACTAATGCTATATACAGAAGAGCATCTCAAATAACTCACTACACTGTCGTTGAATGGCTTGTCTTGACTGTATTATGTGTTTTATTTTTCATTGCAATCATTGAAATTGCAGACTTTGCAAAAAAATTTTCCTCTTTGAATCACAATGCCAAAGCAAATATCAATACTGCACCGTCTTCAACAGACACCGTTTCTGTTTCCAGCAACAACCATGCAATTGTTCAAGGCAAAACTAAAAGCAAGCTAATAAAGCAAAGCATGATTTTTTCCGTCATAGAGGTTTGTTTTTTCACAACAATCTCCATCATAGTTCTATATTCATTTTGCTTATTACCTTTGCAACTAAGCAGTCAGTTTGAAATTGCTTCTATTGAGATTCGTCCTTACCTCACGGACGCCGAGTATCACTCATTACAATCCCAATGGGTATCAATGTGTACAAAGGATGATTACGATGCTATTAATGCCTTTATTCTTCAAAAAAAAGAAGAACACAATTTACTGGATAAATAATATTGGAAGGATGAAAGAATATGAGCTACTCCTATTCCGAAAACGTCCTTGTTCAAGGTGCCGCCGGCGACCTGCTCCACGACGAACTGGGCTGGGAGCTGGTTTATGCGCACAACCGTGAAACGTTGGGCGCAAACGGCACGTTGGGGCGCACAGACTACCATCAGGTGCTGCTCACCAAGTACCTGCGTCCGGCTTTGTTCCGCCTGAACAGCTGGATGACGGAGGCTTATGCGGACAGCGTGGTCAAGTCGCTCATGGAAACCTCCTTTTCTGCCACGCCCATGCAGACCAACGAGCAGAAATACCGCCTCATCACTGGCGGCGTTCCCGTCAATTTCCGCCTGCCAAACGGCAACATGGAAACGCGCATGGCACGGCTCATCGACTTCGACAACCCCGCCAATGATCACTTTCTCGCCGTCAAGGAAATGAAGATTGACGGCGCACTGTATCATCGCCGTGCGGACATTATCGGCTTTGTGAACGGCATTCCGCTGCTGTTTGTGGAGTTCAAAAAGCTCGGCGTGGATGTTCGCCAAGCCTATGATACCAACTATCACGATTATCAGCATACCATCCCGCAACTGTTCTGGTTCAATGCTTTTGTGATGCTCTCCAACGGCGTGGAATCCAAAATCGGCACATTGGGCAGCAATTATGAGTATTTTAGCGAGTGGAAACGCCTGAATGAGGGCGAACAGGGTGTTGTCAGTCTGGAAACCATGCTGCGCGGTATCTGCAAAAAGGAAACTTTCCTCGATTTGCTGGAAAACTTCATCATCTATGACCATTCCGACAATCATACTGCCAAAATTCTGGCACGAAATCACCAGTATCTCGGCGTGAATGAAGCCATTGAAGCCTATCGAGATCGCAAGCTGCGCGACGGCAAGTTAGGCGTATTCTGGCACACGCAGGGCAGCGGCAAAAGCTACTCCATGGTATTTCTGGCGCAGAAAATCCGCCGCAAGTTTTCGGGCAGTCCGACGATCATTGTGCTGACCGACCGGGACGAGCTGAACAAGCAGATTAGCGCTACTTTCGAGAGCTGCGGATGTCTTAACGGCATGAAATCCAGCACGTTTGTCCCGTCCAGCGGTGCGCGGCTCGTTGAGATGCTGAAGGGCAATCCCAGCTATATCTTCACGCTGATTCAGAAATTCAACAATGACCACCCCGACCCCATCACGCCGAATCACGACATCATCATCATGAGCGATGAAGCTCACCGCACGCAGAACGGGCTTTTTGCCGACAACATGATGAAGCTGCTGCCCACCGCCAGCCGCATCGGCTTTACCGGTACGCCGCTGTTCGCCTACGACAACATCACCGAGCGCACCTTCGGCGGTTATATATCGGTGTATGACTTCAAACGGGCGGTCGATGACGGTTCCACGGTTCCCCTCTACTACGAGAATCGCGCCGATCAGCTGGAAATCACCAATCCCAATATTTCCAACGAACTGACCGATTTGCTTGACAGTGAAAATCTTACACCCGACCAGCAAGCAAAAATGGAACGGGAATTAGCGAAGGATATTCACATCATCACCGCCGAAAAGCGGCTGCGCGCCATCGCAAAGGACTTTGTGAAGCACTACACCGACATGTGGGACACAGGCAAGGCGATGTTCGTGTGCATCAACAAAGTGACCTGCGTGCGCATGTACAATTTCGTGCAGGAATACTGGCAAGATGCCATCCGCCAGTTAGATGCGAGCCTGCGCACGGTTTCCCAGCAGGAAGCGCAGGAAATGCAGCGCAAGTTGGCATGGATGAAAGAAACCGAAATGGCGGTTGTCATCAGTCAGGAGCAGAACGAGTGGCAGACCTTCGACAACTGGGGGCTGGACATTCGCCCGCACCGCGCCAAAATGGAAGAGCGCAGGCTGGACAAAGAGTTCAAGGACAGCGAAAATCCTTTCCGCGTGGTATTCGTATGCGCCATGTGGCTCACCGGCTTTGATGTCAAGAGCCTTAGCTGCCTGTATCTGGACAAGCCGCTGAAAGCGCACACGCTGATGCAGGCCATTGCCCGCGCCAATCGCGTCTGCGGGGGCAAAACGAACGGCTTAGTAATTGACTACATCGGCGTTGTGAAAGCGCTTCGGCAGGCACTGGCAGGCTACACATCCGGCGGGGGAATTGCGGTTGACCCCACGCCGGATATTAGCCAGCTGTACAGCAAGATTCGTGCAGTTATCGACGAAATCCGACAGCTGATGCTGGCGCATTCGTTTAATTTGGACACCGCCGTTTGCAGCGACAGCTTTGCACGAATCGAGTCTGTGCAAGATGGTGCGGATGCACTTTCCGGCGATGCAGATACGCGCAAGCGCTTCGGCATCATCGCGCGTGAGCTGTTCCGCATGTTCAAGTATGTCGAACATGGTCAGCTGGACAGCGAGCGCAAGGAGAAGGATGCCATCAGCGCGATTTACGATGTGATGCACGCGCGTGTCCTTCATGCCGACAATTCCACGCTGATGAAGCGCATCAATGATATTGTCAGCGACGCGATTGATGTAAGAATCAACGATGATAACAAGGATAAGACGTTTGACATCAGCAAAATTGATTTTGAACGGCTTCGCGCGGAATTTATGCGGCGGAAACATCAAAATCTGCTTTTGCGGGATTTGCAGCAGTTGATTGAAAGTCGTCTTGCTGAAATGATGGCTCGCAATCCAACAAGAATCGACTACTACGAGCGCCATCAAACCATTATCAGCAACTACAACGCCGAACAGAATCGTGCTGCCATCGAAAAGTCCTTCACCGATTTGTTGGCACTGGCCAATGAACTGGACATCGAAACGGAGCGTTATATCCGTGAGGGCTTCGACAACGAAGAGCAGCTTGCGCTTTTTGATTTGCTGAAAAAGGACACGCTGTCCAAGGAGGAAATCAAGATGCTGAAAGCCTCTGCGAAAGAGCTGCTAAGCACCATTCGTAAAGCTATCGCCAATATGAACAACTGGCGCGAAAAGGAAACCACCCGCGCTGAAATGGCAAAAATCATCCGCGACACGCTGTGGCACAGTCTCCCCACAAGCTATACGGACGCGGATATGACCAACTGCCGTCAGAAAATCTACACTTTTGTTGTAGAACGTTCCCCTATGATAGCGGGTGCATGGGCATAATACTATTTCCAAATGAAAATGCGTCAAGATGCGCGGCGAATTTTTCGTTCTGGCTAACGGGAACGAAATGCAGCGTAGCAGCGCTACGCTAAATGGAGTGAGCGGACGCCAGAACGAAAAAGGCGCAAGCAGATGGCGCAGTTGAATCTGGAAATAGTATAAAACGCCATTCCGAACAACATGCGTCGGAATGGCGTTTTTGTGTGCAAATAGATGTCATTCAGCGGGTGTTTCGTCGTCCGTGTGGATACTCGGCGCTTCCATCGGGCGCTCCGGTTTTTCGGGGATGTCCGGCATCTCAATCGTCGGCACGTCGTCATCCTCCAGCGGCACTTTCACGTCCGTCGTGTCAGGCGCGTGGGCGGCAGAATCCGGCGTCTCGGCGCTCTTCTCGTCCTCCGGCGCAGCGGTCTTGCTTTCGCGCAGCTCCTGCAGTTTCACTTCCAGGTCGCGCATTTCCTCCAGCGTCGCTTTCAGCGTCTCCGGCACGTCCTCGCCCGCCTGCCACAGCTCATACAGCCGCAGACCAAGCTGGTTTTGCAGTTCCTTCCGACGCGTGACGATGTTCATCTCATCAACTTTCTGCTTCGTGCTGGTCGCGATGTTCGTCGCCGTCTTGTTGACTGCCTTCATGCTCTGTTCCCAGATTTCTTTGACTGTCTTGCCAATATCAGCCATAACGTTGCCTCCTTTTCTGCGGATATTTTTATATATTCGCCACAGAATGCGGAAATCCCTTCTTTTTGACAGGAAGAGTTACGAATTTTGCAGCGGCAGCACATACATCTGACACGGATTCCATTCATCCCACAGCGTCGGCAGGCACTCCAGCGGCAGGAAGCCCATGCGCTGGTAGAAGGCGTTCGTGCGGTCATACTCCTCGTAATGCCCCGTCTGCACGGTTTTGACCAGCAGCAGCCGATAGCCTCGCGCGATTGCTTCCGCCCGAATCGCCGCAAACAGCTGCCGCCCGATGCCGCTTCGGTGATATTCCGGCAATACGCCCATGACGTAGATTTCCCCCGCGCAGGGGCTGGTTGCCTTCAGCGCCGCGAACCCGACTGCCTGCCCTTCCCGCACAGCGGCGAAAAACGGCATGTTTCGGCTGTCGTCGATGTACTTCTGCGTGCTGTCCGGCAGGCCGAACCAATCCGGCAGCGCATGGAGGATGTGCGCGGAAATCTCTGCCTTTTCTGCCGGATTTTCCACGCGGATAATGCTGATCGTCGCCATACGCACCTCACCAGTACAGCATCAGCGCGCCGGGATGCATGGTAAATTCCGCGTGTTCACAGGCGATAATCTCGCCATCCACCTCGACATGCATTCCGGGCGACGACACCGTCACTTTGTCGCAAAGAACATGCTCCGTAAACGGAAAGTTCAAAATCTGTTTCATCATCATGCGCACGAGATAGTACGACACTTTCCACCGCGGCTGCTGCCCGACGACCATGAAGTCGATTTTGCCGTCATTCGGCACAGCATCGGGGCAAATCGGGATGCCGCCGCCAATCCACTTTCCGTTCGCTGCAATGCACAGCAGTGCGTCCTTCGTCCGCGTCTCACCATTGACGGTGTAGGTCAGTTTCAGCGGCTGATGCTTCCAAATCGCGCGAATCAGCCCAATGAGGTACGGCAGCAGCCCGCGGATTTTCCCGCCAAAATCCGCAACATTTTCCAGCACCGTCACGTCAAAGCCCGCTCCGGCGACGTTCAAGAACATCTGCCCGTTCAGGTCAATCGCGTCGCACGGGCGCGGCTCGTGGCTGAGGATGAAATCGAGCGCCGCCATCGGCTCTTTCGGCGTGCCGAGCGTCTTGACAAAGTCGTTGCCCGTGCCTGCCGGAATCAGCCCAATCGGAATGCCGCTGCCCGCCAATCCGCGCGCCGCCTCGCTGAACGTGCCGTCACCGCCGATGACGTAGACGGCTTCGCAGCCCATTTCGACTGCTTCCCGCGCCAGTTTCGCCGCGTAGCCGGGGTATTCCGTCCGCATCACACGAAACGGGAGGTTTCGCGCGGTCAGCACGCTCTGCACCTGTTCCATCACTTTCAGCGCATAGCCGCACCCAGCGATTGGATTGACAATCAGCATACGCATTGTTGTTGTTCTCCTGAATTTAGACTCACGCAAAGCGGACAGCGCCCACACCGGAGTGCTGTCCGCAGTATCTCTTGCAGAAATTATGCCTTCGCAATCCGATCGGCAATCTGCTTGCCGGTCAGGCCGTATTCTTCCAGCAGCGCAGCGGGCTTGCCAGACTGACCGAACACATCGTTGATGCCAATCTTCTCGAAGTGCTTCAGCCCCATGCCGCAGATGGCGGAAGCCACCGCGTCGCCCAGACCGCCGATGATGGAGTGCTCCTCCACCGTGAACACCTTGCCGCACTTCGCCGCGTAGGTGCGGGCGAGTTCGTCGTCAAAGGGCTTCAGGGTGTGGAAGGACACCAGCGCCGTGTCAATGCCTTGCTCCGCCAGCAACTGAACCGCTTCGAGGCAGTGCTCCAGCATGATGCCGCAGGTGAAAATCACGCAGTCCTTGCCGTCCTTGATGACGTTGCCCTTGCCCACCGTGAAGGGGCGCGCGTCGTACACCGGGGAAGGCAGACGAGCGGTGCGGATGTACACCGGGCCGTTGATTTCCGCCGCCGCGCGGACGCACTGCTCACACTCGGTCGCGTCGCTGGGGACGAACACCGTCATGTTCGGCAGCACGCGCATCAGGGCGATATCCTCAATCGCCTGATGGGAGCCGCCGTCTTCGCCCAGCGTGATGCCCGCGTGGGAGAAGCCAAACTTCACGTTAAATTTCGGATAGCACACGCCATTGCGAATCTGGTCGTAGCTGCGGCCCGCAAACACCGCGAACGTGGAGCAGAACGGAATCAGCCCCATCGTGGACATACCCGCCGCCATATCCACCATGTTCGCCTCGGCAATGCCGCAGTCGAAGAAGCGATCGGGATAGGCCGCCTTGAAAAATTTGGTCATGGTAGCCCCGGCCAGATCGGCATCCAGCACGACGATGTTCGGATTCTCCTGCACCAGCTGGGCCAGTGCCTTACCATAAGCGACTCTCGTTGCACATTTGCTCATTCTCATTTACCTCCCAGCTCGCTGATCGCACGTTCGTAATCTTCATCATTCGGCGCTACGCCGTGCCATCCGGCCACATTTTCCATAAAGGAGATCCCCTTGCCCTTTACGGTGTGAGCGATGATGGCGGTCGGTCTGCCCTTAGTGGCGCGCGCCTGCGCAAATGCAGAGCGGATCGCCTCAAAGTCATGACCGTCGATCGAGATGACATGGAGGTTGAACGCGCGGAACTTCTCTTCCAGCGAATCCACATTCATGACCTTTGCCACTTCTCCATCGATCTGCAGACCATTATGATCCACGATGATGCACAGGTTGTCCAGGTGGAAATGCGCCGCGGCCATTGCCGCTTCCCAGACCTGTCCTTCCTGGCATTCCCCATCTCCCAAAAGGGTATAGATCCGGTGGTCGTTTCCATCCAGGCGGTTGGCGATCGCCATGCCCACTGCCGCGGAAACGCCCTGACCCAGAGAACCGGTAGACATATCCGCACCGTAGCAGTGCGAGCAGATTCCCCAGCGGGCATGGCACTGAATAGGCGTCCGGATGGTGACCTCGGTGATACCCGCCTTGGTAATGGCGGTGGCATCCTCCTCGGAAATCATGGTATCGTTCGGAACCAGCACGGCGCCGGTCGCAGGATCGACAATATCACCCAGCGAGAAGCGCCCGATGATACGGTCTGCCAGCGGCTCCAGCACGTTCTTATCCCGCTCGTCGATGACATCGCTGACCGTTGTGCCCTTGTTGGTGTCGCAGTTGACCTCGCGGACGATGACCTCCTGCGAAACATCCACCAGACGGCGGGTCAGGTAACCGGAGTCTGCGGTACGCAGTGCGGTATCCGACAGCGACTTACGGGAGGAACGCGCACCCATAAAGTACTCGGTGATATTCAAGCCCTCGCGGAAGTTGGACTTGATAGGCAGCTCCATGGTCTTACCGGTCGCGGAGAACATGAGTCCGCGCATACCGGCAAGCTGACGCATCTGCGTCATGGAACCACGCGCTCCGGAGTCCGCCATGATCTTGATCGGGTTGAACCGGCTGAAGCCCTTGTCCAGCGCGGCGGTGACGTTGTCGGTCGTCTTCTCCCAGATACGGATGACCGCCTTATAGCGCTCCTCCTCGATGAAGCCGGCCATGTAAAAGCGCGTCTCCGGGTGCTCCCGGCGTATGGCGCGGGCGCAGTCCATAAACTGCTCGACGCCCTTGACGGCCATGACGCGGCCGATATAAATGAAGCCGACAGTGCCGCCCTCGGGCATGGGAGAAAAGGCGTGCTGCTCAAGGTTCACACCGGAGCCGGGGAGCATATCCCAGTTATCACGCACCATATGGTGACGGATAAAATAGTCCCGGTCGCCGGAGTTCTGGAAAAAGACCTTATAGGCATATTTCATTGAATGGCGGTAGAGCACGCGCACCAACTTTGCAAGCAGGTTCTCGTGCAGGAAAGTCGCGCCGGTGCCGGTGACGTTGCAGACCTGCTTATAGTGCAGGGCGTTCGAGGCCATAGTGCCGTAGATATTCGGCTTTATGGTATAGCTGAAAATGATATCAGGCTGCACCTCGCGCATGATGCGCTTATACCGGTGCAGCAGGGCAATGTCCTGCGCTGGGTTCATGCCGCGGCGGGACATGGGCGTGACGATGATCTCACAGCCGAGCTGCGCGAAATACTCATTGCGCTCATCCTCGGGCATGGAGATATAGACCTTATGGCCGTGCGAAATGAGGCGGGCGATAAGCTCCCGCCGGAAGTTATAGAGAGTGATAAAATGGTTTGAAAGGATAAGTATCTTCTTACTTTCCATGCTTCATGTATTCCTCGACTTCCCGTTTGAGTCCCTCATTGAAGCTGTCGGGCGCATAGCCGAAATCACGCGAGGCAGCTTCATGACTGAAGCTGCGGTCCTCGCCTAGACGCAGGACCTTCTCGACATAGTCCTTCTTCCCGAAGGTCACGGCCTTGAGGGCCTTGGCAAGAAAGACGCCGAAGCCCATGTGAAAGCTCACAAAGCGCGTCTTTTTCCCGAGATACTCCCCTATCAGCGCGCAAAGCTCATGCACCGTGAGCGGGCGCTCGCCCGAGCAGATATACTCAAGCTGCGGCAGCTGCTCATGCATGGCGGCCTTATAATAGGCCTGGCCGAGGTCGCGCGCGTTCACGGGCTGGATGGGGCCGGTGCCGTGGTCAATCTCCGGCATGATGGGGAGCTTATCGACCATACGGATGAACTTTGAAATGTTATGGTCGCACAGGTCGCCGAAGATCATCGTGGGGCGAATGATGGTGATGTTCATGCCGCGGTCAAGGTACTGCTGCATGTCCTCCTCAACGGCTTTGTACCCGGCAGAAGCCATTTTATATTTTGAGTAAATACCGGTGGTGTGCACAAGGACGACATGCTTCACGCCGCCGGCACGCTCTATCGCGGCAAGCAGGCGCGGGGTCTTCATAATACCGGCGATATGCACGACGGTATCCGCGCCGCTGACAAAACGCTCAAGGTCGGCGTCGGAATCGATGCTGCCGCGGAACTTCTCTATATTGAGCCCCGAAGCGTCGAGCGCGGAGGTATCGGAGCTTTCGCGCACAAGGCAGCGCAGAGCGCCGGGATAATTATTATCAACAAGCTGTTTAAGAAAGAACTTTCCGGAATGTCCGGTAATGCCGGTGACAGCGATCATTGTTTTTTCTCCTTTTTCATTTCTCCTGTGCCGCCCTCGACGACGCCCTTATGGCGCAGGACGCTGCCGATGGTCATAAAGAAAATTTTCACGTCAAAGGCAAAGCTGATGTTCTGGGCATACTCCCCGTCATAGCGCGCCTTGTCCTCTATTTCGAGCTCATCGCGTCCCATGACCTGCGCCCAGCCGGTGAGGCCGGGAGTGACGTCGTTCGCGCCGTACTTATCGCGCTCGGCAATAAGGTCGTACTGGTTCCAGAGTGCGGGGCGCGGGCCGACGATGCTCATTTTTCCGGAGAGTATCTGGAGGATCTGCGGAAGCTCGTCAAGGCTCGTCTTTCGCAGGAAGCCGCCGATCTTCGTGATCCAGCGCTGCGGATCGCTGAGCAGATGGGTTGGCATATCGCGCGGGGTATCGACGCGCATGGAGCGGAACTTCATGATATTAAAGGTCGTCTTATGTATGCCGATGCGCTTCTGGCGAAAGAACACGGGGCCGGGGTCCTCGATCTTTATCGCCGCGGCAATAATGAGAAACAGCGGAGAGAGCACCACCGTGCCGGCGGCGGAGAGGATTATATCGAGCAGTCTTTTTACATATCTGCGGTACAAGGCACGACCCTTCCTTCCAATAGGCATAACGATAGACATAATTACAGTATTTTATAGGATATCATATTTCCGGACTTTTTACAACAAAATGTTCGGATCAGGCGCGGTGCACCGCGCCTGATCCGGTCAATTTGCGTGTGATGCACAGTCTGTTATATTTATTAAAGCTTTCTTAATTAATTCCTTAATCTTTTGTGGCATACTGTGAGCTCGGGCGATGGCCGGACTTTGTTTAATTTAAGGCATTCCGTGCCGCTCTGTCTCTTGATTTAGCGTCGACCACGTTATATAATGTAGTGTACGATGTCATTTTTATGTATTCTATTAGTTTTTATGGGAATACGGAGGAATTATGCGCAACATCTGGACGGTTTTCAAAACCGATATAAAATCGCTCAGCCGCTGCTTTTTTGCGATGGCGGTCGCTGTGGCGATAACCATACTGCCCAGCCTCTATGCCTGGCTGAACATATACTCCAACTGGGATCCCTACGGGAATACGGGCAACATATCCATCGGCCTGTACTCCGGTGATGAGGGCTGCATTGAGGACGGCGAGTATGTCAACATGGGGCAGAACATCGTGGATGATCTGCGCGAGGCGACCTCGATAAACTGGGTCGTCTGCGACTCGTCACAGCAGGCCATCGACGGAGTCTACAGCGGGGAATACTACGCCTCGGTCGTTATCGATGCGGACTTCTCCTATAAGATGTTCAACATGCTCACGAAGTGGACCGGCAAGCCCTCCCTGACCTATTACGAGAACGCGAAGAAAAACGCCGTCGCCACCAAGATAACCGACACGGCGGTAGACTCCGTGCGCCGCACCGTCAGCGAGGCGTATCTCGAGGTCGTCGTCAACGCGATAATGAAGCAGGGCAACGAGATCGCTGCAACGCTCACGGATGATGAAGCCGTTTCGCTGGCGACAGTGCTTGACGACACCAAGACGACCATCAACTCCTGCGTGCGTACGATAGACGCTTTCGCGGCGGCCTCCGGGAACAGCAGCGGCGTGTCCATCCCGACGATAGATTCCTCAAAGCTCGAAGAGCTTCTCAATACGATAGGCAGTTCCACCTTCCCCAACTCTTCCATCACGGATATAAACATCGCGATATACAACGCATACGAAAAGGCCATGAAGTCGCTTGAGGATTACAAGAACTTCATTCAGGGCACTATCCCCGGCACGAACCTCGAGATAAGCGCATCGAGCGCGGCTGAGGCCATGGGGGAGATTGCCGACACGCTCAATGCATGGGCGGACGCGATAAAGCAGGATGGGACCTTTGACCAGATAACTATCTCCGCCGTGGAGGAAACGGCCTACCTGTGCGAGCGGCTTCAGAATTACTTCACGCAGATCGCCGCGGGCGGCACAGGCTTTGACATCACGCAGGTGAACGACCTGCTGACCGACCTCATAAATCATGCGGCGGAGCTGATACCCACGGCTCAGGGGCTGCGTGACGACATCGCTGTGACCATCGGTCAGGCTTCCGACACGCTCGTCAAGATGCGCGGCCTTGCAAGCGACGCTGCACTGCTGATCGAGGCATCGAACGCGACGCTCAAATCTCTTCAGGATACGCTCGATACCGCGCGTCCCATCCTTCATCAGGTCGGCGCGAACATCGCAAACAAGCTGCGTATGCTCGACACTATCGACACGCAGGACTACGTCGACGCGCTCGTCGATATCCTCGGCGCAAGTCCCGAGGTCTACAGCGAATATTTCTCTGAGATGGTCCAGACCTCGGTCAACAAGGTCTACACCATCGATAACTACGGCTCTGCCATGGCGCCGTTCTACTCGGTGCTGGCAATATGGGTCGGCTGCGTTATCCTCGTTGCGATACTCAAGCCGCATGCAAGCCCTGAGGGACTTGTGAACCCCAAGCCCGTGCAGCTGTTCTTCGGCCGGTATCTGCTGTTCTTCGTGATGAGCCAGATACAGACCGCGATAATAATCACCGGCGACCTGCTGATTCTGAAGATACAATGTCTGGAGCCGGGGCTTCTGTACCTGACGGGCTTCGTCACGAGCTTTACCTTCAGCCTGCTGATATATTCTCTGGCCGTGTCCTTTGGCGATGTCGGCAAGGCGATAGTCGTCGTCATCATGGTTCTCCAGATCGCAGGCTCCAGCGGCACCTTCCCAATAGAGCTGCTGCCGGA
>ERZ827520.3132-NODE-3132-length-14046-cov-13.618898_pt1 | contig 14046 bp, 8 predicted proteins | sample MGYA00519581_ERZ827520 | MGnify/ENA primary metagenome ERZ827520 (study PRJEB31778, sample SAMEA3449339) | human gut metagenome | biome: human gut; feature: human-associated habitat; material: faeces | place: United Kingdom | collected 2010/2012 ...
AAATCTGACTGTGATCAACTTCTCCAGATCAGGAGTTTATATATCGGATGCGGAAGGAATCGAGATCGACCATTGTGATTTTACTGAAAATGGTGCACATGTTGTTCCTGGTCCAAGGTTACAACACAACCTGATGATCCAACACTCCACTGGTGTTATGATAAAGGATTCACGGTTCGATACATCTATACGTGGTTGCGGATTGGTTCTTGATCATTGTAAGTCATTAAAGGTAGAAAACTGCGAAATTGCCAGAAATGGTTGGCATGGCTTGCTAATGGCCGAATGTCATAACGGCCAAATCGAAAATTGTCTGGTTGAAGGTAATGACGGATGCGGTTTTATGGGTGAATATCTGCATGATGGTTCCAGCTTGATTCAAATCAGGCATAATAAGATTCAGTATAATAATGATTATGGAATTCAGACATTTGGCATGAAAGAAACAGATATAAAAGATAATCTTTATAGATGGAACGGCAAAGAAGAACGGCAGGAATGGCTTTCTCCTGAGAAAAAACTGCAATTGGAACAATTATAATGAACAAATGATGAAAACGATATATATTATAATTTTAGTCTTGTTTACTGGCTTTACGGCTTTGGCAGAGAAACATCCGCATATCCTTGTCAAAGATGAGGATAAAGTTGCCGTGTTGGATAAAATAGAGAAACAAGCTTGGGCGAAACATATTTTCAATCAAACGAAAGAACGGCTGGCTGTCTATGTGGAAAGGCATCAGGCAGAACCGGATTGGATTTTGGACCGCTATTTGATGAACAGGATTCCCGGAAAACGTTATACCCGTTTTATATCAGATAAAGAAGGTACACAATTGATTGGTTACGAAGGTGACGCTCCGGTTCCGACTGTGCGGGTATCACCACATAAACGTGCTCCGATCACGCCACAAGGCCGGGCTTATGTTGTTCCTGAAATTGAGGATCTTGTCCCGAATGATACGTCTATGACAATGAATCTGCTGAATCCGGACACTCAGGAATATGAACGGGTGGACCCGCAGGCATATGTGGCCGCTATTAACGGTAGGATCAATGCATTGGCTTATGAGGCTTCTGTTATTTATTGGCTGACAGGAGAAGAAAAATATGCTAAGTTTGCTGCCGATATTTTGAACCAGTGGGTAAGTGGAGTTGTCTATCAGGAACCGATTGACGGCCCTGGACGTACCGGCTTTTTAGATATCCAGACGTTGGGAGATGAGAAAGAGAAACCGTTGATTTTGGCTTATGATTTCTTGTATCCTTATCTGGTAAAATATAAGTATCCTTTGGAAAATTATGACAAGGCTTTTGAAAAGGTCGCTTGGACGTTGTCGTTTAGAGGATATACTGGGAATAACTGGTTTGCCGCTGAAAGTTCGACTTTGGTTGCAGCAGCGTTATCATTACAAGATGCACAGAAAAGGAATTTTTATTTGGATTTTTATTTGAACCGGGATACGGTTGTTGACGGTTGTGGACAACTAAGCTTACCTTCCGCATCCAAGTTGTGGTTTACACCGGATGGGCATTGGAAAGAGCCGGGAGGTTATCATAATTATCCGGTATCGAAGTTAATAGAAGCTGCACTCATGCTTGAAAATAATGGCTATCAGATTTTTAATCAATATCCTATTTTGTTGAAAGCTTCTTATGTTATGTTGAAATATTCGTTTCCCGACTTAACAGCTTCGGCTTTTGGCGATACGGGGAGACCGCGCCAAAGCATGGAGTGCTTGGAGAGTGCTATTCTGATGGCTGACAGATATCAGTTACCGATTCTTCCGGATTTGTTGAATGCAGCCATGATTATGGAACAGGCAGGACAATATGACCGTTCAAAATCCGGGTTGACCGGATTGTTATGTTATTTGCCTGAATTACCGAAGGTAAAAAGTGTGAATGATCATCTTTGGAATAGATCGGAGCAGTTGGATTTTGCATCTTGTTATCTTCAGCGAAATGGAATAGATCCGCAGAATGGGCTGATGTGTGTAGTGCAGGGAGCTACTTATAATCATAATCATTCCAATGGTATGAGCATGGAGTTATATGGAGCCGGCACTGTTCAAGGTATCGATCCGGGTAATGGACCTACCTATGAACATCCGATGCATGTTAATTATTATACGCAATGGGCGGCACATAACACGGTTGTAGCTGCAGGAGCTTCTACTTCGGTAACTCCGTTTAGAGGTGGAGGTGGAACGAAAAGGATAGGACAGGTTGAATTGGTATCGATGGAACCATCAGCTGGTGAAAAGGCTATATCTGAGGAGTTTTCGTATACATTGACAAAATATTATGATGGTTCGACAAAAACAAATCAAGACCGTTTATTATCGATTCTTCGTATTGATGAGAAACATGGCTTTTATGTGGATTTTTATCGTTCCGATAATGCGATCAGTAATGATTATTTGTATCATAATATAGGGGATAGTGTGATTCTTTATACACAAGACGGGAAGGTATTGAAACAAGATGAGGTTTCTTCGTATCCTTGTGTTGGGGAGGATCTTCCGGGTTTACGATATTTCCGTTCGGTACGGACAACCGGACTCAATGAAAGTACGGTTGTTGCTTTATTTTCTGCAAGGCTATTAAACACAGGAACAAGTTACATGAAGATGTGGATACCGGCATCTTCAGATGTCTCTTATTTTACGGCATTAGCACCTGGAGCGAAAACCGCTTCATCACCTTATCAAAGCAAACCTTCTCTTGTCGTTACGATGCGGAAAGAGAAACCTGCTGTAAAAGAACCGTTTGTTGTTGTTTACGAACCTATATCAGATGAATTATCTGCTGATTTAATAGAGTCTGTTGACCGGATAAAATTGGATCCTTTGGGAAAAGAAAGTTGTGCTATTAAAGTAAAGACAAAAGAAGGTGATACTTTTACATTGGTTAATATTTTGAAAGATGGGCCTGTTATATTGAATAATCAGAAATGTTGTGCTGATTTTGCTATTTTTGCAAAGCGGAAAGGGATAAATAGTGTGTATGTGGGAAATGGATCCTTTGTAGAAAATAAGGATTTTAAGATAGAATCGGAGAATCGGGGTAGCTTTTATATAGAATATGATCAAACCTCACTTCTTGTTCGTTCTAATTGTCCAATAAAAATACAAGCGAAAAATGGGATGTTGAAAGAACCTTTCTATTTGACTGGAGGCGAGAGAATCATTAAGATGGAGTGATGGATTGAAAATAGTACCATGATAATAATAGGATAGTTATGAGAAAAGTAATTATTGGGATATTGATGTTCTTTTGTTTGTTGGGCGTGTACCAGTCGCTATGGGCGAATCATAGTATGCATCCATTAAAACAAATAGCCTTTGTAAAAAAAATGATAGAACGGCAACAGGAGCCGTATCATACGGCTTATGTACAATTGATCCGTTATGCAGATTCCATTCAACATGTCACTCATCATGCACGAAATGATTTTGCTGTTCCCGGCTACTATGTGAAACCCGAAGAGCACCGGGCCAATTCGTTGGCGTTGCAACAGGATGCTTTTGCTGCTTATTGTTCTGCATTAGCTTACCGGTTGTCGGGGAAGAAGAGGTATGGAGAAAAGGCGTGTTATTTTATGAATGCCTGGGCTACCATTAATAAGAAATATTCGGAGCCGGATGGACCATTGGTGATGAGCTACTCCGGGTCGGCATTTTTAATGGCGGCTGAGTTAATGGATGATATGTCGGTATGGGACGCCGATGAGAAGAGGATTTTTAAGGATTGGGTGACGTCTGTTTATCGGAAAGCGACAAATGAAATTCGTGAACGGAAGAATAATTGGGCTGATTGGGGACGTCTGGGCTCTTTGTTGGCCGCTTCTTTTTTGAATGATAAGGAGGAAATTGAACGTAATGTCAAGTTGATTAAAGAGAATTTGAGTGATAAGATCGCAAGTGACGGCCACATGCCGGAAGAAGTCAGGCGTGGAAAAAATGGTATTTGGTATACCTATTTCTCGTTGGCTCCTATGACTGCTTCTTTTTGGGTTGTTTATAATTTGACGGGTGAGAATCTCTTCTTATGGGAACAGGAGGGAAAGTCGATCAAAAAGGCGTTGGATTATTTGCTTCGTTATCAAAAAGCTCCATCTGAATGGAAGTGGTATGAAGGACCGAATGTAGGGACGCATGCCACTTGGCCGGACAATTTGCTGGAGGCTATGGCGGGTATATATGGGGAGTCCGCGTATGTGGAATATGTTGAAAATAGCCGTCCTCATATTTATCCGGTACACCATTTTGCATGGGTTTTCCCGACATTGATGCCGCTCTCCTTAAATGGGTATAATCAGGGAGGGCAATCGTCTGTAGCTAAAAAAGATGCCGATATAGAGAAACTCAGAAAACGTTTTGCCATGCAATTATTAGGCGCTCCGGTTTCTGACGGCCGGATCAAGACGTTGCTGGAAACGCTTCAGCCGGATGGAAGTTGGCCGGGGATAGACTATGTCGATACTACTCGCACGGCTTTCCAGCACGAAAGGCATCTCAGCAATATGTTAGCGTTAAGCGTCGCTTATAAAAAGAAAGGATCTCCTTACAAAGGAAGTAAACAGGTAAAGAAAGCCGTTCATCAGGCATTGGCTTTCTGGTTGAAAAATGATTTCATTTGTGAGAATTGGTGGTGGAACCAAATCGGTACTCCTAATACGATGGTAAGCATGCTATTGATACTCGACCGGGATTTGTCTCCGGAAGAATCGGAACGGATGTTGAAAATCGCCGGACGTGGAAATATGAATGCCTCAGGAGCGCGTCCCAGCGGTGATCGCATAAAGATAGCAGGCCTGCAAGCAAAAACGGCTCTTTTTAAAAGAGATGCTCAAGAGGTTGCCATGCTGATGAAAGTTATAGAGGGAGAAATAAAATTCTCGACCGAAAGAGGCATGCAACATGATTTTAGCTTCCATCACCGGACGGATTGGGTGAACAACACACTCTCTTATGGTTCCGGTTATGCCAGTGCTTTTATAGAATGGGCTTCGAATGTGGCGGATACGAAATTCCGTTTTTCGGAACAAGCTGTCCGGCTATTGATTGACTATTATTTAGACGGCATTTGCAAACAGATGGTTTATGGAAGGATTTCGGATCCGGGTATCTTGAACCGGGACATCACCCGGCCGGGTGAAGAAAGGGTGTGGAGCTCTTCTGATCCTGAAAGGTTGAGAAACCTGACTGATTACAGGCAAGCGGAATTGGATAATATTATCTGTTTAAGAAAAGGGGATTCCTCCTGTCGGCCGGACTCTTTTGCCAAATTCTTTTGGAGAACGGATCATTTTGTGTTCCAACGTCCTGACTTTTATACTTCTGTCAGAATGTATTCTACCCGCAATGCCAATATGGAAGAACCATATAATGGGGAAGGATTGATGAATCATTTTAGAGGTGACGGAACAAATTATCTTTCTGTCCGGGGAGATGAATATAAAAAATTGACTCCTGTTTACGATTGGATGAAGATACCAGGAGCAACGATTGTGCAATTGGATAAGATGCCGGGTGAGAATGAAATTCAGAAATGGGGATTGACCGATTATGTCGGAGCGGTTACAGATGGAACATATGGGGCGGTTGGTTTCGATTTCAAAAGTCCGCACACAGGTTTAGCGGCCAAGAAAGTATGGTTCTTCTTCGATAAAACATACGTTTGTTTGGGGACGAACATATCAAGCCGGATGAAGAACCAGGTTTTGACAACAGTCAATCAATGTCTCTTGAATGGAGAGGTGACCGTAAGTGATGCTGACGGCATTCATCCGCAAGAACAGGGTTCTCGTATGAAAAAAGAGGTACGATGGGTAGTTCATGACAAAGTGGGCTATTATTTCCTCAAAAAAGAGAATGTCATATTATCCAATCAGCGTACGGAAGGAAGCTGGAAGATTGCCAACCGGCAGACAACTACACCTGCAGATATTATTCGGCAAGATGTATTCACTCTTTCTGTCGATCATGGCAGGTCTCCGAATAATGGTGACTATGCCTATATGGTCATTCCTTCCGCCGATCCGCTATCTATCGAGAAACAGGTAGAAGAGGAAGGAGTGGTTATTTTGGCGAATTGTCCTGAAGTGCAGGCAGTCCGGCATGACGGGTTAAATATGGCTTATGCGGCATTTTATAAAGGTGGAATGCTTCGGATCCATGACAAGATCGTGGTGGAGATGGATTCTCCCGGAATGTTGATGGTGAAATATAATGATGCCGGTGAAATACTTGCATTGGGTGTTTCTGATCCGACCCGTTTCATGAAGAAACTCCATCTGTCTGTTAATCAGAAAATCGTTGGGGCTGTACAAGAAAATATACAAACCGAATGGGACGAAAAACAGGCTTTAACCCGGATTTCCGTAGATCTGCCTCAAAATGAATATGCAGGAAAGAGTGTGATATATAATAAGTAACTTAAATTTAAGAAGGATGAAGGCACGTATTTTGGTATGGTTAGTGGCCTTATTTTGTTGCCACAATGCATTATTTGCACAGAAAGAGTTCGTGAATGCTTCTGCCCGCTTGTCCGGGCATCCTCGGATTCTACTACAGAAGGGGGAAGAAAAAGCGTTGAAAAAAGTGATAATGAAAGATGCTGTATGGAAAGATATCCATCAGTCATTAGTGGACGAAGCTGGAGAAATCGTAAAGCTGCCTTTGAATGAACGGATAAAGATCGGCAGGCGCTTATTGAGTGTATCGAGAGAAAATCTGCGCCGTATTTTCATTCTGAGTTATGCCTATAGAATGACAGGAAAGAGTGAGTTCCTGAAACGGGCAGAGAGCGAGATGTTGAAGGCTGCCTCTTTTTCTGACTGGAATCCTTCCCATTTCCTGGATGTGGGTGAAATGACGATGGCTTTAGCGATCGGATATGATTGGCTTTATCCTCAATTGTCGGTGCAGACAAAGAAGGAGATAGAAAATGCGATTGTCGAAAAAGGTCTGAGGCCTTCTTTTGATGAACGATATAATTGGTTTGTCAATGCTGTCCACAATTGGAGCCAGGTTTGTCATGCAGGGGTTACTTATGGTGCTTTGGCTATATGGGAGAAAGAACCGGAGTTGTCCCGGACTGTCATAAACCGGGCTATCGATAAAATTTCGATTCCTATGGGGCATTATGCCCCTGATGGAGCTTATCCGGAAGGTGTTGGCTATTGGGATTATGGAACATCATTCAATGCCATGTTTCTTAGTGCTATAGAAAAGGCCTTTGGAACGGATTATGGATTAAGTGAGTTACCCGGTTTCTTAAAGACAGGTGAATATATCTTACATGTCGTTACTCCAAATCTGAAAAACTTTGCCTATTCTGACAATGGAGGAAATGCCTTTTTAGCACCGACTATGTTTTGGTTTTATGATAAGACAAAAGATGCCTCTATATTATATAACCAGGTACAACTATATAAAAAAGACGGACAAAAACGGATCAAAAAAAATCGTTTGGCTCCGGCCATGTTGATTTGGGGCGCTTCTGCTTCATTGGCGAATCCACAGAAACCTGCTCGACTATCATGGATGGCGCAAGGGGATAATCCGGTTTGTTTTATGCGTTCTTCCTGGAATGATTCGTCTGCCGTTTATGTCGGGATGAAAATGGGATCGCCTTCTGTCAATCACGGACATATGGATGTCGGTAGTTTTTTATTGGAAGCGGATGGTGTCCTTTGGGGAATGGATATGGGAGGAGAAGAATACAACAGATTGGAGACGAGAGGCGTTGATCTGTGGAATTCGCGTCAAAATTCTCAACGTTGGGATGTTTACCGTTATAATAATTTTGCCCATAACACATTATCATTTAATCATAAATATCAGGATGTAAAGGGCAAAGCTCAGATTGATGGTTATTCGGATCAGGAAAATAATATGTATGTTATTTCTGATTTGACCCCGGTCTATAAAGATCAGGTAAAAAGTGCAAAACGGGCTGTTTCCTTAGTTAATAAAGAATATGTGGTGGTAGAAGATTTGATTGAGGCAACCAAGCGTTTTACGATGATGACGTGGACGATGGTAACTCCGGCTTCGGCTAAGATTGTGGCTGATAATGTCATGCTATTAGAGAAAGATGGTAAGAGGCTTTATATAAAGGTGGAAGGTCCTAAAAAAGTCCGCTGGCATATTTCACCTGCCCAATCTGAATTTAGCTATGATTCACCGAATCCGGGTATTTCAATTATCGGATTTGATACGGATTTGGAATTATCTGTCAAGCAAAGTATTAGAGTATTCCTTTTACCGGGAGAAAATAAAAATGTTACATATAAGTCGGTATTATGAAGATGAAAAAAGCATTCTCTTTTATATGTGTTGGTTTAATGGCTCTTTCCTGTACAGGAGAAAGAGCGGGTGATTTGATCAATCAGGATTTTGCTTTCGCAGGCCAGCAACTTCGTTATGCTTTGACAGAAACGGAAAATGTCCGGAATTCTCTGGGTAAGACGCCAGAAGAACTACCATCTCCACGTAATATCCAGTCTGACGGCTCCTTGCGATTGGTTCGTGCCAGGGACTGGTGTAGTGGCTTTTTCCCTGGTGAACTTTGGTATATGTATGAATATACAAAAGATGATTTCTGGAAAAAAAAGGCGGAGTTTCAAACCGAATTGTTAGAGCCTTTAAAATCATATAGGGGTACTCATGATTTGGGCTTTATGCTCTATTGTAGTTATGGCAACGGATACCGTATGGGGCAATCGGATAAATATAAACAGGTTTTGCTGGAGGGGGCGAATTCTTTGGCCTCTCGTTTTGATCCGGTGGTCGGTTGTATTCGTTCTTGGGATCATAATGGAGACAAATGGCAATATCCGGTTATCATAGATAATATGATGAACCTTGAATTTCTGTTTTGGGCAACCAAAGCATCGGGTGATTCCACATTCTACAAGATTGCGGTGACTCACGCCGATAATACGATGAAGAATCATTTCAGGAAAGATTATAGTTCTTATCATGTGATTGATTACGATACGATAACAGGTAATGTCCGAAACAAACATACCCATCAGGGATATGCTCATGAGTCTGCTTGGGCGCGTGGGCAGGCATGGGGTTTGTATGGTTATACGATGTGTTATCGGGAGACTGGAGACAGGAGATATTTGAATCAGGCTGAACAAATCGCTTCTTTTATCTTTCATCATCCCAATCTTCCGTCGGATCTGATCCCTTATTGGGACTATAATGACCCGGAGATCCCGGCCTCTCCCCGGGATGTGTCGGCTGCTACGATAACTGCATCTGCTTTATATGAATTGTCGGCTTATTCGGATAAGGGTGGACAATATAAAAAATGGGCTGATACCATTATGGAAAATCTGACGGAATCATATAGGGTTCCCTTGAATCAGATGCATGGTTTTTTGTTGCGTTCAAGCACCGGCCATAAACCGGCAGGAACGGAGATCGATGTTCCGATCGTTTATGCTGATTATTATTTTCTGGAAGCACTGCTCCGGAAAAAGAATCTGGAAGAATGACTTTTTTCAATGTTGATTTAGAGCCTGTTTGAATTTTGTTCGACACTGTTTTGCTGTTTGTTTTCGAGGATATTTATCTGTTTTCATTATCGATGACAACACGAAGGTAGGGCCTCGCAACAGGCAGAAATACGGTTTGGGGAATATCGGCGAAGATCGGTGCGGAAACGGGTAGGAAAAGGCAGAATATAGATGTCATTATATTTTGAATATCAGTAATTATTTCTTATCTTTATAGGGCGATAAAATGATGGGGATTATGGTGATGAATGAATTCGAAATCAGGAGTTACGGGGGGGGCAGGGATTGGCGATCTTTTACGGTCTGGATTTGATGCCGGCATCGGCAGGGAAACGGTTGTCCAAATGGGTGGGGGAAACCCGGAGCTAAAGACAGAGCTACAGGGTAACGGTTGGAGGAAAGGAGATGTTGATTCCCCCTGCAGGTGAGGACGATCGTACAATATCTGGGTGAGCCTTGAAACAAGGGACTTCTGCGTACGAAACAAGGGACTTTGGTGTGTCAAACCATGGAGTTCGGAAGGTGAAAGACCGGACTTCCGGATGCGAAAGAAGGGATTTTTCTCGTTCCTATCGTGTCTTTGCCGGTTTAAAGAGGGGCAAGGAAATGAGCTTATATATATATATATTAATATATTTATTTTAAGATGTAGGATTGAACCATAATGAACGGAAAACCTCTGTAAGCTACTTGTAATGAGTTGTTTATATTGTGCTATTGACTGCACCGTTTTTATTTGGAGGTAAAATGTTTGGTTTAAACAGGCTCTAAGGTGTTGTTTTTGAGATATAATTATTTCGGCTATCGGATAAAAAGATTAATTTTGTAGCTCAGTGTGATGTTGTTGTCGCATTGAGCTAACTTTAAATTCGGACATTTATGAAATCAAGTCTTCTTATTTCCCTTTGTTTGGTATTTCTTTGTTCTTGTCAGGAACTCCCGATAGAAGAATATGCCGTGATCCCCCAACCGGCGGAAATCGCCTACACTTCCGGGTTTGTCAAATTGAAGAGCCAGCCCGTTGTCGCCTATCCTTTGGAGCTGGCGAATGAAGCGCAACTCCTTCAATCCTATCTGTCTTCCGACTTTTCAGTCGGAGCCGTGTTGAATGAAGGTGGCGGGAAGGCGGATATAACCTTACAGTTGGACCCGACTGTTTTGCCGGATAAAAAGGAAGGCTATGTTTTGGACGCAATATCCGGGAAGGTCATGATAAAAGCCAATTCACCGGCCGGTATCCTGAATGGTGTTCAGACTTTGAGGCAGGTGATCAAAGAAAAAGACGGCAAGTTGATGGTACAGAAGGCGACCGTTACGGACTACCCAGCTTTTTCGTGGCGTGCCTTTATGTTGGACGAAGGTCGTTATTTCAAAGGTAAAGAAGTGGTGAAGCAACTGTTGGATGAAATGGCAGACCTGAAAATGAATGTCTTCCACTGGCATCTAACCAACGATCAAGGATGGCGTATCGAAATAAAGAAGTATCCGAAGTTGACGGAAATAGGAGCTTTCAGGGATTCTTCCGAAATCAATCATTTTGGGAGTGACGTGTATGACGGTAAACGTCATGGCGGTTTTTATACGCAGGAAGATTTAAAAGAAATTGTGGATTATGCGGCAAAACGCCATATAACGATAGTACCGGAGGTGAGTATGCCAGGACATGCCAGTGCAGCTATCGCATCTTATCCCTGGTTAGGGACGAGCGGAAAACAGATAAAAGTGCCGGGGAAATTCGGAGTTCATTATGAAGTTTTTAATGTGGCTGATCCTGACGTGATGAAATTTTTGGACGAGGTCACAGATGAGGTAATCGCGATCTTCCCCGGTTCTGTGTTCCATATCGGAGGTGATGAAGTAAAATATGATCAATGGAAAAATTCTCCAGCGATACGTGCTTACATGACCAAACATAATTTGAAGACTCCGGCCGAACTTCAGGTCTATTTTACAAATGAAATATCCAATATGCTGGCAGCCAAGGGCAAGAGAATGATGGGGTGGAATGAAATTACCGGAGATAAACTGCACGAATATCAGTCAGATGCCGATACAGAAGGCGTGAAGCAGGAGTTGGCTTCTGGTACGATCGTCCATTTCTGGAAGGGAGACACGGCTCTTATTAGGAAAACAATAGAAAAGGGATATGATGTCGTGAATTCTTATCATGAATATACCTATTTGGATTATTCATACGAGTCGATTCCTATGGAAAAAGCTTACTCGTTCAATCCTGTACCGGAAGGCCTGACGGACGATCAGAAAAGTAAAGTATTGGGATTAGGATGCCAAATGTGGGGAGAGTTTATCCCGACAGTCGAGAGCATGAATCTGAAAGTCTATCCCCGCTTGGCCGCTTATGCGGAAACAGGGTGGACGGATGCTTCCAACAAGGACTATCAACGTTTTTTGGACAAATTGAATTCCTTTCTACAAAAGTGGAAAACGGAAGGAATTACCTGTGGTCCGGTTCAATAGGAAATCATTGTTAAATAATAAAATAACATCGATCTGGGTTAAACCTTTCGTCCGGCTCCAAGTCTATTATCCAGAAGCGCTTCAAAAACAAATAAGTTTAATATTAATAACAGGTAATTAGTTTATGAAGAAGGTAATAGGATTGTGTTTGGTTCTCTTGATCAGTTCGGTTTCTGTTTTTGCCCAAGATGGCAAACGAGGTGCAAAAAAAGGAGGTGATCCGGCACAACGTTGTGAAAAAATGATTGCTGATCTGAAATTGGATGAGAAACAGGCGGCAGATTTCCGTAAAGTGGAAGCTGAGTTCAGAGAAAAGATGGAAGCGGAAAGAAAACAGGCCGATTTGGATCGTCGGAAAATGCGCGAAAAGATGATGAGCTTGCGGGATGATCGGGATGCGGAGATGAAAAAGATACTGACGGAGGATCAGTATAAACAATATCTCGAAAAGCAACGCCCCCAGTCTCCTCGTAAAAGACATGGCCGCAAGGAATGAAAAAATGACTCCCGTCTCATATTGTTTGGAACGGGAGTCATTTTTTATGGGACAAGAATTTATAATGTTTTTACTTTCAGGTTTCTCCAGAGAACCTTGATACCGCCTCCATCATGGATTTGCAGAGCAATGCGTCCCTGTCCGGCTCCGATCTTTTCATCGTTGATGTTGACCATCTCTTGACCGTTCAACCAAGTTTGAACATTGTCTCCCTGTACTTTGATACGCATGGTGTTCCAGTCACCCTCTTTCAGGATATTTTCTTTTTCATCCGGGATTTGGATCAACCAGCCGCGTCCGTATGATTCATAGATGCCGCCTGTGTCATGGCCTTTGGGAGCTACTTCAACCTGCCAGCCGTTTACTTTAACATCCTCTTCGATAAAGGAACGGATGAATACGCCGGAGTTTCCGTCTGCTTCCTGTTTGAATTCAACCGTTAGGTCGAAGTCGTCATAGTAATCGCGTGTAGCCAGATAGCCGTATTTCTTGTCCGGACCGCTTTCACAGATTAGCAAACCATCTTCTACATACCACTTTTCCGTGCCATAGGCTTCCCATCCCTTCAGGTCTGTACCGTTGAATAGCGTCACTTCTTTTGTCTTGCGGGGGAGTTCTTTGATCTTGATGTTGCGGAAAGAAGCAGGGTATCCGTGGTCTTGCAGGCAAAGGACACCTTTCTTGGCCAAGCCGTATTCTGGGGCGTTTGCCCATTTTCCACTGTTCTTCTTTGCATACCAATCGTCCGTCCAGGCTTCGAATTCTAGGATTTTGACTCCGTTTAACCAATGTTCTACATGTCCGTTGTCGAATACGATCTTTGAATTGTTCCACTCTCCTTGTGGGTTTACTTTCATTTTTGCCTTGTCAGGGAGGTGCATGGCATAGTCTACGCCCAACTTCTGCCATTCTTCTAGCGGCTCGGGAAAATTAGGTTCGTCAATTAACTGATATTCCGGTCCCGTGACGTATGGAACTGCGAATTGGGGACGTTCGACTACATGGTATAGCATACCGCTGTTGCCTCCTTTGGACAATTTCCAGTCCCAAGACAATTCGAAGTTCTCATACTGCTTGTCGGTTACGATATAACCACTCGCGTCGCTACCGTCTCCTTTTGCTTGGATGCATCCGTCAACCACATGCCAGGGTTGTGTCAGGGTTGTTCCGTTGTAATCTTTCCAGCCGTTTAATGTTTTGCCGTCGAAGAGGAGTTGCCAGCCGTCTGCGATTTCTTCGGGTGTAAGTGTATTGGGTTCTACACTGGTACACGAAGAAAATAGGGCCAACGATATGGCGCAAGTAGACAAAAAGCTGGTGGCTGTCGTTCTTTTCATTACTGATTCCATTCTAGAATTAAGTTTTTAGGTGAATAATTGATATGGTGACAAAGATACATTATAGTAATGAGTTTCCAAATTCATTACTACGATTTGAGAAATCCAAAAGTATACATGTTTTATCAGTATACCGTCTTTTCATGTACATTATAAAGATCTATAAAATCAGTCCGTATATTCAGAAAACGTTG
>ERZ827520.3134-NODE-3134-length-14041-cov-3.407550_pt1 | contig 14041 bp, 28 predicted proteins | sample MGYA00519581_ERZ827520 | MGnify/ENA primary metagenome ERZ827520 (study PRJEB31778, sample SAMEA3449339) | human gut metagenome | biome: human gut; feature: human-associated habitat; material: faeces | place: United Kingdom | collected 2010/2012 ...
AATGACCCGGGCGCTGCTGGCCTCGGCCGTCGTGATGGACGCAGCGGGGTGGGCGTGCACCGCGCAGGGGGCCTACGGCCTCGCGCGGGTGTGCTTCTCGGCCGCGCTGCCGTTCATCGTGTCGTGGGTGGTCGGGTCGCTCTGCAACTGACGCGGGCCCGCCACCGTCTCTTCGATTCCCTTCCAAGGAGGTTCCCATGGGCTTCATTCTCGCACTCTCCTTCGCGTTCCTGTTCGGCGTCGGCCTCGGCCTCATGCGCCGCTGACGGCGGGCCCGCCCCCGTCGCGCCACGGGTTCCATACCGCCCCATTCCGCGGGGCCCGCGGCGTGACGGGGCCGGACTCCCTACTTCCGGCCCATATGGTGCCGCCGCCGACTTGGCGGGGCGGCGGCACCGCTCCCTTTGGCGGGGGAGCGCCCTCCGGCTGCGCCATCTGGTGCGGCCCTCCGGCAAGGGATTGGCTCATACGAATGAAAGGAGAAGGCCATGTGGATGTCTATAGCCAAGGGCGCGAAATACGCCTGCTGCGACAGCATCACCTTCCGCGCGATGGTCATGCAGGGCGTGATACCGCGCTACCCGTCGCTCAACCCCAACAGCTCGCGCGAGGTGGTGAGCAGCGAGGACATCGACGCCGCCATCAAGGCGCGCGGCGCGGTGCCGGCGCTGCCGTCGCCCGACTGCGTGCCGGCGCGACGTCCGAGGCGGGTGGCGTGATGGGCGACCTTGTCTGGGAGGCGGGCTGCCGCCTCGGCGCGTGGTGGGACTCGCTTCCCGAGCGCGTGCGCAGCGTCGTGTGCGCCGTGGCGCTCATCGGCCTGATCGCCGTGGCCGGCGCCATCGAGGGGACCGCCCCGAGCGGGATGTACTACTAGGAGGTTTGATATGCAGTTTGAGAAGAGGCAGGTTCGCCTGGGCGATATCCGCCCGAGCGGGCAGAACCCGCGCGAGGACTTCGGCGACATCGGCGCCCTGGCCCGCACCATCGAGGCGACCGGCGGCGAGCCGCTGAACCCGCCCGTGGTCGTGGCGGACGGCAACGTGTTCCGTATCGTGGACGGCGAGCGCCGCTACCGCGCGCTGTCGTCGATCTACGGTGAGGACCGCGAGGTCTCCGCGCTGGTGGCGGAGAGCATGGACGAGGCAAACGAGCTCGTGGCCATGCTCGCCACCGACGACAAGCGCCAGCTGACCGAGGCCGAGCGCGCCCGCGGCGTGCAGCATATGCTCGTGCTGGGCATCGACGAACAGCGCATCGAGCGCGCGAGCCGCGCCACCGCCGGGCAGATCCGCGCTGCGCGCAGGCTGCGCGGTCGCATCGACGCGGGCGCGCAGGTGACGCTGGAGCAGCTCGAGGCCGCGAGCGCCTTCGAGGACGAGAAGGACATCGAGGCGGTCCTCGCCGCAGGTGACGGCTGGGCGGGCAAGGCCGACGGCATCCGCCGCCGCAACGAGCGCGAGGAGAGCATCGCGGAGGACTACGACGCCCTCGGCGACGCGGGCATCCCGGTCGTGAAGGAGGTGCCCGAGGGTTTCGCCTACGTGTACTGGGCCAATCTCGGAACTGTCGCCGAGAAGCTCAAGGGGATAGATGTCACTGGTTTCGTGGCCGTGCGGAAGGACAGCTACTGGGACCTCTACAGACCGGATGACGGCTCGGGCGCCGGGCCCGAGAAGACCGAGGAGGAGATCCGGGCCGAGCAGGAGGCCGAGCGTGAGAAGGCGGCGCTCGAGGAACTGTACAGGAGTCTGATCGGCTTCGTGGCGTCCGGTGCCTTTGCCATGTCCAAGGACCTCATGGCGTGCGTGTGCGCTGACCGTGGGGACCCGGCCGCGCTGCTCGCGGCGATGGGCGGTGACAGCCTCGTCGAGAACGATGAGCGCTTCGGGGCCGTGCGCGACGAGTTCGTCCGCAACCTCAAGGCGTGCAGGCCCAGCGAGTACGAGGCCGGCTGCTGGCTCATGGCGGCGGCAAAGGACATGGCCCAGCTCAACAACCGCTGGGGCGGCGACGACGCGGAGGCGTGGCTCGACCACTATGACATCTTCTGCTCCGCGGGCTTCGAGCCCGGCGAGGAGGACGTGTGGCTCATGGAGAGGGTGCAGGCGAGCGCCAAGGAGGAGGAGAAGGATGAGTAGCGAGAAGAGGGTCAGGGTGACGGTCGAGGCGTGCGGCGAGGCCCGCGCTTTCGAGTGCCGCGGCGCGGCACTCTCGACCGTCAACGTCGACGGCTCCGGCAACTCATGCTTCGTGGGCTCGGCCAGCCTCGGTGGCCTGTTCGCGCTCACCTGCGAGTGCATCGATGTGCTCTGTGCGGCCTTCAGCCAGGCGGGCGTCTCGGACGAGCACGCGCGCAAGCTCATGCTCATGGCTGCGCTCGGTGCCGACCCCCACGGGCACGCCGACAGCGTCCAGATCACCGACCTTGACGCGCGCATGGAGATCCGCGACATGGCGGCGGAGCTGGGCGTCGATGTCGACTTCTAGCGAGCACCGGGCGGTCGTGCAGCGCGGGACGGACGGCCGCTGGTTCGCCCGCCCCTACATGGGCACCGACCGCGTCACGGGCAGGCGGATCAGGCCGTACAGGTCGTGGGACGCGGAGCTGACACGCGAGCAGGCCCAGGAGGAGTGCGACAGGTGGGCGGCCACGTTCGACCCTTCCTCCGCGCGGGACAGCTCGAAGCGCCTGTCCTCGATGCTCGAGACGTACATCTCCGACCCCGTCAACGGCCTGTCCGACAACTCGGTGGCGACGTACCGCAGCGTGGTCAGGACGATGGTGGAGCCGACCATCGGGCGGCTTCCCTACGACCAGCTTGAGCCATGGGACGTGTCGGCGGCGTACCGCATGCTGCTCGCGCCCAGGACGGGGAAGGGGCTGTCGCCCAAGACGCTGCTCAAGATGCACGCGCTGCTGAAGGGCGCCTACCGCTCGTGGCGACCGGCGCTGGGCCGCGACATCATGCTCGACGTGCCCGCGCCCTCGCCCGACCCCGTTGAGCCGTTCGCGCTTTCCGAGCTCGACACCGACGAGCTCTCCCGCGCGCTGGTCTCCGCCATGTCATCGCGATCCGCCTCGGGAGCCAACATCTCGCGGCGCACCGAGGCCATGGCGGTCTACCTCGCCCTCAACACGGGGCTGCGCTGTGGGGAGATCTGCGGCCTGCAGCGCCGAGACTGGCGCCGCGCCCTGCACGACCTGCACGTGGTGGGGCAGGCGGTCGAGCACCCCGAGCTTCACCGGCAGGCCTACACCAAGGGACGGCGCGTGCGCAACGTGGCGCTCGCGCCGGCGGTGGAGGCCCAGATGCGGCGCCACCTGGAGTGGCAGGACACGTGGCTCACGAGGAAGGGCCCGGCGGCGCTGGTGGTGACCTTCGGGCCCGCCGGCGCCATCGCGCGCCCGAGCACCGTGACGAGCCGCTTCAAGTCGCTCGTGAGGGACCTGGGGCTGCCGGAGGAGACGGTGTTCCACTCCCTGAGGCACACGCACGCCTCTTGGCTGCTCATGAACGGGTTCGACATGAGGACCATCCAGGAGCGCCTGGGGCACGCGAGCGTCAAGACGACGCTCGACATCTACGGCTCGGTCATGCCGGGCCGCGACCAGGCCGCCGCCGCGGCCTTTACCGATTCGATCTGCGGAGGTGAGACGGATGAATAACTTCAACTTCAACAGGGACTTCTACGAGGGCTGCCGCGCCCTGGGCGACAGGGAGGGCATGGCGCTCGCCTGGGCGATGCTGCGCTACGGCTACGAGGGCGTCGAGCCCAAGCTGAAGCCGACGACCATGGCGGCGTTCACCTTCGCAAGGGGCCGCATCGACGCCATGGTCAACGGCAGCCTTGGGGGTCTCAGGAGGGCTGCCAATGCCGGCGGTCAGGGGTCTAGCCAAGGGGGTAGCCAAGGGGGTAGCCAAGGGGGTAGCCAACCCAGCAGCCAAGGGGGTAGCCGACAGAAAGAGAAGGAGAAGGAGATAGCCCTAGCGGGCTATAGCGCGGCCCGCCAAGCACCCGATGGCTTCGAGCCCCCGTCGGCCGAGGACGTGGAGGCGTACTTCGCCGCCAACTGCCTCCGGGGCGACGCCCGCCAGTTCTTCGACCACTACGCCGCGCAGGGGTGGACGCTGCCGAGCGGCCTGCCCGTGACCGACGTGTGGGCGCTCGCCCGCAACTGGAGCCGCAAGCAGGTCGGCTTCGATGCGGACCGCAAGGCACGGGGCGGGCAGACCTCGCAGGAGGTCGAGCGCGCGGCGGTGTGGCAGCCCGTGAAGACCGATGACGAGCTCATAGCCGAGCTCGAGCGCCAGATAGCGGAGGCGTCATGATCACCCTCATGGAGATGCTCAGGGACGAGAAGGCCGACCCCGCCCACGGCCGCCCGCTCGACATAACGCGCATCTACATGGCGAACGTCATGTCGAGCAGGGAGGCCGTTCTGCTGGCCAAGAAACAGAAGCTTGCCGCGGCGCGTGCCAGCCGGAAGCAGAAGGCCGACCTGTACGAGGACATCGCCAAGCTCGCGCGCGGCAAGGAGCCAAGCTGGAGGTATGCCAAAAGTGTGCCAACGGCGGCCGGGCAGCTGGGCCAGCAGGCGATGGGATTCCCGCCGCTAGAGGGCGGAAACGACGCCGTCGGGGAAGCCCCCGGCGCAAAGAACACCTAATTCTTTTGAGAAGGAGAGTGAGAGAGGTTTTGGCAGAGATCTCAGCGGTGATGAGGGCCTACCGCGACGCCCTCGACAGGCACCAGATACCATGGGCCGACGACACGTACGACACGGGGCCGGTGGGCCGCTACCGGATGCGAATCGAGCGCACCAAGACCGTCCTTGACGAGCACACGGTGAGCGTGATCTGGGGCTACCAGTGCCTGCCCGCGGACGAGCCCGACGATTCCGCCGACGGCGGCGAGGAGACCGAGATGAAGGTCCGGACCGTGGGCATAACCGACGGCTATCCCGAGTACCTGGAGGTCATGTACGACCCGATCAGCGCGGATCCGTTCGTGGCCGCGCCGGGCGACATCCTCGCGGAGGTCTTCGGCGTGAGGGGTGAGTCGCGATGAGCTACGTGTGCGGACCCGCCGACTGGATCGACCTCGCCGTCGGCCGCCTCGAGGACGCGAAGAGGTCGCTCAGGGAGCGCGACCGGCTGCGACAAGCTGCGACAGGAGTGCGACATGTCGCGACGAGCTGCGACATCTGCGACGAGCTGCGCCAGGCGAGGCGATGCCTCAACAAGGCGCTGATCATGGTCGCGGAGGAGAAAGTAATCGAGAAGGAATGGAGCACGAAGTGAGTGATGGGAACGAGTGGTTCAAGGACGTTAAGAGGCTCATACGGGGCCTCGAAGTCGAGACCGTGGAAGACCCTTTCGCATGTCCGACCGTCAAGAGCGTCACCGACGGGGAGGATGTCCTGCATGCGCTCGGGCTTCATCCGTCCCGTGATGTCTGCGGCATTGTGAACGTCGACATCGATGAGGTGTATGGACTCATCCGGCACATAGAGCCCGAACCCGTCACGGGCTCCACATCGGACGGGTACCACACGTTCGACGAGCTCTACCACCACCGGGCGGTGCTGTTCTCGGTGATCGTGGCCATGTTCCGTGGGCGTTCGTGGAAGTCGCTCCACCACCATGACGGGACGATGTACGACGGCATGTTCATCGTGGGCATCGACACGCCCGCCGGCCCCGCCACCTACCACTACGACGTCGAGCCGTACTGGGACATGTTCCCGTGCGAGGTGCTCGACCGCGCGCCCGAGTGGGACGGCCACACGCCGGACGACGCCATCGAGCGCATCGGCATCCTGCGGGACATCCTGCAGGCGGAGACCGAGGAGGAGGGGAGCGAGAAATGAGTGAGGAGGCAAAGATGTACACCTGCTCTTGGTGCGGGAAGCCTACTCCGAACTATAGGGAGTACTCGCATCCGATGGCTGGCATTCTGGGCGAGTCTGGATACTCGGTATGTGACGAGTGCCTAAGGGAGGCGCGTATCGAGAGGGAGTGGGAGAACGAACAGTGCGCTGAGGAACGCCTGATCTGCCCCTACTGCGAGAGTTCCATCGATGACCCGTGGTATTACGACGAGGACGATGAAGAGGTTGAGTGCCCTGAGTGCAAGCGCACGTTCGAGCTCGAGATTGCCACCGTGCGCACGTATAGGACGAAACGCCGCATCGAGGACATGCCCGACGGCTGGAATGGGGGCGAGCTTTAATGAGCCGAGATTTCATTGAGCTATACGACGACGATGGCTACAGGTACATCGTCAACATGGACAAGATCTCATTCGTCAACGTCGCAGGCAGAAAGGTCTGGGCTGGTGAGGTGGCCACGCTCGCAATATGCGATGAGAGCATGGAGCGTCTTTTAAGTAGGCTGAGGGGTGAGGGCGATGCTGACTAGGGACCTGACGCCGTGCTTCGTGCAGGACTTCGGCTTGGGCTCGAGGACGGGCTACGAGAAGGCCCTGCTGGTCGGGCTGTTCGACAGGACGTTCACGTGCCTCGACCACCGCATCTCTGCGAGCGATGAGGACGCGGGGCCGACCCGCAGGCCGGTGGCGGTCGTCATGCGCAGAGACGGGCGGCTGCAGGAGGTCGACCCGTGGAAGGTCGTAATCGACGACTCGGAAGAGGTCTTCGAGATGTACTCGTGGATGTGGGACGAGGAGAGCGTCGTGTGCGAGCAGCTCGGGCTGGCGGAGGTCAAGGCCGAGAAGGGTGGCGACGAGTGATGAGGGAACATTTCATAGTCGATAACTCCACGACGCCAGACTGGGAAGTGATTCCGCTAGGCCCTGTCGACAAGGAGGGGCGCAAGGTCTCCCTGTCGACCGCGACGCTCTTTGCGGACAGCGGCATGGAGCTCACGGTTCGGAGATATGAGTACCTGCTCGGCGCGGGCGTTTGGCGTGCCTGCTGCGATGAGGGGGTCGTGAGGGTGGACGATATGCACCTGATCCGCCCGGATACGTTCGGCGCCCTGATAAACGATATCGAAGCTGCTTTGGCCTGCCCTTCCAGCGAAGAACCGACGCACGCCTACAACGTTGTCTCCGGGATGTGCGATGCCTGCGCCGACAGGTGCGGCGGCACGTTGTGCCAGTCGATGGCGCTCCACAACATCTGCAACCGCATTCACTCCCTGCTCGCGGGTGATGGCGAATGAGCTGCTATTTCTGCGGCGGGTCCCACATCGCCTCCATCCACTCTGCCCCCGACCGTGGTGGCTGCAACTGGTCCGTGGGCTCCATGACGCTGATGCGCCGATACGACGGCGAGCCGATCGTCAGGGTCGAGCTGGATACCAGCGTGATGCTAGACGTCTCGGTCGACGGCTCGTGCGGCGACTGTGTCAGCGCCGACGTGACGGCGGACGCCTACATCGAGGACATCAAGTACTGCCCGTTCTGCGGAGAGGAGCTTTAAGTGAACGAGAGCTATAAGGATTTGAAGGCATATCTGCTCAACGAGATCGCCGAGGACGCTCAAGACATGCTGAATGCGATCGGGGGCAAGGATGTGGACGAGATCGATGACGAGGAAGTCCTCTGCTTCTGCCACAGCATCGCAACCACGATGACTACGCTGGAGACCGTCGCCATGGTCGGCAGGCTCGTGCCCTGGTTTCTGGAAAGTAATGGGTGTGAGGACAAATGAACCGCAAGGACGTGACCGCCGATCTGTCCGAGAAGGTGGCCAAGAAGCTCCGCAGGCAGTTCGCCATCGTCGCGCAGGAGGTCTGGGTCGATCCCGACCATAGGGTCGACTTCGTGGCGTTCTCTCCGGGCAGTGGAGGGCGGAATGCGGCGCTCGAGCACGGGAAATTCGTATTCGTCGAGGTCAAGTCGTGCATGGCGGACTTCAAGAGTGGCCACGGCCTCACGTTCCTCGGCGACGAGAACTGGCTCGTGTGTCCCCGGGACCTCGCACACGAGCTGTACGATGAGCGTCTCCTGCCGTTTGGCGTGCAGGTCTACTGCCCCGACAACGGCGGCGCCCTGCGGCTTACGTACGACCTTCGGATGCAAGCCGCGAAGAGCCTGAGGGAAGATTCGACACTCTGCCTGCTCTGGGCGATGCTGATGGACTCGTACTCGAGGTGGCGAACGACGTGGGATGTGTTCAACGAGACAGGAGAGAGTTATGACCTTTAACGATGTCGAGTTCAAGGCGTGCCCCCGGTGCGGGGTCGAGCCCAAGATGGAGGACGTGCGCGAGCGTTCCCTGACCAAGCCCAACGTGATGAGCGTGAAATGCCCCGCCTGCGGGATGTCGAACAGCATCGCGTGGGGAAGCATGGACCTGCCGCCGTTCCGCCAGGCGGTGGCCATGCTCGCGGACAGCTGGAACAGCCGGTGATCAGCTCGGCGGTCGAGCTGTTCCGCGGAGAGGAGCTTTGATCCGCTCGGTGGCCGAGCTGTTCCGCGCGACCGCCTGGCGCGCGGTGCCCGATCTGGTGACGGGTCCCGCGCGCCGGGCGCTCGCGCACGGTCGGGCAGACGCGCCGCGGGTGACGGCGTCGCAGATCGGGGAGACGGAGCGGAGGGCGCGGGCGCTAGAGCGCGACCGGGCCCGCGCGCTCAAGAGGTCGAGGAGGGCTAGGCAATGAGGTTGTTTGAGAAGCTGCGGCGGATTCTCGTCGAGAACCGCCGCGTGCGCAAGAGCATCGAGGCGCGTCGCGCCTGCAGGTGCAGGAGGTCGATGAGATGACCGTGATGTGGGACGTGCAGGAGAGGAACTGCGCGGTCTGCGGGAGGATCTTCATCCCGCAGGCGCCGAAGGCCAAGTACTGCTCGGAGGACTGCCGGCGAAAGCACGAGCAGGACCGCGCGAAGGAGGCTAGGCGCAGGGGCGCCAGGCCGAAGGGCGACAAGGTCGACCGTTACCTGGCGCCCACGGGCCCGGCGCACGATGAGATCATGGCCATGCGGCGCGAGGTCGCGATGAGATATTGAGTTTTCGCAGGTAGATATATAATTAAGGCCGCTGGCGTTGGAGCGCCGGCGGCCTTTGGCAAAGACGCCTCCCGGCATCCTCTATGTGGCGTAGAGCATGGTACCACGCGGGAGGTCACATGGATGCACGGGAATATTTGGAGACTGTACGGGCCGCCCAGCGCGGCATCGACCGCAGGCTGGCGGTCATCCAGTCGATGCAGGCGCGCGAGCAGGTGCGCGCCCAGCGCTACGACGCCGTGGGCAAGGGCGCGCACGGCACGGACTTCATGCGCTCGACGGATGACAGGATCGACTATGAGCGCCGCAGCGGCGCGGAGCTGTCGGAGCTGCGGCATGAGGTGGAGCGGGGCCGCGAGCTCTGCGCGGGCGTGCGCTCGGCCAACCCGGGCAAGCGCTGGGGCGACGTGCTGGAGCTGCGCTACTGCGAGGACCGCACGCTGCAGGAGATCGCGGGGACGCTGGGGGTGTCGGTGAGGTCGGTCCATTCAGATATGTCATCGGCCCTGGACTGGGTCGATATGGTGGGCATCGCCACCGCAAGGGCTGGTGTGGGCCGTGCGGCAATATAATCGGATAGCTGGTTCGCGTCAGCATGTCGGCCCCGATCGCCATATGCGGTCGGGGCCTTCTGTCTTTATGGGACTGCATGCAATTGCAGACGATTGCACACTTCTGCAGACAATTGCAGATAGTTGCAGACGATTGCACACAATTGCAGACCGTTGCAGGTTTCTTCTGGGATATAACTAGGGTGTCGATTCGCAGCGCCGCCCGCGCGGCTTGCGGGTCGGATGTGCGTGGAAGCACAGATGAGTGGCCGGGGTTCCCTTCAGCAGTTCAGGGACTCCGGCCTTTCTATTACGTTCAATTCAATAGGGGATGATGCCCGTGGTCAGCCGAGAGTACATTGTGCGATCCGCCCGCCGCCACGACACGGTCATGGCGTGGGCGTTCCGCCGCGCCCTGGGGGTCACGGCGGCGCCCCGCCGCCGACCGGGGGGTGCCGGGGGCGTACGCCTGGAGGCGCTGCGCTACGGGGGCATCGAGGCGTGCATGTCCAACCGAGGGCGCTCCCCGGTGGAGTGGTAGGGGATGGGCAACCCGCGCAAGGCCAACGGCGCCCGTCGCCGCCATGTCGTGCGGTGGCTCCGCTCGCAGGGCAGGCCCTGCTGGATATGTGGGCTACCCATAGACTACGGGGTGCCGCCGGGCAACCCCGGGGCCTTCGAGTGCGATGAGCTCGTCCCGGTCAGCCGCGGCGGATCGCCCTTCGACCGCGACAACGTCGCCGCCGCGCACCGCTGCTGCAACAACTGGCGCCGCGCCCGCAGCGTCGCCGAGGTCTCGGCCGTGCGCCGCGCCCTCCGCGAGCATCTCGCCGCGTGGAACTCTCCCGAGTCCTTCGTCGAGCTGTGCAAGGCGCTCAAGTCCGAACGTATTCCCTTTATTAGTCCCCCGTCCGTGCCCGAGAAACAGCCGCGGCAAACGACCTCATGGTAGGGGGATGCGTCCCGGTGCTCGACCCCACGGGGGTCTTTTGCCGGAGGGCGGCAGGCCACCATCCCGCGCCAGGGCCGCAATACCCCCGAATACGCTTTTTTACGGAAGTCAAGCCAAAACCGCAGCTAAACCGAGAAAAACTAGGCGGGTGTGTACGTGAAGATACACGATATCGTCCCATATGAGCGAAACGCCCGGCACAACGCCTCCGCCGTCCCCGTGGTCGCCGACTCCATCAAGGAGTTCGGGCTGCGCGGGACCATCGGCCTGGAGAGCCGCGAGCGCCCGGTTATTGTATGGGGGCACACGCGCGTCGAGGCGTGCAGGAGCCTGGGTTGGGACGAGATCCCCGACTCCAAGATCGAGTACTGCGACGACCTGACCGACGAGCAGATCAAGGCCTTCCGCATCGCCGACAACAAGACCGGCGAGGTGGCCACGTGGAACAAGTCGATGCTGCGCGAGGAGGTCCGCAGCCTCAAGGACTTCGACATGTCGAGGTTCGGGCTGGACTTCAAGAGCAAGCGGCTCGACTACGGCCACGAGCGCCTGAGGACGGACGATGCGTACAACCTGCGCCTCGTCAGCCGATCCGACTGCGGCCGAGACGGCATGCCCCGCATGAAGCGGTGCATGGCCAGGCCGGCGGACATGATCGGGTTCAACTACGCCAAGAGCACGCCCGAGGCCGACAAGGCGGGCCGCTGCTGCCACTTCTTCATCGACGACTACCAGTTCGAGCGCGTGTGGGCCCGCCCCGCGGCCTACCTCGAGTGCCTGCGCGGCTTCGACTGCGTCCTCACTCCCGACTTCTCGCTCTACCTCGACATGCCCGACGCCATGCAGCGGTGGAACCGCTACCGCTCCCAGGCGCTCGGCCACTGGTGGCAGGAGCAGGGCCTCCGTGTAGTCCCCACCCTCTCGTGGGCGCAGCGCCGGAGCTTTCGCTTCGCGTTCGACGGCGTCCCGCGCCGCTCGACCGTCGCCGTGTCGACCGTCGGCGTGAAGGGGGACGAGGGCGCCCTGGCCGTCTGGCGCGAGGGCATGGCGGAGGCCATGAGCCGCCTGGAGCCCGCGCGCGTGCTGCTCTACGGCGGCGACATAGGTTTCGATTTCGGCGGCTGCGAGGTCGTCGAATACAAGGGAGGCGGTTTCCGTGGGAGGTAGGGGCTCATATTCTTACTCCGGCAATCGTTCGGCCAAGGACGGATCGATTCTGTCGGCCTACGCGGTCGCATCTCTGAACAAGGGCACTGCGGGAGGAACGACGGTGGAGTCTGCCATAGACCGCTTTCGCGAGCAGCTGATGGACAATAGGTACGAGCACTCGGCCTATATCGATGACGCGGGATATGTCCATGCGCTGGGGTCGACCGGAAAGGAAGGGTCGACCAAAGTCGCGCCGCTGTCCTCCGTCGCCCATGAAAAGGGCGTCTCGACGATTATCCATAACCATCCTCATGGCGGCTCGGACGGCCGCAAATGGGGAGGCCCGCTTTCCGGCGGCGACCTGGAATACATCGCCTCGGCCTACAACATGAGCGGAGGACGCGTCAAGAGGATCGTCGCGACGTCGAACGAGGGGACCTATTCCGCGCTCGTGACGAAAAGCGTGAGCGGCAAGGCCGTCAGGTCTGCCGTAAAGCGAGCCGATGCTACGGTCAGGGAGAGGAAATATCAGAGCGAAATCGCGATGTGGAGAGCAGTGAACAAGGCCTACACCTCGGAGTTTGCTAAAATAGGCATTGAGATCAGCTATGAGAAGCAACCGAAGAAAAGCGGGCTTCTTGTTACCCAGAAGACCGGCACCTATGCGTGATGGGGGTTGATGCCAGATGGCATATGACGTTGACTACGATTTCGAGTTTGACGAGGATGAATTCGGCACGGCGATGATGCCCAAGGGCGTCAAGTGGCGTGGAAACCTCTGCCTGCTTCCCAACGGCAGGTACCTCCCGCCTGGAAATTACCGCACCGAAGACGGTGGCAACATCATCTACGAACCGAGCGAACTGAGCCCCTTCGCCGATATGCTCTCGCAGTTCAGATAGGCCGCGGGTATTCAGGATTTATAAGAGCCGTCCCAAGGGGCGGCTTTTTTATGCCGATTGGAGGTGGCGGATGCCCCTCGAGAAGCCCGCCGCGGTCGCCGGCGATCCCGTGAAGAGCGCCAAGTGGGACGAGCTCACCGCCGGCCGCTCGTTCACCCAGGCCGACGCGCCGACGCTCGCGCTGCTTTGCCAGTGGTACAAGATCGTCGAGCTCGCCCAGGACGAGCTCGACAGTTTCGGCGAGCAGACCGCCTACCAGAACGACATGGGAGACCTGAAGTCATTCCCGCAGATAGCGACCCTGAAGACCGCTTCGGCGGAGATCAGGCAGCTCAACAAGCAACTCGGCATAACCGACGGCCACGAGGGGGCGCCAGATGTCCGGAACGTCCAGACCAAGCTCTTCTCGATCGCCGAACGTCACGAGGCGCGGAAGGCAAGAGCCGCGGTATAGGGTCGCCGTGGGCGAGGTCGCCTACTCCGAGGGAGAGGACGCCGCCGAGCTGGGCGGGGACCTGGGCATGGAGCCCATCGAGTGGCAGTCTCTGGTTCTGTCCGACTGGTGCGCGTGCGATGCCGAGGGCCGCCCCGCCTACGTCACGTGCGGCCTGGACGTGCCCCGCCAGAACGGCAAGAACGCCGTCATCGAGATATACGAGGTGTTCCGCCTGGCGGTCTGCGGCTGGCACATCCTCCATACCGCGCACCGCGTGAAGACCGCCAAGAAGGCGTTCAACCGACTCGTCCGCTACTTCACGGACAAGGATCACCCCGAGCTCTCGTGCCTCGTCGAGAGGATCCGCCGCACGAACGGCGAGGAGGCCATCTACCTCACCAACGGCGGCTCCATCGAGTTCTCGGCGCGCACCAACGGAAGTGCGCGAGGCTTCGATGACATCCAGCTCGTCGTGTTCGACGAGGCACAGGAGCTCACCGACTCCCAGTACGACGCCATCATGTACACGCTCGCCGCGTCCGCGACCGGAGAGCGCCAGATCATCTACACGGGCACGCCGCCCAACGAGGACTGCCCCGGCACCGTGTTCGCGCGCACGCGCGCGGCAATCCTCGCCGGCGACATCCCGAACACCGAGTGGTGCTCGTGGGCCACGGACGAGTGCCCGCGCCAGGACGCCACGTTCGACGACGTGGTGGACCTCATCTACGAATCGAACCCGAGCATGGGCATCATCCTGTCGCTCGACTTCACCCGCACGGAGTTCGCCGGCGGCTCGATCACCGGCTTCGCCCACGAGCGCCTGGACTGGTTCAGCCCGGCCGCCATGCTCACGAGGGCCATCCCGCGGGAATCGTGGAGCGCCGCCCTCATCGACGCCATCGGCGACCGGTACCGCGGCAAGAAGGCCTTCGGGGTGAAGTTCTCGAGGGACGGGTCGACCTACGCACTGTCGGGCTGCAAGCTCGGCCAGCGCGCGCTCAAGGGCAAGGCCGCCGTCGAGCTTATCAGGGTCGGAACGACGGCGGGCGGCGCACGCGAGCTCGCCGAG
>ERZ827520.3136-NODE-3136-length-14034-cov-4.300951_pt1 | contig 14034 bp, 8 predicted proteins | sample MGYA00519581_ERZ827520 | MGnify/ENA primary metagenome ERZ827520 (study PRJEB31778, sample SAMEA3449339) | human gut metagenome | biome: human gut; feature: human-associated habitat; material: faeces | place: United Kingdom | collected 2010/2012 ...
CCCGCCACGGAAACTGCTGCCGCGGTAAGTACGGCGGCGAGGGTGGGACGGTCCCGGATGATCGGCACCAGCATGGACAGGAAGGCGGCCGCCATCGCAAAGCCGAAGGCGGGCTCCAGGGCCGGAGGAAGCCGATTCCCGCCCAGATAGCCGAGCACGCCGGAAACGCCCCAGAACAGGTAGATATTCAACCCGCAGCCCAGCACATACCGCGCGCCGCCGGAAAGATCGTGCTGGAAATGAGTATAGCTGACGGCATAGGCCTCGTCGGTGAGGAAGAAGGCGGTGAGCGCCCGTTCTTTTTTTCCGGCCCCCGGGATAAAGCGGGCGATATCCGTCCCCATCACGATATGCCGGAGGTTGACCACCAGAATGGTCAGCATGGTGGAAAGCGGGCCCGCGCCTGAAGCGAGCATCTCCACCGCCACCATCTGGGAGGAGCCGGCGAACACGATCAGGGACATGCCGAGCGTCATCCAAAGCGGAATACCGGCCTGCCGCGCCATCATCCCGTAAACCAGGCCGTAAATGGTGACGCCGATCCCGAGCGGGACGGTGTCAAGGAAGCCGCGGCGAAGGGCGCGGATATGGCCCTTATTAGACAAAGAGGATCGTTTGGACAAGGGAAGCCCTCCGTGTTCTATATTTTGACGGCCAATGAAAATGAAGGAGTATTTATCTCCAATCTTCAATACACAAAGATTCAGCAAATTATATATTTTGGGGGAACAGTATTTTTCTTGGTATTTCTATTTTTTTATTGCTTTTGGATGGATAGGAAAAGGATAACCTCTCACATTCCATAAATGTTATAAATGCCAAAGACTAAATAATAGTGGCGTGAAAAGCTTTTCACGCCACTATTATTTCTGTACCGCTACGTTTCGTACACCAGAAAGCTTTTTTACAGGTGGCAGACCTCCACGTCGGGGTCGGGGAGCTCGCCTACGATGGGGGTTGGATCAATCCCCTGCCGGCGGTAATAATCCGCGATGGCGGCCTTGATCGACTGCTCCGCCAGAACCGAGCAGTGGATTTTATGGGCAGGCAGGCCGTCCAGCGCTTCCACCACCGCTTTGTTGGAGAGCTTGAGCGCGTCCTCGATCGTCTGCCCCATGATCATTTCGGTGGCGATCGAGCTGGTGGCGATCGCAGAGCCGCAGCCGAAGGTCTTGAACTTTACATCGGCGATCCGGCCGTCCTTCACCTTGATGTACATTTTCATGATGTCGCCGCACTTGGCGTTGCCGATTTCCCCGACGCCGTCCGCATCCGGGATTTCGCCCACGTTGCGGGGATTGGTGAAATGATCCATAACTTTATCGCTGTAGAATGCTGCCATATGAATTCCTTCTTTCTTTGCGTTGCTGTTTCTGTTAACCTGTTAACGGATGACAATTCGCTTTATTCAACCGTTTCGCCCTTCAGGATGTGCTCCCACAGGGGGGACATATCCCGCAAACGGCGGACGATGGGAGGAATTTCCGCCAGCATGTAGTCGATATCCTCCTCGGTGGTTTCCTCCGACAGGGTCAGTCGGAGGGAGCCGTGGGCCACTGCGTGGGGCAGGCCGATGGCGAGCAGGACGTGGCTGGGGTCCAGCGACCCGGAGGTGCAGGCCGACCCGGAGGACGCGCAGATACCTTTGAAATCCAGCATCAGGAGAAGGCTCTCGCCTTCGATGCCTTCAAAGCTGATGTTGACGTTGCCGGGGAGACGTCGGACCGGGTCGCCGTTCAGCCGGCAGCGCTCCACCGATGAGAGGAGACCGTGGATCAGCCGGTCCCGCATGGCGGTCAGCCGGGGCGTGTTGGCTTCCATGGAGCCGCAGGCCAGCTCCATCGCTTTGGCCAGGCCGACGATACCGGCGGTGTTTTCGGTGCCGGCGCGGCGGCCCTTTTCCTGTGCACCGCCGTCGATCAGGTTGCCAAAGCGCACCCCTTTTCGCAGGATCAGCGCACCCATCCCCTTCGGGCCATGAAACTTGTGGGCGGACAGGGAAAGCATATCGATGTTCATCCCGGCGAAATCCACCGGCACATGGCCGACGGCCTGCACTGCGTCGGTATGGAAGAGCACCCCGGCCTCCCGGCAGAGGGCGCCGATCTCCGCGATAGGCTGAATGGTGCCGATTTCGTTGTTGGCGAACATCACGCTGACCAGGGCCGTGTCCGGCCGCAGCGCAGCCTTCACATCCTCTACCCGGACGACGCCATTATCGTAAACCGGCAGAAGAGTGATTTCAAACCCATGCTTTTTCAGGGAATCGAGGGTGTGGAGCACCGCATGATGCTCGAAAACCGTGGAAATAATATGCTTCTTTCCCTTTTTCGACAGGGCTTCGGCGGTCATCTTGATCGCCCAGTTGTCGGCTTCGCTTCCGCCGGAGGTGAAGAACACCTCGTCCGGACGGCAGTTCAGGCAGCGGGCTACAGTTTCGCGGGCCCTGTCCACCGCCTGTCGGGAGCTTTGGCCGAAGCTGTACAGGGAGGAAGGGTTGCCGTATTCTTCCGTCAGATAGGGAGTCATGGCCTCCAGCACCGAGGGAAGGAGACGGGTGGTCGCGGCGTTGTCTGCGTATACAAAGCGAGTAGCCATTTGTTTCACCGGCTTTCTATGGATTGGAGGAAATGGGGGAATTCTCCCTCGGTGGATTTCTCCACCACGGCGTTTTTTCGCCACGTGGTTTCTTTCGCACACGGGGATGAAATCAGGGCGGAAATTTCGCCGTTTTCCGCTAGTGTTTGCTTTCTGCAATTAATATATACCTCTTTGGTGTATATTTCAAGACATAAACCGAAAAATTTTCGTGGGGCGCAGGGGGCTTTTTTGTCCAATATATGCGTTTTTTCTTCTCGTTGGAGGAAATAGGGAAGGGAACGGTTTCTATTGGAAAATAGGCATGGGCAAGCGCGGTGAAATAACGAACAGAGGGAAGCTGCAACGATTTCGTTTTGCAGCGCCCCTCTGAAAAAAGTTCATATTGTGTAACCGTCTTCCGGCTGTGCCGTCGGGAGAATGGCGTTGCCGGCCGGGGACGTCTTCCTCAACTGGGTCCCCCGTTCGCTGTACAAGGTCTCCGGCGCGTCGTCGGATACTGCGCCCTCCTGCACATGGAGTTCGTTTAATCGGTTACGCTTTTTGGATACCGTTGATGTGATACGCGGTGGTCATGGCGGAGACGTCGTCCCGATCATGCTGGATTCCGTCCAGGTGAAACGGCCAGCCTTCCAGCAGTCGGTTCACGGGGTCTTCGCATCCGCTGCGCTGTTCCCGGTAACATCCGCCAGCTCAACATAGGAGAAGTGACCGCCTGTCCAGGTGCTGTTGTTGCCGCCGATGTACATTACGCCGTCCACGATGGAGATATGTTCCGGTTCGCCCATAAGCGTATTCAGCAGAATATTGAATGCGTGGTTTCCATCCCAGTCGTACACCTCCACCGAGTTGGGGTTGCACCGGACAAAATACAGATAATTCGCGTCGGCGGCGACTCCCTGCGACGTTCCCGGAGGCGTATTTACCGAAAAGGATTGCCGGTGAGACAGGTCGCCGTTCCAGAGGTCGATGGTTTCTCCTTCCCAACGTGCGGAGGCGAAGCTATCCCGCTGTTCACAGTAACCCATCCCGAAAAAGGGATTTGGCAGGTCCTCCATTTTGGTGACGGCGAAGGTGTCCGGGTTCACCAGGGAATAGCGGCTGTAATGTCCGTCGGTCGACTGGCAGTGGCTGACTAACAGCGCGTTCCACTTTTTTACATAGGTAATATCGTTGGCATGATCTAGCGCCAGCTTTGGGCTCTGCGCGACCAGGTTCCCCCTAAGATCAAACTTAAAAAGATAGGTGGTCTCCGGATCCGCCGTGTGATCGATCATTGCTGTATAATAATAGGTTCCGTCGAAGGTTCCGCCCTCGACGATGGCGTGGCCGTCGTACACGTCGTATTCAAACAGTGTTTTCACATAGCCGATGTACTGATGCCCGGGCTTCAGCGTGAATTTGGCCGCGCCTAAGTCTGGTAATGGAAGGTTTTCTATTATCAGCAAATCTTTCGGCAGCCGCAGGCTGGAGCCGTCGTAATACTGCTTGGCAATCTGTTCAAACGCCTCTACCGTTTTGTCAAGCCCTTCGGCAATTGCGCTGAAAAGCACAACCTTGTTGTTTATGACGCCAATCCCATAGTCACGCCGATCGTTGCTTAGCTGGGAGGATTCCGCCCGGTTGGTTTCTCCGACCAGAATCTCCACTCCGCCGTCGTCCGGTACCGTTTCATCTGCCCGCACATTTTCCATGTAGGGCAGGGGCAGGCCGGTTACGTTTTTCAAAATATCGTTGATTTGATAAGCGGCGGTCATGGACGAGGCGTCGTCCGTATCGTATAAGATTTTGGCTTGCATCGTCCCATTCACAATCAAATCCACGGTATCGGAATCCTCCTTTATTCCGGAGCCGTTCCCCGGCCTGGAGACGTTTTCTCCGTCCCGACATCCGGAACAAAGTAGCCCGGCGGACAGCGCGCCGGCAAGAAAAAGAACGCCCATTCGTTTTCCTATTCTCATTCGGTATATCTCATCTTTCGTACGTGGAATCCAGCGTGCCACGATTGTCGCTTTTCATTTTATCACCGACGGTACGGTTCGTCTTTTACCGAAGATGTCCTCGCGGTTTCCAAACGTGCGGTTTTTAGCGAATGGGTGGGGCAATCCGTTGTTAAGGGGAGAAAAATGACGCCCTATTTCTCGGCGGCAACGTTGTTGCCGCCGCCCTTTCGCAAAGTTTTCATAAAGGTGACGGTAAGCGCTGCGGCGACAAGCATCGCAATCAGGTCGGCGGCGGGGGCCGCAAACAGGATTCCTTCGATGCCAAAGACGGTTGGCAGACAAATAATGAGGGGAATAAAGCAAACGATATCCCTTATCATGGAAGCCACAACGGCGCGTACGGGCCTTCCCACGGCCTGGAAAAAGATAGAGGACATTTTTATAATGCAGGTAAAGGTGACCAGCGCCAGGAATATACGGAATGTCTTTTCGGCGAAGATCCAATAATCGTCCGGATTGGGAATATTGGTGGGCGTTCCGAAGATGCCGACGACAGCGCGGGGAGCCAGCTCAAACAGCAGTGTGGAAGCAACGCCGATAACGACCGTACAAAGCAGAATCAGCCGATAGGTTTTCTTTACCCGGTCGTACTTTTCGGCGCCCATATTGTAGCTGATGATCGGCTGGCAGCCGAGAACGATCCCAACGACAAGATTGATAACGACGGTAAAGACCTTGCTTTCTATGCCGATAACAGCAATGGGAATGTCTACGCCGTATTGGGATTGCGCGCCGTACTTTGCAAGCATAATGTTGCAGACAAGCGAAATGATGACAATCGTCATCTGCGTAATAAAGGAAGAAACGCCCAGCTGCAAAGCGCTGGAAAACGACCGGAAACTGGGGATAAAGCTTTTGAGGGTCAGCTTAAAGGTTTTGGTACGGAAGAAATAGACAAGGGTGATTACAAAGGATATGACCTGACCGATCACCGTAGCGAGAGCGGCGCCCGTCATCCCCCAATGCAATCCGAAAATAAAGACCGGATCGAGAAGAATATTGACAAGCGCTCCCGCCAGCATAGAGGCCATAGACCATGCGGGGCTTCCATCCGCGCGGATGACGGCGTTCATCATGTTGGAAAGCATATAGACCGGGAAAAAGGCAAGAATGATATTGAAATATTCAACAGCCATCCCTATGCTGTTTTCCGAGGCGCCGAACAACGTCAAAAGCGGCGTTTTCAGCGGAAAGAAAACAGCGATCAGAACGAGGCTGGTGATCAGCGTTATCGTGATTCCGGCGCCGATGGCTTTGGGGGCGTTTTCCGTATCCTTTTTACCCTGGCAGATATTCAGATAGGCGGCGCATCCATCGCCGTAGCACCACGCAAAGGCCTGTGCGATAATAAATATCGGGAACACAACGCCCGTCGCCGCATTTCCGAGAGTACTCAACTCGCTGTTTCCAACAAATATCTGGTCAACGATATTATAAAGCGCGCTGACCAGGAGAGAGAGTACGCAGGGGAGCGAAAATTTCAGCATGAGCTTTGGAATTTTCGCTTCTCCTAAAAACCGACTGTTTTCCGACTGGTTCATAATTCCTCCCGATAGATGTGTATTTTGGAGTCTTTATCCGAGGAAAAGCTGCCTGAAACCTGCGAAGACCACAAAAAAAGAGCGTAGAAATCCGGCCGAATTTCTACGCTCTTTTGCTGATCGACTTTAAAATCGTACCATAAATTGGGGGGCTTGTCAAGAATACTGCCCGGAATTTTGTGAAAATTCAAAAGAATAACGCGCAATATATTTAGAATATTTATATACAATGTATCATTCTGGTAAAAGGGCGGCCGCCCACTTATTCGTGCCTGTAAACCCTATTTGAACCGTTCCGCCGCGGCGACGGCGAGCTGGTCGCAGCGCTCGTTTTCCGGATGACCCTGGTGTCCGCGCACCCAGACGAGCTTTACGTCGTGGATATCCAGCAGGGTAAGCAGGCGGTCCCACAGGTCGGCGTTCAGGGCGGGCTTTTTGTCCGCCTTCCGCCAGCCGTTCCGCTTCCATCCCCGCGCCCAGCCCTTCTGGATCGCGTCGATCACGTATTTGGAATCGCTGGTCAGGGTGACCGAGCAGGTCTCGTTCAGGGCGGCAAGTCCTTCGATCACGGCGGTCAGCTCCATCCGGTTGTTGGTAGTGCGGGCCTCGCCGCCTGAAAGCTCCTTTTCCCGCCCGTTATACCGCAGAATGGCGCCCCAGCCGCCGGGACCGGGATTGCCGGAGCAGGCGCCGTCGGTGAACAGTTCCACATGCTTCATGGAGAAAATCTCCTACTTTCCTGATCGAAATAGGCCGCGCGTCAGGGCGGTCAGCCTTCATTATAATCAAAATTCCCCGCCGGCACAAGCGTCCGCCGGCGAAACTTTCCCATCTTTTCTTTTCAAGGGCGATAAACCGCTGGCGTGCGGTCAATACTATCCCCGACAAAGCCCGCCGGGCTGTACCGGCGGGAAATATGATTTTTGCAGTGGGAAAGGAATGGGCATGACGGTATGACAATGAAAGCGGTAATCATGGCGGGGGGCGAGGGGACGCGGCTGCGGCCGCTGACCTGCGATCTTCCAAAGCCGATGGCGCGGCTCTGCGGCCGTCCGATGATGGAATATATCCTCGATCTGCTCGGCCGGCATGGGGTGACCGACGCGGCAGTGACGCTGCGGTATCTCCCTTCGGCGATTTCGGAGCATTTTGGGGAGCGATACAAGGGAATATCTCTGCGGTACGCGGTGGAGGACGCCCCTCTTGGCACGGCGGGGAGCGTCCGGGGCGCGGTCGGCCGCCTGACGGACGGAGAGACGCTCCTGGTGATCAGCGGGGACGCGCTGACCGATTTCGACCTCGCGGCCGCCGCCCGGTTCCACCGGAAAAGCGGCGCGGCCGCGACGCTGCTGGTCACCCGGGTGGAGGACCCGCGGGAATACGGGCTGGTGCGGTACGACGCGGAGGGCCGGGTGGTCGGCTTTGTGGAAAAGCCGGGCTGGGCGCAGGCGGTGACCGACGCGGCCAACACGGGGATTTACCTTCTCTCTCCCGAGGCGCTTGCGCTGGTTCCGGAGGAAGGAGAATACGATTTTGCGAAGGACCTTTTTCCAAAGATGCTGGAGAAGGGAATGCCCCTGTACGCCTATGAGGCGAAAGGGTACTGGTGTGATATCGGCTCCCTGTCGGCCTATCGTTCCGCCCAGCGGGATATGCTGGAGGGAAAGCTGCAGAGTTTTCCCGCCCCGCGGGACGGGGTGCTCTGCCGGACGGGACGGCCGGAGGGGGAATATATCCTTACCCCGCCGGTATATATCGGCGAAGGGGTCAGCATCGGCTCGGGGGCGCAGATCGGCCCCTTTGCGGTGCTGGATGACGGCTGCTGCGTCGGCGCGGGAGCAAAGGTGCGGGATTCCATCCTGCTCGGCTGCGCGTATGTGGGGGAGCGGGCGGCGCTGACCGGCGCGCTTCTCTGTCACGCGGCATCCGTTCGGCGGGGGGCTTCCCTGTTTGAAGGATCGGCTGTGGGCGCGGGCAGCGTGGTGGGGGAATACGCCGCCGTGTACCCCGATATCAAAATCTGGCCGGACAAGCAGGTGGAGAGCAACACCGTCCTGCGGGACAATGTGCGGGAGGGCTGTGGTCCCTGCATGGTGTTCGACGACGCGGGGATGACCGGGGAAACCGGCGTGGAGCTGACGCCGGAGCTCTGCGCCCGGCTGGGCGCGGCGGTCGGCAGTCTGGCCCGGGGCGAGAAGGTGGCGGTGGGCTGCGCGAATGACCACGCCGCCGCCGCGCTGAAAATGGCCCTGAATGCGGGCGTCCTTTCGGCGGGGGGAACCGTCTGGGATTTCGGCGCGTGCATCGGGCCGCAGTTCGATTATTTTGTGAATTTTAGCCGGATTCATACCGGCGTGTATATCGGGGGCGGGCCGAAAGCCTGTATCCGACTGGTATCGGAGGGCGGGCTTCCGGCTCCCCGGTCAATGGAACGGGGAATCGAGGCGCGGCTGGCCGGCGGCGATTTTGCCCGGGCGGGGTGGGACAGCGTGCGGGAGCTGACCGACATGTCTTCCATGCAGCAGCTTTACCGTCAGGAACTGATCAGCATGGCCCCGATGGGCCTTTCCGGCATGGCGGTGACGGTCAAAGGCTCGGATTACGAATGTGTGCGGCTGCTGTCTTCGGTGCTGACTACCATGGGCTGCATCCCGGCGGAGGACGGCGAGCCGGAAGGCGTGCGGCTCCACCTCGGGGCGCAGGGCCGGCGGCTGTCGCTGTTCGACGAGGAGACCGGGTACCTCTGGCCGGAGCAGGTGCTCGCCCTGTGCTGTCTGCTGGAGCTGGAAAACGGCGGGGATGTGGCGGTGCCATACGACGCGCCGATGGTAATCGACCAGCTCGCCGAACCGCTTGGCCGGCGGGTGAGACGGTATTACCTCTGCCCGGCGGATAAGGGGGACGCTGAGGCCCGGAAGCTCGCGGCCGCGCAGCTTTGGATCCGGGATGGGCTGATGATGGCCGTGCGGGTGCTGTACGCGATGAAGTCCCGCCGCCTGTCTCTGGCGGAGCTGGCCGCTCGCCTGCCCGGCTTTGCGGTAGCGACCAAAACCATCCCGTGCGGGGCGAACCCCGGCCGCCTGCTCCGAAGGTTTTCCGAAGGAAGCGGACGGGCGGAGGCGGGGGAGGGAGCCCGTCTTCGACTGAAAAAGGGAACGCTGCTGGTCCGGCCCTCCAAACGAGGAAAAAATCTCACCCTGATCGCGGAAGCGGCCGATACCGAGATGGCCGCCGAGCTCTGCGGCGAGCTGGAGGAGAAGCTGAACGCGGTTTCCCTTGACATTACGAACGAAACAAAGTAATATATATTGGACGAAATGTAGAACCTCGCCTTTTCCCTGGTTGCGCCTGTTGTTGGGGCACAGGCTTCCGGATGGCCGTACAAAGGGCCGCCCGGCTTTCCGGCGGGATACTGTTCTGCATGATGTGGTCGGTTTACCCCGGGGAAATGCGTCTGCGGACTCCGCGGGCCTTTTGAAAGATGTGTTCGGACCAATAGAATGCACGGAGTAAGGAACGGCCCCACGGTGCGTGGGGCTCTTTTTCCCGTATGCCTGTACGCCTTTCCGCCTTTCGGGAAAGAAGGCCCGGCAAACGGATACGAAAGGAATTTCCCGTCCTTAAAGGGGATCGCGCCGTCTTTGGAAAGAAGGACGGTCGTACGGCGGGCGCGTCCCGCCAGGAAACGGAGGATTATTTGTGACAACAGAAGAAAAAAAGAATAACGGCGGCGGAATGAACCGGCAGACGGAGCCGCAGACGCCCCCACGTTCCGGCGCCCGACGCGGCCGGAACGAGGGGAAATCCGCGAAGCCGGTGGAAAGCAGCGCGGCGGCAAAGAAGAACGGCGGGGCGGAAAGCGCCGTTTCGCCTGCGGCGGATACCCAGCCGGCCGGCCGGCCGTCGAACGCCGGGAACCGGGGCCGTCCCCGCAAACCGGCGGCTGGAAAAGTCCCTGCCGCACAGAACGCCGCCAGCCCCAATACGGCGGCTTCCAGCGGGAACCGGACGCAGGGGAAGGGCCGCCGCGGGCGGCCGAAGGCGCCGGTTACCCCGATCCGCCTGACCATGCTTGGCGGCATGAACGAGATCGGGAAAAACATCACCATGTTTGAGTATGGAAACGATGCGTTCCTGATCGACTGCGGTATGGCGTTCCCGGATGAGGAAATGCTCGGGGTGGATATCGTCCTGCCCGATTTTACCTATGTGGAAAAGAACCGCGACCGGATTCAGGGCATCGTCCTTACCCACGGGCATGAGGACCATATCGGCGGCCTGCCTTACCTGCTGGGGCAGGTGAACCTGCCCCTGTACGGCACCCGTCTGACCCTCGCGCTGGTGGAGTCCAAGCTCCGCGAGCACGGGCTGGCCGGCAAGGTGACGCTGAATGTGGTGAAGCCGGGGGATGTGATCCATTTTGGAAAGGTGTCGGTGGAATTCATCAACGTCAACCATTCCATTCCGGACGCGGTTGCTCTGGGCATCCGTACTCCGATCGGAAACGTGGTGCATACCGGCGACTTCAAAATCGACACGACGCCCATTCTGGGCAACATGATCGACCTTGCCCGCTTCGGCGCGCTGGGGAACGAGGGCGTGCTGGCGCTGATGGCCGATTCCACCAACGCGGAGCGTCCGGGCTACACCCCGAGCGAGCGGGTGGTGGGGGAAAGCTTCGCCAACCTCTTCAAAAAGGCGGAGGGCAAGCGGCTGATTATCGCGACCTTCTCCTCCAATATCCACCGCATCCAGCAGATCATCGACGCGGCGGTGAAGGACGGCCGGAAGGTCGCCGTCTCCGGGCGGAGCATGATCAACGTGGTCGGCATCGCGACCGAGCTGGGCTACCTGACGGTACCGGACGGCGTGATCATCGACATCGACACCATCAACCGGTACCCGAAGGAGAAGGTCACGCTGATCACCACCGGCTCCCAGGGCGAGCCGATGTCCGCCCTGTCCCGGATGGCCTTTTCCGACCACCGGAAGGTGGAGGTCGGCCCGGAGGATTACATCATTATTTCCGCCACCCCCATTCCCGGCAATGAAAAGACGGTGGGCAAGGTGGTCGACGAGCTGATGAAGCGGGGCTGCGAGGTGGTGTACGAGCGGATGTACGACGTGCACGTTTCGGGCCACGCCTGCCAGGGCGAGCTGAAAATCATCCACGGTCTGACCCGGCCGAAGTATTTTATCCCGGTCCACGGCGAGCAGAAGCATCTGCAAAAGCACGCCGCGCTGGCCCGCTCGATGGGAATGCCCGCGCAGAACGTGCTGATCGGCGATATCGGCAAGGTGGTGGAGATCACCCCCGACAAGATGGAGGTGGTCGGCAGCGTACAGGCCGGCCGCGTACTGGTGGACGGCCTCGGCGTGGGCGACGTGGGGAGCATCGTGCTCCGCGACCGCAAGCACTTGGCCGAGGACGGCCTGATCGTGGTGGTGGCGGCAATCGATCCCGAATCCGGCACGGTAGTGGCTGGTCCGGATATCGTTTCCCGCGGCTTCGTCTATGTGCGGGAGGCGGAGAAGCTGATCGACGACGCCAAGACGATCGCCCGGGACGTGCTGGAGACCTGCTGCCGCGAGCATGCTTACGACTGGACCACGATGAAGGGCAAGGTACGGGATGAGCTGTCCCATATGCTGTTCCAGAAAACCAAGCGCAGCCCGATGATTCTACCGATCATCATGGACGTGTAATCGTCCATGGACGTATAATCCGCCGCGGGGCTGACCCCGCGATACCGAAGAGGACGCGACCGGGCGGGATCCCGCCCGGTTCCGCCCGTTTCGTCCGCCTTGGCCGATGGAGGGAGGGGAATCCATGAAACCTGCAAAAAGAAAGCCTTTCTGGAGCGTGACGCCGGCGGTGGTTCTGCTGACCGTTGTGCTGCTGCTGACGGTCGGCGTGACATTTTTTCTCAACCGGATCGCGTTTTACATAGAGCTTGGACTGGCGGGGGCGGCTATCCTCTTTACCGCAATGCGCTTGAGCCGGATGAACCGGGATATCCGCCGTTACCTCTCGCGGGTCGCGGGCGTTCTGGATCAGACCGAACAGGACGCGTTATCCGCCTTTCCCCTGCCGGTCGTGGTGAGCAACGCGGACGGCGAGGTGATCTGGTACAACGAACGGTTCCGCAGCGAGGTGCTGGATGGGATCGACGTGTACGGCAGTCCGCTCTCGATCCTGACGGATGGACTCTCCCCGTCCGAGCTGACGCGAAAGCAGTCGGCGGACGCGGAATACCATGGGCGGAAATATACGGTGTTCGCCGGCCGGGTTCCGGTGCGGGACGCCGATCTGACGGTGCTGTATTATGTGGAGGATACCCGGCTGAAGGATATCGCGGAGGAATACGCGCTCAGCCGTCCGGCCGTCATCCTGCTGTACATCGACAATATGGACGAGCTGCTTCAGAATGCGCGGGACAGTGAGCGGGCGCAGCTTTCCGGCCGGGTGGAAACCCTGCTGGAGGACTGGGTTTCCGCTACCACCGGGGTGCTGCGGAAATACAGCAGCGACCGGTTCCTTCTGCTGGTGGAGCAGCGTCACCTGCAGCCCATGATTGATTCCCGGTTCGACATTCTCGACCGGGTGCGGGCGGTGCAGACCGGCGACCATCAGTGCGTCACCCTGTCCATCGGCGTAGGGCAGGGGGAGACCCTGCGGGAGTCGGAGGGAATGGCGCGGCAGGCGATCGAAATGGCGCTTGGGCGGGGCGGCGACCAGGCTGCGGTCAAAACCCGCAACGGCTTTGATTTCTACGGCGGGGTCTCCAAAGGGGTGGAAAAGCGCACCAAGGTGCGCACCCGGGTGGTGGCCTCCGCCCTGCTGGAGCTGGTGAACGGCAGCGACAACGTGCTGGTCATGGGGCATCGTTTCTCCGACCTCGACTGCGTAGGCTCCGCTTCGGCGATGGCCTCGGCGGTCCGCAGCCTTGGAAAGCCGGCTTATGTAGTAATCCGCAAGGGGCAGACCCTCGCGCCTGAGCTGCTGGACCGGTACCGTGACGCGGGCCGGGCCGATCTGTTTATCGAACCGGAGGAGGCGCTCCCGCTGGTGACCAGGCGGACGCTGCTGATCGTCACCGATACCCACAACCCCCGGATGCTGGACAGCCTGAAGCTGTATGAGGCGGCGGCGACGGTGGTGGTGATCGACCATCACCGCAAGATGGTGGATCATATCGACAACGCGGTGATCTTTTATCATGAGCCGTATTCCTCCTCCGCTTCCGAGATGGTGGCGGAGCTGGTGCAGTACCTGTCCGGCTGCGTGGTTTCCCGCCTGGATGCGGAGGCGCTGCTGGCCGGTATCATGCTGGATACCCGAAGCTTTGTGATGAAGGCGGGGGTGCGGACCTTTGAAGCCGCCGCCTACCTTCGCCGGCTGGGGGCGGATACCGTGGAGGTCAAGCGCCTGTTCGCCGGCAGCATGGAGCTATACAAGGAGAAAACCGATATTGTGGCCCATGCGAAGCTTTACGGACGGGCGGCGATTGCCTGCGACCGGGACGGCGGCGGAAAGCAGATGCGGATCGCCGCCTCCCAGGCGGCGGACGAGCTGCTGTACATAAAAGGGGTGGACGCTTCCTTTGTCCTTTTCGAAGAAAACGGCGGGGTCAATATTTCGGCCCGATCTCTCGGGGACTTTAATGTTCAGCTGGTGATGGAGGCCCTCGGCGGGGGCGGTCATCTGACCATGGCGGGCGCCCAGCTCGAGGGGACGGCGCTGGACGAGGCTTATCGCCGGCTGACCGAGGCGATCGACCGGCAGGTCGAAAACCAGGGGCGCCGGGAGGGGCAGGGATAATGTGAGAATGGGGGAATGTTCCCGGAATATCCCAGGACTTTTTCTTGTTCCCGGGCAAAGCAAACGATTA
>ERZ827520.3143-NODE-3143-length-14022-cov-10.736522_pt1 | contig 14022 bp, 10 predicted proteins | sample MGYA00519581_ERZ827520 | MGnify/ENA primary metagenome ERZ827520 (study PRJEB31778, sample SAMEA3449339) | human gut metagenome | biome: human gut; feature: human-associated habitat; material: faeces | place: United Kingdom | collected 2010/2012 ...
CAGCCGCCGGAGCGGTGCTTAAGCCGTAAGGCGGGAATTGTGCGGTGTTGCCTTAAATTTACCTGAAAGGTGAGGATTATAATATGAACGAACAGCGTGTAGCGCGCGTGCGCGCCGAAATGCAGGCGCACGGCCTGACCCAAATGATCATCAGCGACTCCAAAAGCATCTGGTACCTGACTGGTGCCAGTGTGGAGCCGTATGAGCGCCTGATGGCGCTGTACCTGCCGGTGCAGGGCGAGCCGGTCATCTTTTTGAACAAGCTGTTCTTTGTGCCGCAGGCCCCCTGCCGCGAAGTGTGGCACACGGACTCAGACAAGCCGGTGGAGCAGATCGCCGAAGTGGTGGACAAGACCAAGACTCTGGGCATCGACAAGGAATGGCCTGCCAAGTTCCTGATCCCTTTGATGGAGCTGTGCCCCGGTATGCCGGTAGTGCTGGCTTCCGACTGCGTGGATGCCTGCCGCGCCGTGAAGGATGCCGAAGAACAGATGCTGATGAAGGAAGCATCCCGCATCAACGATGAAACCATCCTGAAAGCGCGCGACTACGTCAAGCCCGGCATGACCGAAAAGCAGGTTGCCGAGTACATTGACAACGAGTACAAGAAAGCCGGCTGCGAGAGTGTGGCATTTACCACCATCGTATCCTTTGGTGCAAACGCCGCTGACCCCCACCACGAGCCGGACGATACTGTGCTGGAAAAAGGCGAGTGTGTGCTGATCGATATGGGCTGCTGCAAGAACCGCTACTGCTCCGATATGACCCGCACATTCTTCTGCGGAGAGCCGAAGCCGGAGTATGCCGCCATCCATGACCTGGTGCGCCAGGCCAACGAAGCCGCCGAGGCGATGATCCACCCCGGCGTGCGCCTGTGCGATATTGACGCCGCCGCCCGTGACCTGATCACCAAAGCGGGCTATGGCGAGTACTTCAACCACCGCCTGGGCCACTTTATCGGTCAGACCGATCACGAAAAGGGCGATGTGAGCGCCGCCAACACCGATACCGTAAAGCCGGGCATGATCTTCTCCATTGAGCCGGGCGTATACCTGCCGGGCAAGTTTGGCGTGCGTGTGGAGGACCTTGTCATCGTGACCGAAACCGGCTGCGAAGTGCTGAACCATGTGGATAAGCATTGGAGCGTGGTGGGGGTGTGATTGGCCCCAGACCGGAAATGATAAAATTAAAAATTTGAAAAGGGGCGGAAGTGCTTGAAGAGATCTGTTGTTCGCTTCCTTGCCGCACGATCCGTACAATAAGATTTATGCCCGTCCGGGGCATCGGGGCCGCCGCCCCTACCGAGAGTTTACAGGTTTGTAACGCGATTTAAAACGATTTGTAGGGAACGGTCTTGACCGTTCCGGGTGTTTTCCTTATTTCCCTTTTGTTGGAATATTGTCCATGGGTTTCGGAACGGTCAAGACCGTTCCCTACAGAGCAAAAATACATAGAGAGCAACACATGACAACAGGCAGCAGCCCACAAAATAGGGCCGCTGCCTGATTTTTTATTTATTTTGTTATATTACGATTAAAGTTTCTTCGGTTCCTTCTTTTCAAAGAAGGAACAAAAACTCCCGTAAAACACTCACGCACCCGGCAGCAGGGCAACGGCATCGCGCAGGATGGTGAGAGGGTCCTCGCCGCGCAGGACATGCAGGCTGATGTAGGGGCGGCCTACGGCGTTGTAGATCACGCGGTGCGGCATGGCATCCATCATGGCTCCCATCTGCGCCGGGGTCACAACATCGGTGTACAAAATCAGATTGTCGTTGCGCTGCACGATCTCCACAATGCCTGCGCGGGCGGCTGTCACGCGCACCAGGCTGATATCCACCAACCCCTGCACACTGCGCGGCGGGTCGCCGTAACGGTCAATCAACTCATCCAGTACATCCGTGGCATCGTCACGGGTGGTGATGGCGGCAATCTTCTTGTAGGCTTCGATCCGCCCGGCGGTATCGGGAATGTAGCTTTCCGGCAGATAGGCATCCACCGTAATGTCAACAAGGCAATCACTCTTGTCCGGCGCAGCAGGCTCGCCGCGGGCGGCTGCAATGGCCTGGTTCAGCATTTTTACATACAGCTCGTAACCAACCGCTTCCATGTGGCCGTGCTGGCTGTGTCCAAGCAGGTTGCCCGCGCCGCGGATCTGTAAATCGCGCATCGCAATGCGGAACCCGGAACCAAAAGAGGTAAACTCCCGGATGGCTGAAAGCCGCTTGGAGGCAATTTCCGTCAACACTTTGTCGCGCTGGAAGGTGAAATAGGCATACGCCTTGCGGTTGGAGCGCCCCACACGGCCGCGAATCTGGTACAGCTGTGAAAGCCCCATGCGGTCCGCATTCTCAATAATCAGGGTGTTGCAGTTGCGCACATCCACGCCGGTTTCAATCAGGGTGGTGCAGACCAGCACGTCGATCTCGTTGTCCAACAGCTGCTGCCAAACCGAGGAAATCTGCTCCTCCGTCATTTTGCCGTGGGCGATGCCGACCCGCGCACCCGGCACCAGCTTTTGCACCTTGGCGGCGCACTGCTCAATGGTTTCGACTCGATTGTACAGGTAATATACCTGCCCACCGCGGGCCAGCTCACGCCGGATGGCTTCGGCAATAATGGCATCGTCATATTCCAGCACATAGGTCTCAATGGGCTGGCGCTCAAAGGGCGGCTGTTCAATGGTGCTCATGTCCCGGATGCCGGACAGTGCCATGTTCAGCGTGCGGGGGATCGGCGTGGCCGAAAGGGTCAGCATGTCCACCCCGATAAAGTTCTCTTTCAGCTTTTCCTTGTGTTTTACGCCAAAGCGCTGCTCCTCGTCAATGATGACAAGGCCCAGGGCTTTGAACTTTACATCGTCCGAAAGCAGGCGGTGGGTGCCCACCACAATGTCCACTGTGCCGTCTTTCAGGCCGCGGATGGTCTCTTTCTGCTCTTTGGCGCTGCGGTAACGGCTGAGCAGCCCGATGCGGATGGGAAAGGCCTCCATGCGGGCGATGGCCGTGTTGAAATGCTGCCAAGCCAGAATGGTGGTGGGGGCCAGGATGGCGCACTGCTTGCCGCCCATCACGCATTTGAACGCGGCGCGCAGGGCAACCTCAGTCTTGCCCACGCCGACATCGCCGCACAGCAGGCGGTCCATCGGCCAGGGCTGCTCCATATCATGTTTGATCTCCGCCGCGCTGGAAAGCTGGTCCGGCGTTTCATCATAGGCAAAGCGCTGCTCAAAATCTCCCTGCCAGGTATCATCTGGAGGGAAGGCATGACCGTGCGCCCTTTTGCGGCGGGCGTACAGCTCAATCAGTTCCTTGGCCATCTGCTCGGTAGCGGCGCGCACCTTCTTGCGGGTCTTGGTCCACTCGGCCCCGCCCAGACGGCTGAGCTTGACATTCTCCGAATCCCCCGGCGCGGTGTAGCGGGAAAGCAGGTCCAGCTGGGTGACGGGAACATACAGCACATCTTTTTTATCGTACTCAATGCGCAGGTAGTCTTTGGTAACGCCCTGAACCGCCATGCGCTGGATGCCCGCATACCGGCCAATGCCGTGGTTCTGGTGCACCACCAGATCGCCCGGCGTGATCTCGGTCAGGCTGTTCAGGGCATCTTTGGCCTTTTTACGCTTTTTCTTCTGGGAGCTGGTCTCGCCAAAGGCACGGCCTGTCAGCAAAGCATACTTGGCAAACGGAAATTCGCACCCAGCGGAAAGTTGCCCCGCCAGAACCTGCACCAGCCCGGCAGCGGGGGCTGCTGCAGCATCGGTGGTAACCAGAATGCCTTTATCGCGCAGGTCGCGTGCCAGACCGGCTGCGGCACGGTCGGTGCCGGCCAGCAGGGTAACGGTATAACCGGCATCGCACAGCGGTTTCAAATCCTCCAGCAGCCCGGCGACTTCGCCATTCCAGGCAGGCAGGGTGTGAGCCGGGGCGTTGATGATATCTTTCAGCGGCTGATCCGGCATGCTGCGGGCAAAGTTCTCGGCACAGATGGTGCGGTAGTGTCCGGTTTTGGACCACAGGTAGCTTGGGTCCGCGTACAGGTTATCCAGCCCAGCGCAGAGGACGCCGTCCAGGATCAGGGATTTCAGTTCCTCGCCCCGGCGGTAGGCGGTCGCGCGGTCGGCTTCCCGGATGGAAGCAGGCTCTTCGGCCACAAGGATCGGGTCGTCAAAATAATCCAGCACGGTGGCGGGATGGGGGTAGCGCACGGCCAGGTATTTGTCCATGTTGACCGGCACGGCACCGCCATCCAGCAGGTCCAGATCGGCGGCCATACAGTCTGCCATGGCGGTTTTCTTTTTGCCGCGCTGCTTGGCCAAAAAGGCCCGAAGCTGCTCGGCGGCATCGGCAGGCTTGCCGAACAGAACCTCCCGCGCGGGGCTCAGGTAAAACTTATCAATGGCATCCTCGCGGCGCTGGGTGGTCAGGTCAAAGGTGTGCAGGGTATCGATCTCATCACCCCAAAATTCCATACGAACCGGCATTTTCTGGTCGGGAGCAAAAATATCCACAATATCGCCGCGCACAGAGAACTGGCCGGGGCCATCCACCTGGGCCCGGCGGGTGTAGCCGGCACCAAACAAAGCGGCCAGCAGGTCATCCCGCAGCAGAGTATCCCCCGCATGGAGGGTGCGGGTGTTGGCGCAGAAATCCTCTTTTGGGGTGGTGAACTGGGTCAGGGCTTCCGCGGGCACAACCACGGCGCGCAGCCGCCCGCCTACCAGCTCGCCCAGCACAGCCAGGCGGCGGTACTCGTATTCGCGGGCGGTGCCCTCAATGGGGCGCAACACATAGTCCCGCGCCGGGAACACGGCGGCGGGAATGCCCAGCGTGTTCAGGTCAGCAGCAAAGCGGGTGGCTTCGGCCTCGCCGGGGGTCACGATGCACAGCGGCTTATCCAACTGGCGGCACAGCGCGGCATACACCTGTGCGCGGCCTGATGCGGGCAGCCCAAACAGGGCGCATGCACCTTTGCCGGAAAGCGCGTGGCTCAGTTTTTGGTATTCGGTTGTGGTGGTAAACAATGCGTCAAACATGGTGCCTCCTGCGCTTGCGCATGATAGGGCGGGTGATGTATAATTTTGAGGATACGAGTAATACGAGAGTTTTTGCCCCTTCTTTGAAAAGAAGGAATCGAAAAAGTTCGGCAGAATAAAGAAATCAAATAATGCTGCAATAAGGAGCAGAATATAGAAAGATGACAAAACATAAAAATGTAGCGCTGGATGAGCTGCGTATTCTGGCGGCGCTGATGGTGCTGGGCGTTCATACCGGGCAGAAAGTTGGCCTGGGGGATGCCGCCGCGGTTGGCGCGCAGGGGGTGCAACTGTTTTTTGTGCTCAGCGGGTACCTGGCCGCGGCCAGCCTGAGCCGCCACCCGGAGCCGCTGCCGTATTACCAGCGCCGCATCCGGCGGATCCTGCCGCTGTACTGGCTGGTGCTGGTGCTGCGCTGGCTGTTCGATGCGGTACGCTATCTGGCGGCGGGCGCCAGTGCAGCCCAGCTGTTTGGCCCCGGCGGGCCGTGCGGGCCGGGTTACCTGCGGTACTTTGTATTTTTGCAGATGTGGCTGCCCAGTGATAACTGGATGCTGTGGAACAACCGCAACGTGCTGTGGACGATGAGCGCCTTTGCGTTCTTTTATCTGCTGGCCCCGTGGCTGTACCGGCTGTGCAAACGCTTTTGGGGTGCGCTGGCGTTGCTGGTGGTCTGCCTTGCGGTGAAGGGCAGGATCGGCGGCTTAATTGAAAGCAGTCTGGCGGCTTTCCCGGCAGAAGCCAACATCAGCGAGTTCAGCGCAAAAACGCCGGTCATGACGCTGTACTGCTTTATCTTTGGCATGGCGGCGTTTGCGGCAGTGCGGGAGAACAAGCAGTTTTTATACGGGGCATTCTGCATTCTGCTGGCGGTGCTCACCAACTTCCAGCGGGCGGGGTTCGAGTGCGTGTTTACGGTGCTTGTTCTATTGGCCGTGCAGAACCCGCAGGGCGTTGGCCTGGCGGAAAATCAGAAGTTCGCCCAGGCCGTGGAATTTGTGGGGGCGGGCAGCTTTTGGCTGTACCTGGCCCACCCGCTGGTGCTGGAGCTGCTGCCCAACACCGCGATGGGCGGCGCAGCCGCGTGGCTGTGCTTCGCCGGGGTATATGCCGTCTGCCTGATGGTGTGCTATGCGCTGTATACGCTTTTTGTGCGCCGGTATGAGCAGCGCTTTGCGTAACCATTGTACTATATTTGCAGCAAAACGGCAAAGTGAATTTTGAGAGAAGCGTTGCATGGAACGACAAATGGCGGGCGGCCCAGATGGGCCGCCCGCTTTGGCATTTGTATGATTGGAAAAGCTGTGCTCTTATCTTGTAGAGAATGTGAGGACGAACATTGTTCGCCCGCGGACGTTGGCCGTATGCAGAGTGGAATATGTGGCAAGACCCGTCATGCGGGACGATGACGAGCATCGTCCCCTACAAATCATTTGCAGCGTTTATCACCATCGGCAAAGTTTTCCACAGTGCGCACACCCCTGCAGGTGTTCCATTAAACCACATCCGGTGTCATGATGGATTGCAAATTTGAAGTGAGAACACTTCCTTTGCGGGCATCTTACACAGTAAACAGGAAGGGGCGCACACTGTGCGCCCCTACGGAACGCCTATCCGCGCTCAGTGGTTGAATTTATTCTGCGCTTCGCCCAGCTTGCCGGCCATCAACAGGCGGCAGGCGGCTTCCACGTCGGTGTGGCGGCCGGTCACAAGCTTGGCGTCATCGGGCGGGAACTTGCCCAGCACCCAGTCAGCCAGATCATAATCCGGGCGCGGCTTGGCGCCAACGCCAATGCGGATGCGGTAAAAATCCTCGCCGCCGGTGGAAGCGATAATGCTCTTTAGCCCGTTGTGCCCGCCAGCAGAACCGGAGGGCCGGATGCGGATGTGCCCCGGCTCCTGTGCAATGTCATCGCACAACACAATAATGTGGTTGCGCGGGATCTTGTAAAATGCCGCGGCGGGGGCGATGCTCTGGCCGCTCAGGTTCATGTAGGTCAGCGGCTTTAGCAGCATCACTTTGCGGCCGTCCACCTGGGCAATGCCGTAAAGGCCCTGCCATTTGCTTTTGTTGATCTCGCACCCCCAGGCTTCGGCCAACGCATCCAGCGCGGCAAAACCGGTGTTGTGGCGGGTGCCGTCATATTTCGGCTCCGGGTTGCCCAGACCGGCAATCAGCCAGTCTGCCCCGGAACCACCTCCAAATAGTCCCATAGTAAAAATCCTTATAGCAATTTTGTGATTTTAGTGTGCACCAGGGGCAAAGCGTTCCACTGTGTCCCGGATGGTATCCAGGAAGGATTCTGCACCGAAGGTGTTGACCTTGAAAAACACAGCCTGGCTGCCGCCGGATGTGATGGCGGAAAGCCGGATCTGCCCGTCAGCTTCCAGCAGGGTCAGGCTCATGGTAACACGGCCATTGCCAATGGCACTGTAGCGTTCGTATACCCGCACGGCACAGCGGCCGGTGCTGAAGTTGAAATCACTGGAACCTTCCAGCGTGGCCGAAACACTTTGTTTTACAACAGCGTCCAGCTCGGCCAGGATGGTGGTAAAATCCCCGGTCAGGGTGCGTTCCAAAATGGCCATGGCAGCAATCCTCCTTGCAGCAGGTCAGGGGGCATCAGTTGTTTTTCTTTTCGGCTTCCAGCTTCTGTTTTTTGGCAACGTATTTTTCCAGCTTCTTGGCGCCCCAGGCGGCAACTTCGGCCTGCTTGGCGCGCTCAATGCCCAGGGCACCGTCCGGCACATCGTGGCCGATGGTGGAACCGGCAGCGGTAAAGGCGCGGCTGCCCACCTTGACCGGCGCCACCAGGTTGGTGTTGCAGCCGATGAACGCATAATCGCCGATGGTGGTGCGGTACTTGCCCTCGCCGTCATAGTTGCAGGTTACGGTGCCGCAGCCAAAGTTGCAGTATTTGCCCACATCGGCATCGCCAATGTAAGTCAGGTGGCTGACAGTGTTGCCCTCGGCAAAGTTGGCGTTCTTGGTTTCCACATAAGCGCCCAGGTGCACGCCCTCATCCGTCACGGTGCCGGTGCGCACATGGGTAAAGGGGCCAATCTTGTTGTTGGGGCCCAGATGGCTGTCATAACACTGGCTGGCGTTCACGGTGGAACCGGCCTCAACAATGGTGTTCTCCAATAAGGTATTGGGGCCGATGACGCAGTTTGCCCCGATGACGGTTTTGCCGCGCAGGATGCAGCCCGGCAGGATCACTGCGCCGGGTGCAATCTCAACTTCGGGGTCAATAAAAACCTGGTCGCTGATGAACTCCACACCGTTCTGCAGGTGCTTTTCAAAAGTTTCTTCAAAGGCCGCTTTGGCGGCAAGGTATTTGGCTTTCGCTTCGGACATAAAAATACCCCTTTCTGTTTTGGGCCAAAAGAGTATACGGCCCTACAAAAAAGCCCCGGAACAGGGCTGAAGCCTGCCGGGGCGGGATGAATTGAAAAAGTGTTGCAGGATGTAATAAAATAATATTTCCCAACTTCTCACCCATTATAATTTACCGCATTTTTGGTCAAATTGCAAGAGCCTGACCCCAAAACTTTGTAAGATTTTCGGCGAAAATATTCGCCATTTATTTAACAATGTACTGGAAATTCCGGGCTGAGTCTGTTATAATGGACTTTGCAAGAGAGAAAATTCTTATTTTGCGGGTGTGCGCGGCACACCGGGAAGAAACCGTAATTTTGTTGGAGGTAACCTATGAGCAAGAAGTTTTTGTATTTGTTCAAAGAGGGCCATGACGCATTTGGCGGCGACCAGACGACCATGAAGAACATTCTGGGCGGCAAGGGCGCTGGTCTGGCAGAAATGACCCATGCCGGCATGCCGGTTCCTCAGGGCTTCACCATCACCACCGAAGCCTGCACCCAGTACTATGCTGACAACCGTGAGATCAACGATGAGATCAAGGCTGACATCTTCAAGTACATGGGAATCCTGGAAGAGCAGACTGGCAAGAAGTTCGGCGATATCGAGAACCCGCTGCTGGTTTCCGTTCGTTCCGGTGCACGTCAGTCTATGCCCGGCATGATGGATACCATCCTGAACCTGGGCCTGAACGACCAGGCTGTTGAAGGTCTGGCAAAGAAGACTTCTAACCCCCGTTTTGCATATGACTGCTACCGCCGCTTCATCCAGATGTACTCTGACGTCGTCATGGAGCTGGGCAAGAGCTTCTTTGAAGAGCGTATCGACGCTATGAAGGAGCGCAAGGGCGTTAAGCAGGATATCGAGCTGGACGCTGAGGACCTGAAGGAACTCGTCAAGGAGTTCAAGGCCATCTACCTGGAGAAGCAGGGCGAAGAGTTCCCGCAGGATCCGAAAGAACAGCTGATCGGCGCTGTCAAGGCCGTCTTCCGTTCTTGGGATAACCCGCGCGCCAACGTTTACCGCAAGATGAACGAAATCCCCTACGAGTGGGGCACTGCTGTCAACGTTCAGCAGATGGCTTTCGGTAACTCCGGCATGCGTTCCGGCACCGGTGTTGCTTTCACCCGTAACCCCGCTACCGGCGAAAAGAAGCTGATGGGCGAGTACCTGATCAATGCTCAGGGCGAAGATGTCGTTGCCGGCATCCGTACTCCTTCCCCGATCAGCAAGCTGCACGAGGAAATGCCTGAGGTTTACGATCAGTTCGTTGAGATCGCAACCCGCCTGGAAAACTACTACAAGGATATGCAGGACATGGAGTTCACCATCGAAGATGGCAAGCTCTTTATGCTGCAGACCCGTAACGGCAAGCGCACCGCACAGGCTGCTCTGCAGATCGCCTGCGACCTCGTTGATGAGGGCGTTATCGATCAGCGCACCGCTGTACTGCGCGTTGAGCCCAAGCAGCTGGATACCCTGCTGCACCCGCAGTTTGACGCTGCTGCCCTGAAGGCTGCTGAAGCAATCGGCAAGGGCCTGGCCGCTTCTCCGGGATCTGCCTGCGGTCGCGTTGTCTTCAGCGCTGAAGATGCTGAAGAGAAGGTCAAGGACGAAGCTTGGAAGAAGGTCGTTCTGGTCCGTCTGGAAACCAGCCCCGAAGATATCGTCGGCATGCAGGTTTCTCAGGGCATCCTGACCGTCCGCGGCGGCATGACCAGCCACGCAGCTGTTGTTGCACGTGGCATGGGTACCTGCTGTGTTTCCGGCTGCGGCAATGATAACGATGTTGCTATCGATTACGATGCAAAGGTTATCACCATTAACGGCCACACCTTCCATGAGGGTGACTGGATGAGCATTGATGGCTCTACCGGCAACATCTACGAAGGCCAGATCGCTACCGTCGCTTCCACCGAGAACGCTAACTTCAAGCGCTTTATGAGCTGGGCTGACGAAGCACGCCAGATGAAGGTTATGACCAACGCCGATAACCCGCGCGATGCACAGAACGCTGTCGATATGGGCGCTGAAGGCATTGGCCTGTGCCGTACCGAGCATATGTTCTTCGCTGAGGATCGTATTGCTGCTGTGCGTGAGATGATCTGCGCACGTACCGTTGAAGAGCGCAAGGTTGCCTTGGCTAAGGTTGAGCCGTTCCAGGAAGCTGACTTTACCGCTATGTACCGCATCATGGGCGATCGTCCGATGACCATCCGTTATCTGGACCCGCCTCTGCATGAGTTCCTGCCCACCAAGGCTGAGGATATCGAAGCCCTGGCAAAGGATATGGGCATGACCACCGAAGAGCTGAACAACGTTGTTGTCAGCCTGCATGAGTTCAACCCCATGATGGGCCATCGCGGCTGCCGTCTGGCCGTTACCTATCCGGAAATTGCCGAGATGCAGACCAATGCTGTGATCAAGGCTGCCATCAAGGTTTCTGCTGAGACCGGCAAGATGATCACCCCGCACATCATGGTGCCCCTGGTTGGCGAAGTGAAGGAGCTGAAGTACGTCAAGGACGTCATCGTCAAGACTGCTGACAAGCTGATCGCTGACGCTGGCGTTGACATGAAGTACCAAGTTGGCACCATGATCGAGATCCCGCGTGCCGCCCTGACCGCAGGTGAGATCGCTAAGGAAGCTGACTTCTTCAGCTTCGGTACCAACGACCTGACCCAGATGACCTTCGGCTTCAGCCGTGACGATGCTGCTAAGTTCCTGACCGCTTACTATGATACCAAGATCTACGAGAGCGATCCGTTCCAGCATCTGGACCAGATCGGCGTTGGCAAGCTGATTAAGATGGCTGCCCATGACGGCCGCGCAACCAACCCCAACTTGGGTCTGGGCATCTGCGGCGAGCACGGCGGCGACCCCTCCAGCGTTGAGTTCTGCCACAACGTTGGCCTGGATTACGTTTCCTGCTCTCCGTACCGCGTTCCCATCGCACGTCTGGCCGCTGCTCAGGCTGCTATTAAAAATCCGAGAGCATAAGGCTTTTATAGCGAGTTATCGTTAAAAAACGAGCATAAAATAAGGCTCACCGTCAATTTTGGCGGTGGGCCTTATTTGTTTTCTCATGTATGAGATGAATTGCGTTTAACACGGAGCTGCTTTCCAGAACCATCACAGATACACCTCCACGGTCAGGTCGGTCCACGCTGCACAGCGGAACTGGTGGGGCAGCTTGTTGGCTTCACGGTAACGCTTGGCGGTTTCAAAGTCGATTGCCTTAAATTTTTCTTAAAAGCAAAGATTATATCTTACGCTCAGCGTGTCGAAAAAATCTCCCTCTGCGAGACAGACTCCCCCGATACGGGAGAGGTGGCGCTTGCGCCAGAGGGGGAGCGGTGTCTCGAAGGGGCGGAGGGAGAGAACCTTGTCATAGCCCGAAATATTTCGGGCAGCCGCACAGTTCTCTCCCCCACCGCCTGCGGGCGGAGCCCTTCGGGCCCGGGCCCCTCTGCCGCTGGCGCGACATCTCCCCACACCGTGGGGAGTCACCCTCGCAGAGGGGGCCAAGGGGTGAGCACACCTTTTTCGACAGTTTACATCTTACGCTATTTCTTTTTCCATTGCCTTGTAGCCGATTAATACGGTCCACACGTATGCACAGGTTTTTGGAATCATCAGCATGCCGATCATCGGAATTACATCAGCCCACAGTACAACTGGAATATAGAATGCAAAGCTCAGGACGATTGTCAGCCACATCCAACGGAAAGCGCTATCATTATTTTCTTTTGCGCTTTTATAGAACAAAGCGATGATAATCAATCCCATCAGTGCAAACGGAATATTCCGATAGATTCCCCAGGAAAGCGGGGCGGCTGCACTGAGCCAGGCATTCTGGGGCATCATACACAGAACAATCCTTAACCCTGCAAGACCATAAATGGCTGCTGTAGTTGCTTTACAGCCTTTGATCTGATAACGCTCACGCCATATATGATAGAGTACGACATAAAAAATAGTCATAGTGATAGAGGTAATCCACTTGCCTAACCCCAGCTGTACGGTAAAGTTCTCAAGACCGGTTGTACAAAGCGCTACTGCACGAGGAACCAGATGGAATGCATCTCCGCTTCCTAAAAGAACTGCCATGATTCCAAACATGGTAAACTGACGGTTTCCTTTGCTTTTACGGATCATTAAAATCCCGATCGTGATTACCGAAAACAAATATACGGTATCAAATAAAGTTTCTACAATTGCCTGCATAATAAGCATCCTTTCTTATTCTGAAATTTTATATTGAACTATGTCTTGCTGCTAAAGCAGCTTTCACATAATTACAACCGGGTACAGCTTTAAACGCATAAGTGAACGATGTTCACTTTGCTTAAAAAATTTCCCACAATCAAATGTGGGAGAATTTTAGGCAATACCGCACAATTCTAAGTGCCGATACGGCGAGCGAGGTGCGGCAGCTGCTAAGCCAAAAGCGCAGATAATACTTTGTGTATTATCGAGCATTTTGGCAACGCAGATGCCGTGCCGCAGCCGCCGAAGCGGTGCTTAAGCCGTAAGGCGGGAATTGTGCGGTGTTGCCTTTAATATAATGTCTTATTGATCAACATCAATATCGCAGACGGATCATAATCCTGACGAATCATTGATACTAATATTAAAGAAAATAATATATCTGCAAACTGCTTTTCTGTGAATTGCTGATCAAATACATCTGAACGAATCTTGGGATCATTCTTTAATATAACACACAATTCATGAAGAATATGTCCCCATGTCTGCAGCATTTTCTTCTTTCCATCCGTTTTTTCATCCTTCATAAATCCAAACGAATGCAGAGAAAAGAAGCCGGGGAATTGCTCATTTCCATATTCCAGTCTTTTATAAATCCATGAGATACAGGCAGCAACATCTTTAAAGACCTGCTCATCTTCAGAGCGGAAAAAGATTTCACGCCAAATACTCTCAATTGTATCCCCAAGCAAATCGGCCTTGGATTCATAGTAATTGTAGATTGTCCCAGCCGAAACAGAACATCGGGATGCAACAGCACGTATGCTTACAGCGGTCCATCCGCTTTCTTTGATTAGCTCTCTGCTTGCAGCTAATATGTCTTCTTTTGAGGTTGCAAGATGATTCACGAATTCACGCCTTTCCAATGTGCTGGCAGGTAGTTGCTTTGATAAATGAATGCTGTTCATGTTTAAAATATACATCGTTCATTTTGATGTGTCAATACCCTTTTTTCTATTTTTTACTGTGAAACATTTTGCATAAAGCGATAGCTATGTTAAATTATCAAGGCGTCAGTGGTTTGTATTTTCACTGTAGCTCTTTCGATTTCAACATAAGATTGTATAATATCACGCTATGTGTTCAAAGTACAAATTATAGGACAGGCCATGATTTATAATAGAAGTATCGAAGGGAGCAGTTCCCTTCCCCAATACAAAGCGGAGGTAACTACTATGCTGAAGGATATGGATTTCGGGGTCTACGGTAAGGGCATTGACGGATATGTTCACTATTCTCTGGCAATGGATCGTATCCGGGAAGAAGAGGAAAACCGTAAGGCGCTCATGGATGAGTTCGATAACGATGAGGACAACTTCGATTCGGACGACCTTGATTCT
>ERZ827520.3147-NODE-3147-length-13987-cov-6.986865_pt1 | contig 13987 bp, 8 predicted proteins | sample MGYA00519581_ERZ827520 | MGnify/ENA primary metagenome ERZ827520 (study PRJEB31778, sample SAMEA3449339) | human gut metagenome | biome: human gut; feature: human-associated habitat; material: faeces | place: United Kingdom | collected 2010/2012 ...
CTTTTCGCATTGTTTCAACGACTTCAATTTTGAATTCTCCACTATATGTCTTTTGCTTTTTCTTTTCCGGCATACAAAAACACCCCATTTCCTAAACAGTATATCATACTGTCTAACAAATGGGGTGCAGTTCAGTTTTGTGCAGCAGTCCTTTTTATTTATTTTATTGAATCCATCTTGCAAAAGCGGCGCAGTGCCTTATAATAGAGGCTGTGCCCCGGTGTGCGCGGGTACGGTTAGGATGTATAGGATAAAGGAAAAAAGAGTATGGCTTCTCAAACGAATACGCTGACGGAAGGCCCTCTGGCCAAGCAGATCTTTCTGGTCAGTCTGCCGCTGGCGCTTTCCAACCTGCTGCAGGTGCTGTTCAATATGTCGGACGTGGCGGTGGTGGGGCGCTTTGCCGGTTCCACGGCGCTGGGTGCTGTGGGCTCCACCAGCACGCTGGTGACCCTGTTCACCGGCTTTCTCATCGGCCTGAGCAACGGCATCAATGTGCTGGTGGCGCGTTTTTACGGCGCGCGCCATCCCAAGGACGTGGAAAAGACCGTCCACTCGGCGGCCATCATCAGTGCCGTTGCCGGTGTGGCGTTGCTGCTCATCGGTCTGCTGGGCTCCCCCGCCATGCTGCGGCTGCTGAACACCAAGGAAGATCTGCTGCCCGGCGCGATTTTGTATCTGCGGGTGTATTTTCTGGGCATGCCGGCGCTGGCGCTGTACAACTTCGGCAACGCGGTGTTCAGCTCCATCGGCGACACCAAAAAGCCGCTGCTCTACCTTTCTATTGCCGGTGCACTGAACATTGCGCTGAACCTGTTCTTTGTCATCGTGTGCGATTTGAGCGTGGTGGGCGTGGCGCTGGCCAGCGCCATCAGCCAGTGCGTTTCCGCTTTTCTGATCCTACGGGCGCTGACCCGGGTGCAGGACTGCTATGCGCTGGACCCGCACAAATTACAGCTGGACCCGGTGCAGGCCAAGAGCATCCTTGCGCTGGGCGTACCTGCCGGGCTGCAGAATGCCATTTTTGCCATTGCCAACCTCTTCATTCAGGCGGGCGTCAACTCCTTTGACTCTTTGATGGTCAAGGGCAACAGCGCCGCCGCCAATGCGGACGGCCTGATTTATGATTGCATGGCGGCCTTCTACATGGCCTGCGCCAGCTTTATGAGCCAGAACTACGGCGCGGGACGGCCTGACCGGGTGAAGAAGAGCTACTTCATCAGTCTGGGCTACTCCTTCGGCGTGGGGCTTGTGCTGGGCGCGGCGCTGTTCTTCTGCGGGCCGGCCTTCCTTGCGCTGTTCACCACCGAGGCGGCGGTCATCGACGCCGGCATGAAGCGCGTAACCGTGATGGCCTTTGCCTACGGCATCTCGGCCTTTATGGACTGCACCATCGCCGCCTCCCGCGGGCTGGGCAAGACGGTGGTGCCCACCGTCATCGTGGTGCTGGGCTCCTGCGTATTCCGGGTGATCTGGGTGTACACCATCTTTGCCCACTTCCACACCATCCCGGCGCTGTACCTGCTGTATCCGTGCAGCTGGATCCTGACCGCGCTGGCAGAGATCGCCTATTTTGCCAGCTGCTACAAGCGTGCAATGGCCATCTTCCGCAAGCCCGCGGCGGCGTAAAAGGAAATATGATATAAAAATTATCCCCCGGGAAAATCTGCGGATCTTCCCGGGGGACTTTTTCAACTATTTTACTGATAATCGTGGTTGAGGAACAGGGCCTTGATGACTACCACCTCGTCATATTCCTCCTGCTCCACCTGCACGTCCGCGTTCAGGCTCCTCAGGCGCGCCTTGACTGCTTCCAGTGCCTCGGGCACGGTGACGGCGCGGCCCTCCTCCACGGCGTCCATCATCTGCTTGAGCACGATGGGGTGGGCGTACCAGCTTGCCACCGGGAACGCCCCGTGGGGGTAGTGCTTCACATACTCTGCCATAGCCGCTTCGGCCTTTTCTGCACGCTTCATGATGGCGTTGTTGTTATTGTGGGCGGTGGGCAGCATATTGTAGCTGGAAAACAGGAAGATGGCGGCAAAGCCGAACAGCGCAAAGTACACGCCGTAGCTGCCGGTGTGGCTGAACACAGAATACAGGCCGTAGGCCGCCGCCGCAACGCCCAGCACAAAGATGGCCAGCGCCACATACCGGTACACCGGCTTGCTTTGCAGCTGCGCACGCTTGCGGCGCTGGGCAGCGCTCAGCTCGGCGGAAAGCTCCGGCTTTGCGTCCAGATACTCCTTTGCGCGGCGCAGCACGGTAAGGCTGTGCTGTGCGTCCTCGGAAAGCTCCGGCAGCTTGCGGGCGGCCTTTTCGGCGGCCTTTTTCTCCAGCGCCTGCTCTCCGGCGGCGCTCAGCAGATGCAGCTGCGGCTGCTCCTTGGCAAGCACTTCCAGCAAAGCGTCCACGTCCCGCTCGTCCTTGAAGTTGCACTGCTTCTGCTTGCCGCCGTCGTACTCCACCACCAGATAGGCCATGGAGGCAAACACGCCCTTGCCGGAAAAGCCGCCGGAGCTCATAGCCACCCGCTTGAACACCCGGGTGATGCTGCCATAGGGCAGATAATAGCGGCGGTCGATGTAAAAGCTGTTCAGGTACAGCGCCTTTTTGCCTACGCCGCAAGGGCCGATCTTCCGGCAGGCTTTTTTGTCTGCCTCCAGCTCCTGCGGGTCAAGCTTTGCCATGCCCAGCTGTGCGGGTTTGAAAATCATGGGTAGTTCCCTTCTTTGCTTTAAATTCTACGCCCCTATTTTCCCACGGGACGGGGGCAATTGCAAGCCCTGATTTTTTTCAAAAAACAGCGCCCGCCGCTGTACGGTCAGGCAGCGGCGGGCGCAGGTTACTTACGGAAATATGGAGCCGTCAGTTCCTTATGCCTTGGAAGTAGAGTTCTTCTTGGTAGCATGGAGGAACAGAGCCAGCATTGCGATGGCAAAGACGATGCCGATGGGGTAAGCAACGACGGTGTTGTAAGCCACCAGCTTGCCGTCCGCATAGGTGTTGATCATCTTGCCCAGGCACTCGGGAGCCAGCACGAAGTAGGTGCAGGACACAGCGCTCATGAAGGTTGCAGGCACGGCGGTGATCCAGAAGTTCTTCTTCTCCTTGAACAGGTACATGGAAGCAGCCCACAGCACGATCATTGCCAGGGTCTGGTTGGTCCAGCTGAAGTAACGCCAGATGACGGTGTAGTTGATGAAGCCCAGTGCGTTGCCGATGCCAAGGAAAGCACCAACGCCCAGCACGGGGATGCAGAGCTTCAGGCGGTTTGCGTAGCTGTCCTGATCGATCTTGAGCCAGTCGGCCAGGGTCAGACGAGCGGAACGGAAAGCGGTATCACCAGAGGTGATGGGGCAGATAACGACACCGATCATAGCCAGTGCCACGCCAACCTTACCCATGGTCTTGAGGCAGACGTCGTAGATAGCGGCAGACTGACCGGCAGCCAGAGCCTCGGCCAGACCGACCATCTTTCCGTCGGTAATGGTGTACAGTGCACAGCCAGCAGCAGCCCAGATCAGAGCGATGATGCCCTCGCTGACCATTGCACCGTAGAATACGAAGTGACCCTGCTTCTCACTCTTCATGCAGCGAGCCATCAGAGGCGACTGGGTGGAGTGGAAGCCGGAGATAGCACCGCAGGCAACGGTGATGAACATGAAGCTCCAGATAGGAGTGTTGGACGGGTGCATATTGCTGAAGTTTGCCCAGATCTCGGGGATGGTGTAGGCGGGGTTGGTAAAGATACCAAAGATAACGCCCACGGCCATGATGATCAGGCAGATGCCGAACAGGGGGTAGATCTTACCGATGATGGCATCAATGGAGATAAAGGTTGCGATGAAGTAGTACACCAGAATGATGATCAGCCAGAACAGGGTGGTGGTCAGCAGGCCGGACATACCGCCGTTCTTGCACAGGGTAACGATCAGGCCTGCGGGGCCGACTGCGAACACGGTACCGACCATGATCAGCAGCACCACGGAGAACACACGCATGATGTTCTGCATCACGGGGCCCAGATAGCGGCCGGTGACCTCGGCGATGGAAGCGCCCTCATTGCGCTCACTCATCATGCCGGAGAAGTAGTCATGTACGCCGCCGGCAAAGATAGTGCCGAAGGTGATCCACAGGAACACCACGGGACCCCACAGAGCACCCTGCAGTGCACCAAAGATGGGGCCCAGACCTGCAATGTTCAGCAGCTGGACGAGGAACAGCTTCCACTGGGGCATCACAACGTAGTCAACGCCATCGTTGATGCGCACAGCAGGAGTTTCGCGGTCGTCCGGTCCGAACGTGTTGTCCACGATCTTACCATAGACAAAGTAGCCTACGATCAGAAGCGCCAGACACAGTAAGAAACTAATCATACCAGAAACCTCCTTTTGAATTTCAGCCGCCGACAGCTTATGCCATACTGCGGCTATGACCGATCTCTGGCTTCATGTTAACACCTTTTTCATAATTGTGTTAATATTTTTTAGGTATGGTTCCCATATCAAAAAGTATATGGCCGCTTATTTTATTTGTTTGCGCAAACTTTAATTTTGCATCGCTGGTACGTTTTAATTTACTTCATCGTTTCTCAAAAATTTTCTCCCGGGAACGGTCAAGCCCGCCCCCGCCAAACTTTGCGCCGCCTTTTTGTGCATTTTGCTTAATCGTTTGCGATTTTCTCCCCAAAACGTGGAATTTGGGACGAAAAGAAGGGAAATCCGCCCTCTCAGGCGCTCCCGAGGGAACTCCCCCAGTCGCCTACGGCGACAGCCCCCTCGGAGATGGGGCCTTTGGCATGACGGTACGGTTTCCGGCTAAAGTGCAAAGTTTCCGGGTGCGCCAGAGGCTCCCTCTTAGAGGGAGCTGGCAAAGCCGTCAGGCTTTGGCTGAGGGAGTTCGTTCCAAACCTCTCTCGTGAAAAAGCAATGTCGGGCAGCCCGCAGGCTGCCCGACATTGCTTTAATTATAAATAATTCTTCCGCTGCAACAACGACGACCGCCGCCAGCGGCGGAAACAGGGAGGAGTTGTTGGGGCAGCGGCCAGCAAGACGCGCGTGCCACCCAAGGCACGATGCGGATGCTGGGTGCCGCAACCCGGAAGACGCGGCGCGCATTTCAAATCTTCTTCCACCCGCTGTCCTTGATGGTAGCATCTGCCTGCTTGTGCAGCAGCTGCACAAACAGCTGCTCCTCCGGCTGCAAAGGCTCCCGCTCCGGGTACACCAGCACGTCCCGCATCTGCTGCTTCTGCGCCGGGCAGCTGTGCAGCGCCAGATGGTACTGCTCCAGCGCGCGCTGCGGCATGGGGGACGACCACATATAGGCCGTGGGCAGGTTTTGCAGAATGGAGAACTGGCTGCACCGCTCGTACACATGGATGCGGCGGTTGGGGTTCACCTCCCAGCGGGAAGCGGTGCTCTCGTCCCCGGGCAGATGGGTGTCGCCGTGCAGTACCTCGATGTAATCGTTCAGCTCGTCAAGGTTCTGCACCTGACGCCGCGCCAGCGGGCTGTCCTGACTGGTGAGCAGCAGGTAGGAAAACTCCATGATAGGCTCCTGCCGCAGACCGTGGCGCTGGCAGTAGCGCAGGTAGTAGTCCTCGTCCTCGGCGGCGTAGCGCAGCAGCGCCATGTGGTAGCCCTGCCGCAGCACAAAGTCCAAGGCTTCAATGGCACCGCTCTCCCGGATATGTGCCCGCAGCTGCTCGCTGCGGGCTGCCTGCTGCAAAAAATCCACCGCCGCGTAGGAGGCGTATGTGGCATGGGTCAGCACCACCCGCAGCTCGGCGCAGCTGCGCTGCTGATGCGCCTCCTGCTTCAGCTCGTCCACCTGCTGCAGCACCCGCTGCGCCTGCGCGATGAACCGCTTGCCCTGCTCGGTGGGAATCATGCCCGTGGAGGAGCGCTCGAAAATGCGCACCCCGTATTCCTCTTCCAGATTCTTCAGCGCCTTGCTCACGTTGGGCTGCGCCGCGTACAGCTGCTTTGCCGCCGCCGACACCGACCCCCATTTCATGATGGCTACCAGATACCGCAGTTCCGTAATATTCATGAACCCCTCCGCATGGTTTGCAGTCGTAATCGTATTGTAACAATTTCTCCGCGCCGCTGTCAAGCGGGGGAGTTTTTTTGCCCTCAGCCGCCAGGCGGGACGATTTGACGATTTTGAATGCGCTCCGCTTCGCTCTGCGCATAATCAGCGGAATTTGATTTTTATATTTGTGTTCCAGAAACGCCTGCGGGCGTTTCTGGAACACTTTTTCACCAGAGGGGTCGTAAAGATGAACGGCAGCTGCTTACCGTTACGACCCCTCCCGTGAAAAGGCAATTCTGGAAAATCCGCAGATTTTCCAGAATTGCGAAATTATAAATAATTCTTCCGCTGAAGATGGCCAAAGCGCACGCGAGGCCATTTCAAATCGTTCCCCCTTGCACCAAAGCCCCCGGGTGCTATATAATAAGGAAAAACACAAAGGAGGGGCTGTACCATGCCGGAATACCGCGTGCTGCGCATTGACGAGCAGCTGTACGGCTGCGAGGAGCTGCCCGCCGGGCAGCCGGTGCTGTGCGATGTGACCCTGACCGATGCCGCCGGGGTTGCCCGCATTCTGCCCTACCCGGACAGGGAGCTGACATGTCTTGGCATCGACGAGGGAGACACCGTTTGTCTGCTGCCGGACGGCACCCTGCACAAGCTGTAAGGAGTATTTTTATGCACAATATCTATTTCACCCGCCACGGCGAGACGGTATGGAACGTGGAAAATAAGATCTGCGGCATGACCGACAGCCCGCTGACCGCCCGCGGGCAGGAGCAGGCGCGGCAGCTGGGCGCGCTTGTCCGGGACAGCGGCCTGCACATCGACGAGATCCTGTACTCTCCCCTTTCCCGCGCCGCCGACACCGCAAAGGCCATTGCCGCCGCTACCGGTCTGCCCGCCCGCTGCGAGCCCCGCCTGCGGGAGCAGTGCTTTGGCAAATACGAGGGCACACCCCGGGACGGTGCGGAGTTCCGCATCTCCAAGACCCACTTTGCCGACCGCTATGACGGCGGCGAAAGCATGATGCAGCTGGCACAGCGCATCTACAACCTGTTGGACGAATTGAAGGCGGACACCGGCAAGACCTATCTGCTGGTGGCGCACAACGGCATTGCCCGGGTGGTGCACTCCTATTTTTACGATATGACCAACGAGGAGTACGCCGCTGCGGGCATCAAAAACTGCCAGCTGGTGGAATATACCTTTGAATAACAGGAAAGCCGCCGGGGTCCCGGCGGCTTTCTTGTTATGGCGCGTCAAGCATGACGGTAATGGAATTTCTGGTCTTTTGTCATGAACATATACACGCTCACCGCCAGCGCGGCAAGCTCGGCGGCGGTGACAGCCAGCCACACGCCGTCAATGCCCCACAGGGCGGGCAGCAGGAGCAGCGCGGCAAGCTGGAACAGCAGGGTGCGCAGAAAAGAGATGAGAGCGCTTGTCACGCCGTCCCCCAGCGCTGTGAAGAAGGAGGACGCATACACGTTGAAGCCCATGATGAGGAAGCTCAGCGCATACAGCCGGAAGGCACGGCTGGTCAGCGCCAGCAGCTGGGCATCGTAGCCCACAAAGATGCGTGCCACATAGGGAATGAGCACCATGGATACGGCGGTCATGCTCACAGCCACCACGGCGATGAGGCGCAGGCTCTTCTGGTAGAGGTTATGCACCTCGGCATGGTTGCGCGCGCCGTAATGGAAGCTGACGATGGGTGCGCTGCCCACGGCATAGCCCACAAACACCGCCACAAACAGGAAGGCAGCGTACATGATGACGCCGTAAGCCGCCACGCCGTTTTCTCCGGCAAGCCGCAGCAGCTGGAAGTTATACAGGATATTGACCAGCGACATGGAAAGGTTGGTCATCAGCTCAGAAGAACCGTTGATACAGGCATCCCACAGCACGCGGCCGTAAAACTGTGTTCTGCACAGGTGCAGGCGGCTGGTATTGCCGTGGTCGATAAAGTAGAACACCGGCAGCACGCCGCCTACCAATTGGCTGATGAGGGTTGCAACGGCAGCGCCCTCCACGCCCCAGTGCAGCATACCCACCATCACCACGTCCAGCACCATGTTGGTGCAGCCTGCACCTACGGTGAACCAGAAGCCCAGAAGCGGCTTTTCGGCGGTGACGAAAAAGCTTTGGAACATATTTTGCAGCGCAAAGGGCGGCAGCGCCAGCATCAGGATGCGCCCGTAGCGCACGGCGTAGTCCAGCAGCTCTCCCTTTGCGCCCAGCAGCACGGCGACCGGGCGCAGGAGCAGGATGCCCAGCACGGCCAGCACACTGACCGAGAAGAGCGCTGCCCACATAAACATGGAAAAATAGCGGTCGGCTTTTTTGGGGTCGCCCTCGCCCAGCGTGATGCCAACGATGGCACTGCCGCCGGTGCCCAGCATAAAGCCGACAGTGCCCAGCAGCTGCGGCAGCGGCATGATGAGGTTGACCGCTGCAAAAGCCGTTTTGCCCACAAAGTTGGAAACGCACAGGCCGTCCACGATGCCGTAGATGGAGGTGAACAGCATAGTGCCGATGCAGGGCAGCACGAACCGCAGCAGGCGGGAATAGGTAAAATGATCGGACAATTGGATAGTTTTCTTGGGCATAGATCCTCCTTTTCTGAGATCCGTATATGCAAAAAGGCCGGATAAGAACCACCGCTCCGGTGCGTTCCCTCTTCTGCTGCGGCACTACGGCGCCCACAGCCTCCGGGAAGCACGAACGATGACATCTTATCCGGCCTTTCAATTACGTTGAAACAGCCCTCCGATGAGCGAAAAACAGTATAGCAAAGTTTATTTTTTATGTCAAGTCCTGCTTTGCATCATTCCGCTGCAAGGCGGACAAAGGGCGCGATGGCGTTGGCGTCGCCGTGGCGGACGATGGAGTAGGTGATATCGCAGTAGGGCTGGATGGCGGTGCTCTTTTCCACGGTGGAGATGAGCAGCACCTGCAATTGCAGGCGGCGGAACAGTTCCATCATGGGGCGGATGCGGTCGCTGGTCATCTTGCTGAAGGCTTCGTCCAGCAGCACCAGACGGATGCTGTTTTCGCTCTTCTGGTAAATTTGCAGAAGGCTGGCGCAGATGGCCACATAGAAGGGCGCCTGATTCTCGCCGCCGGAGGAATCGCGGCTGACGCGGGACAGATACGCCTGCTGCCCGGTGACCTGATTGGTCACCTTGATATCGTAATCCAGATAGGTGCGATAGTCCACATAGTCCGAAAGGGTGGCACCTGCAGCGGTGCGTCCCTCCTGCCGGGCGCGGGTGTTCTCGTCCACGTCTGCCATGATCTTTTCCATCAGTTCGTCCACCTGACGCTCGTAGGCGGGGTCGGCGGTGGCGGCAAGGTTGTCCAGCGAGTCGCCCTCGGTCATCTGCTGGTTGCCCTTGTCCACGATGACCTGATAGAACGCAGCCAGCTGCGGGTCACGGCTGGGCTCCAGCTCAAAGCGGTAGACCTCCTCGCCGTAGGTCAGCTGCTCCATGACCTTGTTCAGCTCCCGGAACTGCCGCCGGGCGTTGAAGATATCGTCCTTCATGCGGAACAGGATATCCTTGCGGAAGCGGTCCTTGCAGTCCCGCTGCGCCTGCTCCAGGCGGGCGGCGTAGCGCTCCAAATCGATGCGCACAAGGCTCTCATGCTGGGCGCGGTACTGTTCCAGCCCGGCAAGCCCCAGAGGATAATCGCAGACGTAGCGCCGGTTGTATTCCCGCTGCGCCGGTTCTAGGGTGCTGTTCAGGTAGACGGTCAGGGCATCGTCCAGCTTGGCCTGTGCCTTTTCGGCAGCCTGCGCGGCGGCTCGGGGAGACTTATCCGGCCCGGTGAGTGCCTGCTGACGGCTGCGGGAGAGCGGCTCCACCAGCGGGTGGGCGGCAAAAAAGCTCTCTGCGGCCTGTGCGCTCTTTTCGGCGGTGTCCACCGCCTTTTGCTGCTCCGTCTCACAGGAGGCGATCTGTTTTTCGCATACGCGCAGGTCACCGCCGGTCTGCTCCACGGCGGTGCGGGCGGCTTCCCATGCGGTTTCGCGCACCTCTTCCTCCTTGTACAGCTGCTGCAAAAGCGGATTCTCGCGGCACTCGGCCAGCTTTGCGGCCTGCTCGTCCACCGCCGCGCGGGCGGCGTTCAGGGCGGCGCGGGCGTCCCACAAAGCAGCAAGTTCTTCCAGCGTTGTGCCGCGCAAAAGGGTCTGGTACTGGCTGTATGCGGCTTTCAGGTTCTGCTCCGCCTGTGCGGCGGCGCGCACCTCTTCGGCAAGGGCGTTCATCTCCCCTGCCAGTGCCCCGGCGCGGGCGCGGCGGGCCTCCAAGCCGATATAGCGCTGCGGGGTGCGCAGACGCTCCAACCGGAAGGGGTGGTGGCGCAGAAGGTCCCGGGTGGCGCTGTCGGGATAGTTTTCCAGCGTGTCGGGGGTATCGCAGCAGACGATGCGGCGCAGGATGGTGTCGGCGTACTGTGCGGCAAGCGGGTTTTCGCTGGTGACCTGTGCCGCCAGACTGTCGGCGGGGGCGGTATCGGCGCGGCGGTTGGCCTTGCGCAGACCCGGGGTGTCCAGCAGGCTGATGGGGCCGACTTTCTCTTTCAGCGCCACAAAGGCGCTCTTTGCGGCGGCGTAGTGGGCGGGCGGCACAAGGATATCGAACCGGCGGTCGCCCAGACAGGCTTCCACGCAGTCCTGCCAGCTCTCGTCCTCCACGTTCAGCAGCTCGCAGAAGATGCGGGCGTCCGGCTCCATGCCCCGGCTTTTCAGCTCGGCATTCACGGCGTCCCGCACCCGGGTGGCGGCGTCCCCGTGGGGGTACACCCACTTGCCGCCGGATACGGCATCCAGCTCGGCGCGTTTCTCGGTCTGCTGCCGCTGCAAGGCGGCGGTGTGCTGCCGGGCGGCAAAATAGGCTTCTTCCAGCGGCTTTTCCTGTGCGGTCAGCCAGTCGGTCAGGGCGGGCAGGGTGTCCGGGGTCAGGTCTGCCATCTTCTGCCCGGCGGCAAAGCCGCTGCGGCGCAGCACAGCCAGCAGGTTGCCGGTCTTTTCGGCGGCTTTTTCGGCGGTATCGGCGCAGCGGGCGGCGGCATCCAGTGCGGTCTGCCGGTGCGCCAGCTCCTCGCTGAGAGCGTCCAGTGCGCGGCCCTCGCCGCTGGCACCGGCGGCGCTGTGGGCGGTCAGGTAGGCGCGGCGGGCTTCCGCTTCGGCGGTCTTGACCTCGGCGTAGCGGGTGCGCAGCGTTTCCTGCTGACGGCGTCCGGCGTCTACCCGCTCCTGCCAGACAGCCTTTTCCCCGGCATCGGCAGCAGCCCGCGCCAGCAGGGCGGCGCCCCGGTTCACAAGGGCTTCGGTCTGTTTTTCGGTGGCTTCACGGCCATAGCGGACGATCTCGTCCAGCGCATCGGCGCGGGTCTGGGCTTCCGCCAGAACAGCGTGCAGGTTTTCCAGCTCCAAGCGGTCACCCTGCAAGGCTTCCAGGTCCAGCTCCGGCTGGGGCAGGATGTACTGGTACAGAAACTCCCGGAAGTTCGGGATCTCGTCCATGCTGGTGCCCATCTGGAACACCTCGTTGAACTTTTTGCCCAGCGGGCTGGCTGCGCGCCCGATGCCCAGTGCGCGGCATATTCTGTCCCGCGCCTCGCTGGGACTGCGGGTGTAGGAGAGCCGCCCTTCGGCGGGCTTGAAGTCCTCCTTGGCGCTGGGCGCACCGGTACGCGGGTCGATAAAGGGCAGCTGCTCCAGCGTGATGCCGTCCTCCGAGATATACCACGTCTGGTCGCCGGGGTGCAGCTCCTGCATGGGGCCCTCGGACTCCACCCGCACCGCGATGACAAAGCTGGTGTGCTTGACGCTGTCCCAAAACTCTGCCCCGATATACGCCACGGTATGCCCCGGGCGGCGGTAAGCGTTCTCACCGCGCTGCTTGGCGTGGACAGAGCCCTGCAGGGTGCGTCCGCTCTTTTTATTGCCCAGCGCATTGAAGTTGCGGTTGGTGGTCAGGCAGTAGCGGATGGCATCCAGAATGGTGGTCTTACCCACGGCGTTCACGCCGATCATATAGGTCAGGCGGGCGCAGTCGAAGGTGGTATTTTCAAAGTTGTGCCAGTTGATAAGCTTCAGGCGCTTGAGTTCGATCATACTTCCACCTCCCCTGCTTCCGTGTCTGCGCCCTCCGGGCGCTCGTACAGGCCAAGCTCGGTGCGGGTGCGGGCGCTCTCGGCGGCGGCATCCGCAAGGTCGGCGTCCGGCAGCGCCAGCAGCACCGTGGGGAACACCTCAATGCGGCTGTCCAGCCCGGACAGCCGTCCCACCGGACGCGCCAGATTGTACCGGCGCAGGGTGCGCATGAGCTTTTCCAGCGTTTGCTGATCCAGCTTGCGGGGCAGGTTCATCTTTTGCAGCTCTGCCTGTACTTCTTCCACCGTGACAAGCACCTCGTCCGCGCTGGCGGCAAGGCTTTCCCGCTTTTGCAGGTACAAAAGCCGCAGCACCAGCAGCAGAATGCTTTCGTACTTGAGCAGCCGTGCCTGACTGCCCTCGTGCTCGTTGACCAGCGCCGCCGCCTGCATGGGTGCGGGGTACAAAAGCACCGCGTAGCCCAAGGGCTTGAACACCGCGCGCACCTCGTTGAGGTGATCCTGAATATACAGATATTTCGCCCGCTGTTCCTCTACGCAGCCCAGCACAAAGCAGTGGTTGAGCAGATAGTTTGCGGTCTCTTCCAGCAGATCAATGGTTGCCATCCGTGTTTACCTCCTTGCGGCGGGTCAGGACAAAATCCTGAAACCGGAAGCCGCCGCGCTCCACCCAGTTTCCGGTCAGGGCGATATCATACTCCCGGTGCGGCGACTGGGAATAGGTGTGCAGGCCGATGATGCCTGTAAAATCGTTCGGGTATTCCTCCACAAGGGTGGAAGCGTTCACCTGCCCGCGGGCAGCCAGCGCCTGCCGCGCCAGCAGCGCCACGTTTTCCTCGGTGACGGCAAGGCGGGCGTAATCCAGCAGCAGCTGCTGCTCCTGCCGCAGCCGGTCGGGGTCAAGAGGTTCGGTGCGCACCGGGGCAAGAGGTGCTTCGGTGCGGGGCGCGGCGGGGGGATACAGCGGCTTTGCGCCGAACACTGCCGCCGGGTACAGGTGCAGCCGCGCCGCCACCGGGCCGTCGTCCGGCTCGAACAGCTGCTCCGGGCTGCGGATGTCCTCCGCATAGCGGCGCAGCAGGGCGGTGACGCTGCCCTGCGCCGAGCGGTCGCTCAGCAGCAAAAACTGTGCCCGCTGCACCGCACGCTTGCGGTAGCGGATGTGGCTGGCGTCGATCTCCTTCATCAGGGTGCTCATCTCTTCCAGCGCGTCCCGCTGCTGCTGGATGAGGGCACGCACCCGGGGTGCAGCCTCGCCGGGGGCGCAGCGCTCCACCCGGGCGTAATCCAGCGCTAAGCGGGGCAGCTGGTTCTGCTCACAGTCGTCCAGTTCTTCCTCCAGATAGGCGCGGTAATTGAACAGGTTATCGCTGGTTTTAAAGCGATGGTACGCCGCCGCCACCACCTTTTCCTCGTACTGATCGAACAGTTCCAGCACCTCCTGCGGGGTGCGGTTATGGGTCAGGCGGTCGATATAATGCCCGATGGAAGCGTTGAGGGCGCGCAGGGACTTGTTCAAAGTTTCAAGGTCTGCCGCCACCTCCCGCAGCACATTCTCGTAGGGGCTTTTTTCCTGCCCGATGCTGCCCAGCAGCTGCCACGCCTTATACAGCTTGCCGGTATAGGTGACCACCCGGGGGTTCAATATCTCTTCCAGCGCATCCAGCAGCGGGGTGACCTCCGGCATAAAGGCAAAGGTGGGCTCCGTCTCGTAGCTGCCGGGCTGCTCCTCCAGCCAGCCGGTGCGGCGCAGACGCAGCAGAAAGCCCACCGCCAGCGTGTGGGGGTCGCGGGTGGGCTGCTCGTCCTCATCGCCCGC
>ERZ827520.3157-NODE-3157-length-13961-cov-4.189415_pt1 | contig 13961 bp, 12 predicted proteins | sample MGYA00519581_ERZ827520 | MGnify/ENA primary metagenome ERZ827520 (study PRJEB31778, sample SAMEA3449339) | human gut metagenome | biome: human gut; feature: human-associated habitat; material: faeces | place: United Kingdom | collected 2010/2012 ...
CGGCTGATTACGCTGGAATTCCCCTCCTTTACGCTGGTGACGGTGTATACCCCCAACGCCCAGCGCGGCCTGACCCGCCTGAATTACCGTATGGAGTGGGAGGCGGACTTCCGCCGCTACCTGAAAGCGCTGGATGGGGAAAAGCCGGTGATCGTTTGCGGAGACATGAACGTCGCCCATCAGGAAATCGACCTGAAAAATCCCAGGTCCAACCGGGGAAACGCCGGCTTTACCGATGAGGAACGCGCCGCGTTTTCCGCTCTGCTGGACGAAGGCTTCGCCGATACCTTCCGGCGGCTGTATCCGGAAACGACCGGCGCCTACAGCTGGTGGTCTTATATGTACAACGCCCGCGCCAACAACGCGGGGTGGCGGATCGATTATTTTCTGGTTTCCGACCGGCTGATGCCGCTGGTGACCGGGGCAGGGATCGCGGCGGACGTGATGGGTTCCGACCACTGTCCGGTCACGCTGGAGCTGCGGCTGCCCGACGAGCCGTAATATTTATTATAAAGGAGAGCATGCTCATGGATGCTGCGAGAAAAGCCGTGATGAAACGGCAGGTGGAAAAAACGATGGAGAACCTGCGGAAAAACCGGATGGAGGCCTATTATGTGGACACGGCCGCCGAGGTGCCCGCGCAGGTGGAGGCGTTGATGCGGGAAGGAGACGTCGCAGCGGTCGGCGGGTCAATGACCCTGGCGCAGACCGGCGTGCTGGATCTTCTTCGCAGCGGCCGGTATCGTTTCCTGGACCGGTACGCGCCGGGTCTGGACGAGGAACAGGTGCGGCAGATTTTTCTGGAAAGCTTTTCCGCCGACGTGTACCTTGCCTCCGCCAACGCGGTGACCATGAACGGCGAACTGTACAACGTGGACGGCAACAGCAACCGGGTGGCGGCGATCTGCTACGGCCCCCGTTCGGTGATTCTGGTGGTCGGCTGCAACAAGATTGTGCCCGACCTGGACGCCGCCGTCCGGTATGTCAAACAGGTATCCGCCCCGGCGAACGCCGTGCGGCTGCATTGCCCGACCTACTGCGCCGCGGCGGGCTCCTGCCAGGGACTGGGGAAGAACGGCATGACCGACGGTTGCGGAACCGACGCGCGCATCTGCTGCAATTATGTGGTATCCGCCCGCCAGCGGGAAGCCGGGCGGATCAAGGTGATTCTGGTGGGCGAGCCGCTGGGCTATTGACCGGCGGACAATACCATAAGCGTAAGGATGGGATGGCATGGTCCTGTATCTGGTAATCCCCTGTTATAACGAGGAGGCGGTTCTGCCGATCACGGCGGCCGCGGTCCGGGAGAAAATGGAAGCCCTGATCGCCGCCGGGACGATTGGAGCGGACAGCCGCGTCCTGTTTGTGGACGACGGCAGCAAGGACGGCACATGGGCCGGACTGGAACAGCTGACGGGCGAAACGCCGCTTTTCGCTGCGCTGAAGCTCGCCCACAACGTCGGCCACCAGAACGCCCTGCTCGCGGGCCTGATGGAGGCAAAGGAGCATTGCGACGCCGCTGTATCCATGGACGCCGACCTGCAGGACGACATCAATGCCATCGACGGCTTTCTGGCGAAATACGCCGAAGGCTGCGATGTGGTGTATGGGGTTCGGAACAAGCGGGATACGGATACCCGCTTCAAGCGGTCCACCGCGCTGGCGTTTTATCGGCTCATGGGAGCTATGGGGGTGGAAAGCGTTTACAATCACGCGGATTACCGGCTGATGAGCCGGCGCGCGCTGGAGGCCCTCTCCGAATATCGGGAGGTCAACCTCTTCCTCCGGGGAATTGTGCCGCTGATCGGCTACCGGAGCGATTATGTATATTACGACCGGCGCGAGCGGGCGGCGGGTGAGTCGAAATACCCTCTGAAAAAGATGCTCAATTTCGCGGCGGAGGGGATCACCTCCTTCAGCGTCAAGCCGCTGCGGATTATCTCCGCCTTCGGCATCCTTATCGCCTGTCTGAGCGTGTTCGGGCTGCTGTATTCCCTGATTTCCAAGCTGACCGGCAGCGCCGTTTCCGGCTGGACGGCGATCGTCGCCTCCATCTGGCTTCTCGGCGGCATCCAGCTGCTGTGTATCGGGGTGTGCGGGGAATATATTGGAAAGATTTACAGCGAGGTCAAGGCGCGTCCCCGTTATCATGAGGAGCGCCTGATCCTAGCGGAGAAAGCGCCGTCCGGGGAGAACGCCGCGGACGGCGAAGGCCGGAACGAAACAAACACATAGCGGAGCGGGCAGGGACCGGAAAGCGTGGTTCCTGCCCGCCCGTTCTTGTCGGCGTTTTTTGTCCGGATAAAAGCCTGAGAGTTGCAAAACGGCCGGAAACCCGGCGGGAACAGGCGGCAATAAACGAGAAGTTGTATTTTCCGGCGGATTATGCTATACTAAGCGCCGGCGGCGGACGGCGATCCGCGGCGTTTTTGTTTGCGGCGGCCGCGCGGGCCGGGGAAGGAGGGATTCGAACCCTCGTTCCCTATCGCTTAGATATCAGCAGAAGAAAGGGCGCGGGCCGCTTATGAATATCCTGGTGGTTTCCCAGTGCTTTTATCCGGATGATTTCCGCATCAACGATATTGTGGACGCTTTGGTGAAGGAAGGTCATACCGTCCGGGTTCTGACCGGACTGCCGGACTATGCCGCGTCCCGTGTGCCGAAGGAATACCGCTTCTTTCGCCGGCGGCGGGAGACGTGGCACGGCGCGGCAGTAATTCGGGTGCCGACGGTCTCCCGGCGGAGCGGTGTGATCTTCCGTGCGCTCAACTATGTTTCCTTTGTTTTCTGGGGCTGGCTTGCCGCCCGGTTCGGAAAACGGGACGCCGAGGTGGTTTTTTCCTATCAGACCTCGCCGGTGCTTCAGTCCGTTCCGGCCGCCGCGTATCGAAAGCGGACCGGCGCGCCGCTGGTGCTGTACTGCTGTGATCTCTGGCCGGAATCCCTGAAGGCATGGAACGTGGGGGAGGGGCATCCTCTTTTCCGGCTGATGAGCCGTGTCAGCCGCCGCATCTACCGGCAGGCCGATACGCTGGCGATCACCTCCGCGCCCTTCCGGGAATATCTGCGGGAGGTAAACGGCGTGGAGGACGACCGGATCGTCTATCTCCCGCAGCACGCGGAGGACCTGTATGCGGACATCTGCGGCGAATACGAGGAAAACGGCTGTGTGGATTTCCTTTTTGCCGGGAATATCGGCGCGGTGCAGAACGTGGATTGTATCCTCCGCGCCGCGGCGCTGGTGAAGCAAAAGAATCCGGGCTTTTTCCGCGTCCATATCGTGGGGAGCGGCTCGGAGCTGGAGAATTGCCGGAGGCTGGCGGACGAGCTGTTCCTGGGGGATGTCGTGACGTTTCACGGGCGGTTTCCGCAGAGCGAGATGAAACGCTTTTATAAGCTGGCCGACTGCTTCCTCCTGACCCTGAGGGGCGGGGACTTTATCGGGATGACCCTGCCGGCCAAGGCGCAGGGCTATCTCTCCGCCGGCAAACCAATCCTCGCCGCGGCCGACGGCGCGGCGGCCGGTATGATCCGGGAATCCGACTGCGGCGAGGCGGCGCCTGCCGGGGACGCGTCGGGGCTAGCCGCCGCGATGGAACGGGTAATTGCCGACCCCGACGGCTACCGGACGAAGGGGCGGAACGGCCGCCGCTTCTTTGAACAGAATTATACCAAGGAAATTTTTATGGAATCCCTGAACCGACTGCTGCGGGAGGCGAAAAAGACGCCGGAGCGGTAGTGGTAACGAGCCGAAACGTGCCGAAACGAGCTGAAACGGTGAAAATAAACGCGGGGGGAGGCGTGCCCTTTGACCTTTTTTCGGGATCGGCGCTTCCAGCGCGCCCTTTCGGTCGCGCTGATCGTTGCCTATGTGCTTTTTATCTACAGCAATTCCCTTCAAAACGGGTCCGCTTCCTCCGACCGGAGCGGACGGGTGACGGCGCTTGTGCAAAGTCTGCTTTCCTCCCTTGGCTGGGAGGGAACGGTGTCGGAGCATTTTCTTCGGAAGCTCGCGCATTTCGCGGAATACGCCGGGCTGGGCGTGCTGCTGGGGCTTGCGCTGCGGTCGTTTACGCCGCATTTGCTCCGGCAGGCGGGCTTCCCGCTCTTTATCGGCCTCGCGGTGCCTGTGTCGGATGAATTCCTTCAGCTTTTTGTGGAAGGCAGGGCCGGGATGGTGCAGGATGTGGCGCTGGATTTCTTCGGAATGCTGACCGGCCTTGCGCTGACGGTCGCTCTCCTCCTTCTCTCCATCCATCGAAAACGGGGGAATGAAACGGCCGGGGAAGCGGAACGGGAGGACGGCTAATGAAAATTCTGCAAATCAACTCGGTCTGCGGCGTGGGGAGCACCGGCCGGATTGCCGCCGACCTTCACGCTTTCCTGACCGAAAACGGCGAGGAAAGCCGGGTCGCCTTCGGGCGGAGTGAAACGCACGTATCATGCGGGACGCATCGCTGCGACGCGGTCATGCGGATCGGGAATTTATGGGACAATTACCGGCACGTCGCCAAGACGCGACTGCTCGACCGGCACGGCTTCGGCTCCCGGGGGGCTACCCGTCGTTTCCTGCGCGAGGTCGAGGCGTTCGCCCCCGACCTGATCCATCTTCACAACATCCATGGCTATTACCTCCATATCGGGGAGCTGTTCGGATGGCTGAAGCGCGCCGGGAAGCCGGTGGTGTGGACGCTGCACGACTGCTGGCCCTTTACCGGGCACTGCGCCTATTACGATTATGCGGGCTGCTTCCGGTGGGAAAGCGGCTGCCGCCGCTGTCCGCAGAAGAACGCCTACCCGGCCAGCCGGCTTATGGACGCTTCCTCCCGCAATTATGCGGACAAGCGCCGTCTCTTCACCGGGCTGGATCGCCTGACGTTGGTCACGCCTTCCGCCTGGCTGGCGGGGGAGGTCGGCCGTTCTTTCCTGAAGGATTACCCGGTGCGGGTGATCCCGAACGGAATCGATCTGACGGCGTTTCGTCCAGCAGAGGAGAACGACTCTGTGCGGCAGCGGTTTGGTATTGACAGAGAGGCTTGTCTTCTGTTGGGCGTCGCCGGGGTCTGGGAGGCGCGCAAGGGCCTGCCATATTTTCAGCAGCTGCTCGACCGGCTGGGAGAAGGATACCGGCTGATGCTCGTGGGCGTGAACGAAAAGCAAAAGGCCGCCCTGTCCCCCGGGGTGATCGGGATTGGCCGTACCGACAGTGTCGGGGAGCTGGCCTCCCTGTACGGCGCGGCGGATATGCTGGTGAACCCTACCCTCGAGGATAATTTTCCTACCGTCAACCTTGAGGCGCTGGCCTGCGGGACGCCGGTGGTCACCTTCCGTACCGGCGGCAGTATGGAAAGCGTGGACGACGCCACCGGCCGGATTGCGGACAAGGGCGATCCGGAGGGCCTTGCCGCCGCGGTACGCGATGTGAGAATGCGGGGAAAGCCTGCGTTCTCCGCCGCCTGCCGGGAACGGGCGGAACGGCTGTATGACCAGCGGGAGTCCTACGAGCAGTACTATCGCCTGTATCGGGAGCTGTGCGGTAGAACGGGCGGATCGACGGAAGAGTAATCGAAAGGAGAGGTCGCGGATGACCGAAACCGACCGCGAGCTTCGCGCATTGCAGGAGGTGGAGTTGAACCTGCTGCATCAGTTTGACGAGATATGCCAGCGGGAAAACCTCCGTTATTTCCTGCTGGGCGGGTCCGCGCTGGGTGCTGTCCGCCATGGGGGCTTTATCCCGTGGGACGACGACATTGACGTGGGAATGCCCCGCCCGGATTATGAGCGTTTTCTGCGGATCGCGCCGCCGCTGCTGCCCTCCCATCTTTTTTTGCAGGATTACCGCAGCGAGCCGGACTACCTGCTGAGCTTTGCCAAGCTGAGGGATAACCGGACGATGTTCAGGGAGAAGCTGTTTGCCGGGCTGGACATCCATCATGGCGTGTATATGGATATTTTCCCGCTGGACGGCGGCCCGGCCGACAAAGCGGAAGCGGAACGGATGCTGGGGAGGATGAAGCTGTACCGCTTTTCCCTGATCAACCGCCGGACGGACTATATCCGGAAAAAAAGCCTGCCGGCTTCCCTCGCGCTGTCCCTGCTGTCTCCCTTTGTGAGCGCGGATGCCTGCTATCGCCGGATCGACGCGCTCTGCAAGAAATACGAATACGGCGCGGCGCCCTGCGTCGCCAACTGGCATGGGGCGTGGGGGACGAAAGAGGTCGTGCCGAAGGAGCTGTTCGGCGAGGGGGTTCTGACGCCCTTTGAGGATATGATCTGCCCGGTTCCGCAGGACGTGGACGGGTATCTTACCTGCCTGTACGGGGATTATCGGCGGCTGCCGCCGGAGGAAAAACGGGTCAGCCACCATGAGTCGGTGGAAATCCGTCTGCCGTCCCTGGAAAAGCCGCCGAAGGAGGATGTCGATTGAAACGGGTTATCACTTACGGGACCTTTGACCTGCTGCATTATGGGCATATCAATTTACTTCGCCGCGCCCGCGCGCTGGGGGATTACCTCATTGTCGCGCTGTCCACCGATGAATTCAACCACGACAGCAAAAACAAGGTCTGTTATTTCACTTATGAGGAACGAAAGCAGCTGCTGGAATCCATCCGGTACGTTGATTTGGTAATCCCGGAGGAAAACTGGGAGCAGAAGGTGGGGGACGTGCGGGAATACCATGTCGATACCTTCGTCATGGGGGACGACTGGGCTGGAAAATTCGATTTCCTGAAGGAATACTGCGAGGTAGTGTATCTGCCCCGTACGCCGGAGATTTCCACCACCAAAATGAAACAGGACATGCAGGGTATGCAGGGGAAAGTCTGATTTTCCATAGTCGGGACGGCAGGGGAGGAACCACGGATGAAAAAGGTGCTGGAATACCGGATCGGGCGGTCGGGAGACGGCGTGACCCGGTATATCCTCGGCAACTATGCCCGGGTGGACAAGGAAAAAATACACATGGATTTTGTCACGGGGGAACGGGATATTTCCTTTTGCCGGGATTTGATCGAGGACGGCTGCACCGTGTATTCCCTTCCCGCTTCTCCTTTTAAAAATCCCTTTCGCTTTCGCAGAGAGATGAAAAGACTGTGGGAGGGCGGATACGACATCGTGCATTGTCACATGTCCTATTTCCTGAACACCATCCTTTTCCGACAGGCGAAGAAGCACGGGGTTAAGGTAATCCTGCACTCGCACAGCACCCAGCCGGATATCACGAACAAATGGAAACGCCGGCTGTTTACGCTGCTGCATAAGCTGCATTACCGCGCCGCCAGTCGGTACGGCGACGCGTTTGCCGCCTGTTCCACAGCGGCGGCGGACTGGTTGTTCGGCGACGCTGTGGCGAGGGAAAAGGTGCAGATTTTCAACAACGCCATTGACACGGCGCGCTTTGCTTTCGATCCGGTGGTTCGGGAGCGGGTACGGAAGGAATTGGAGTTGGAAAAGGCGTTCGTAGTCGGGCATATCGGCCGCTTCACCTATCAGAAAAATCACGAGTTTCTGCTGCTGTCCTTTGCCTGTCTCCGGAAAAAGCGGCCCGACGCGGTCTTGCTGCTGGTCGGCGGGGGAGACCTGGAGCCGGAGGTTCGCCGTCAGGCGGCGGTGCTCGGCGTTGAGGACGCGTTGCGTTTTCTCGGCCTGCGGGACGACGTGCAGGAGCTGATGCAGGCGATGGACGTGTTTGCCCTGCCATCCCGTTTCGAGGGGCTTGGGTTGGTGCTGATCGAGGCGCAGACGGCGGGGCTTCGGGCGGTCGCTTCCACCGCGGTGCCGCCGGAGGCGAAGGTGACCGAGCTGCTGACCTATCTGCCGCTGGAAAGCGGGCCGGAGATATGGGCGGATGAACTGCTGAAAGCGGCCGACGGCTATGAACGAACCAATCGCCGCCGGCAGATTATGGAGGCCGGCTACGACCTTTCCGGACAGGCGGCGCGGATTGAGCAGCTTTACGAAAGCCTGTAGGGAATCGCACATATGCTCTTACCTGAGAAATGAGGATGCCTTATGCAAACGGTCAAACGCGTTTTCCTTAGCCGGCTGACGGTGAAGCTGCTGACGGTCGTGCTGTTTTTCTTTTTGATTTTTCCGCCGCTCAAGCCGGTGATGGATGGGCTGGTGAAAATCGTCCTTCTGTGGGGAGGGATTCAGCTGCTCGCCGACCTGCTGACAAAGAAGACCTTTCTGCGGGCGAGGAATGTCGGTTGGCTTCTGCTTTTTTTGTTTATGGAAGCGGTGACGATCGCCCTGAATTATTCGACCGGTCTGAAGGATAACCTCTCCCTTTTATGCTATACGGCGGTTGGAATGCTGGTTCTGTACCCAAACGGGGAAGAGCAAAGCCGGGAACAGCTCCTGAGGGAAATGCGGCTGATCGGGTGGGTATACATTCTTCTCTCTGCCGCCGCCTCGCTGGTTTCCCTGCTGACGCTCTGGCTAGGGATTTCCGCAACGATGGAGTATGGAAACGTAACCTATTACATCGGGGTATACGCGGGGCGTCTCTGGGGAGTCTATTCCAATCCGAATTTTCCGGGAGCGCTGCTGGCCGCGGCGCTGGCCCTTCTTCAGATTCCGGTCTGCCGCGCCGCCTCCCGGAATCCTCGTACTCTTCCCGCGCAGTATGCGGCGCTTGCCGTTTGTTTTTTCCTGAATTTCTGGTATCTCGCGCTGGCGCAGTCCCGTGGAAGCCTGGCGGCGCTGCTGGTATTTGTCGCGGTTTTCCTTTTCTTCGTGTTCCGGAAAACGATTTTTGCCCGCTTGCGCCGTTTTACCCTTTCCTGCGCGGCCAGCGCCGTCGCCGCGGTCGGTTCCGCGGCGCTGACGGCGTTGGCCGCGGCGGTGCTTCTTCAGGCGGGAAATGGGCTGGAACAGCTTGGCCGGGAAACGGCTGTCGGAAATTCGGCATCGCTGGCCGCCGCCCGCCCCGCTGTCGTTTCGCTGAATCCCGCTCCTTCGGTAAAAAATCCCTTTCTCTGTGCGGGAAGCTTGGGGCGCGAGGAGGAGCTGGACGCTTCCGACACGATGACCGGCCGCCCGATTCTCTGGAAAATAGGATGGGAGCGGTTTCTGAAAAAGCCGGTTTTTGGTTACGGCAACGTCGGTGCGACCGAGGGTGTGGAGTACCACTGGAGCAGTGTGAAGCACTATCACAATGTGCTTATTCACAGCCTGGTGGCAACCGGTCTGGCTGGTACGCTGCCTTTGATCGTTTTTGCAGCATCCACTCTGATTCTGTTGCTTCGTCAGACGTGGAGAAGCCGGAAAAAATCCCTGGAAGAAACGGGTGTCCATTGTGCGCTGCTGGCCCTGCTGGCGCTGTATCTGGTTCATAACATGATCGAAATGTTTCTTATTTACGCAGTGAGCCTGCCGCATTTTCTGTTTTGGATTTATCTGGGATATATGATTTCCCTGCTGCCCGGAGAGGAGCGGCTTCCGAAAATCGACCGCTGGCTGCGGCGGCTGGCGGACAGGCTTCCCTCTCTGGGAAAGGCCGGAGAAGCGGGGGAGCGGGCGGTATGATGCGGACAAGGAACTCCATTATCAATTCTCTGGCAGGGGCCGGAGGTTACCTGGTCCAGATGTTCAGCAATTTCGTCGTTCGCGCCAAATTCGTCGAATATTTGGGAGACAGTGTACTCGGCGTTAACGCGCTGTTTACCAACATTATTTCCATGCTGGCGCTGGCGGAGCTCGGACTGGGGACCGGCCTGATTTATAAGCTGTACAAGCCGGTTGCCGACCATGACGTACCCCGCATTCAGTCTCTGCTCCGCTTTTACAAGCGGGCGTATATGATTATCGGCGCGGTCATTGCCGCGGCAGGCTTTATCCTGTCCTTTTATGTGTATCTTTTCGACAAGGATCGCACGTTTTCCCGTGGTTATATGGGGCTTACCTTTTTTCTGTTTGTGCTGGATGTGTTGGCCTCCTATCTGTTTGCCAATCAGAAAGCCCTGATCACGGCCGATCAGAAAAATTATATTATCAATATCGCTCACGCCGGTTCGCAGCTGGTCACCTGCCTGCTGCAGATTGTCCTTTTGATTACTACCCAAAGCTTTGTCCTGTATCTTGTCGCGAAAATCGTCTGCCGGGTAGGTGAAGGGCTGGTCATCTCCCAGCGATACCGGAGACTGTATCCGGACATCTCCCTGAAAGAAAGCGAAGCGATCGACCGGGAGGAACGGCGGGATCTTTTCCGGAACATCAACGCGATGCTGTATCACCGGATCGGGTCCTTCAGCCTATCCTCCACTTCCAACATGATTATCACCTACTTCGTCAATCTGGTGACGGTTGGAATCTATTCAAACTACACGCTGATCACCAACACCATCAACAACCTGATTGCGCAGATGTTCCAGGGGGTGACGGCCAGCTTCGGCGACCTGATCCATACCGAAAACACCAAACGCGCTTATGAGAAATTCAATCTGCTGTATTATGTGAATTTCCTGCTGGTATCTTTTTGCACCACCTCGCTTCTTGTGTTGATCGAGCCCTTCATTACCCTTTGGCTGGGGGACCGTTTCCTGTTTGGGAAGGACACGCTTCTGCTGATTCTGCTGTATTTTTACATCTACAGTATGCGGCGGGTTATTTTTATGGCGAGAGACAGCGCGGGGCTGTACCAGCCGGACAGATATATGCCTCTGCTTGAAACCGTAATCAACCTGGGGCTGGCCATTCTTCTGGTGCAGCGCTGGGGCGTCAACGGCGTTCTGATCGCCAACCTGGTAAGTATGCTGCTGATCCCCTTCTGGATTCAGCCGACCATCGTTTACAAGCATATTTTCGGCCGTTCGGTCCGGGCATATTTCGTGCGATACGTGCAGTATTTCCTTGTCACACTGCTGAGCGGCGGTCTTACCTATGGCGTTTGCCAGTTGCTTCCGGCCGAATGGAATCTTTGGCTGTCCCTGTTGGCGAGGGGCGTACTTTGTCTCATTATTCCAAATTTCCTGAATCTTCTCCTCTTTTGCCGCACGGAGGAATTTTGCGCCGTCTGGCGGCTGCTGAAAGGGATGGCCGGTCGTTTTCTGCGGGGGAAAGGGAAGAAACCGCAGGAACGTCGATGAATGATAAAAACGAAACCCAAGATCAGAAAGACGAAAGACAGCCCGAATGATCGAAGGGATTCATCCGAAAAACGAGAGAAAATATATGACGGATTGTGATTGAACATCTGTAAATTGACCAAACTGGTGCGAATAGTCTATACAAAAATGGGAGAATCGACAAAAGAGGCGATTCCTAGTGTATTTTTGCAAAGATTATGGTAAAATTATCAATAACCATGTTTTAGAAATTAAGAAGTTCCGGATGCTTTCGGAATAACGCTATATACGATGTCCGGCGGAGGGACAGAACGACGGGATACTCCACAAGCTCCATCGTCGAAAGGAAGGACCCTTTAATGAGTCTCAAAAACAGCAAGGATCGCAAAGAGAATCGACTGCGTAAAACAAATACAGCGCATAAAGTGTATTTTTCTCCTCCCGACATCGGAGAGCTGGAGATTAACAAGGTCGTGGAGGTTCTGCGTTCCGGCTGGATCACGACCGGCCCGCAGACCAAGCTGTTTGAAGAAAAAATCGCCGCCTACTGCGGAACAAACCGGGCGGTTTGCCTGAATTCCGCGACGGCGGCCATGGAGCTGACGCTTCATGTGCTTGGCGTCGGTCCGGGTGACGAGGTCATCACCTGCGCCTATACCTACACGGCTTCCGCCAGCGTGGTCTGTCATGTCGGCGCAACGCTGAAGCTGGTGGACGCCGCGCCGGGTGGTTACCATGTGGATTATGACCAGTTGGAGGCGGCAATCACTGAAAAGACCAAGGCGATTATTCCTGTGGATATCGCCGGCGTACCCTGCGATTATGACCGGATATATGAGATCGTGGAAAGGAAACGGTCGCTCTTCCGACCCTCCAATGAAATACAGGAGTCCTTTGGCCGGGTAATCGTACTGGCCGACTGCGCCCACGGGTTCGGCGCTTCCTATCACGGCCGGAAAGCAGGCAGCCTGGCGGATTTCACCAGCTTCTCCTTCCATGCGGTAAAAAATCTGACGACCGGCGAGGGTGGAGCGGTGACTTGGCTCCCGATCCCGGGAATGGACGACGGGGAAATTTACCGCCAGTTTATGCTGCTTTCCCTCCATGGGCAGTCCAAGGATGCGCTGGCCAAAACGAGGCTCGGCGCGTGGGAGTACGATATCGTCACTCCCGCCTACAAGTGTAATATGACGGATATCATGGCGGCGATCGGCCTGGCTCAGCTGGAACGGTATTCTGGTATCCTGGCGCGCCGCCGGGAACTCGTGGAGCGGTACGATCGGGGTCTGCGGGATCTGGATGTGGAGGTGCTGGCGCACCAGGGCGACGGCTATGAATCCAGCCGGCACCTGTACCTCGTCCGGCTGAACGGACGAACGATTGAACAGCGCAACGCGCTGATCACCGAGCTGGCGGAACGGGGGATCGCCACCAATGTCCATTATAAGCCCCTTCCTATGCATACCGCTTACAAAAAGCTCGGATTCCGCATCGACGATTACCCAAACGCCTATGAAACGTATCATAACGAGATAACGCTTCCTCTGCATACCTGTTTAACGGATGAGGACGTTGACTGCGTGCTGGAAAATTTTAAAAACATACTGGCGTCCCTGTAAGCACCTGTAAGGCCGGTTACGATATGCCGAAATGGAATTCGCTTCCGTCGGCATATCGTTCTGTCTGGGACGTTTCAGAGCCAAAAACGCGGACAATTCCGCCGGAAAGCACGGCGTCATGAATGGGAGAATCGACATTATGCAGATGAAACCATGGGATGCTCTTCCGGAGGCTCTGCGGACGGAAGAGGTTCGACTCTATTATGATTTGTTGAAAAAACGGACGGCTTCCCTGCTTCTGAAACGGGGGATGGATATCCTCGCGTCCCTTTTGCTGCTGCTTCTGCTTTTTCCCGTTTTTCTGGTACTGGCGATCGCCATCAAGGCGGATTCGAAAGGACCGGTATTTTTCCGGCAGGTGCGGGTGACGCAGTTCGGCAGAACCTTCCGTATTTTCAAGTTTCGCACCATGGTGAGCGACGCTGAGAAAAAGGGAAGTCAGGTCACGGTGCAGAACGATTGCCGTGTGACCCGCGTCGGTGCGAAAATTCGGCATGTCCGGCTGGATGAGATTCCTCAGCTTCTCAATGTCCTTACGGGGGACATGAGCTTCGTCGGCACGCGGCCGGAGGTTCCCCGGTATGTGGAGCGGTATACGCCGGAAATGATGGCGACCCTGCTTCTTCCCGCGGGAGTGACCTCCACGGCGAGCATTGAGTTTAAGGACGAGGACAAGCTTCTGCAGGCGGCGGAGAACGCGGACGAGGTCTATGTCCAGGAGGTGCTGCCGCAGAAAATGGCCTACAATCTGGCGTATCTCCGCCGTTTTTCCTTTGGCCGCGATATCGGTATTTTGTTCCAAACGGTTTTCCGAGTGTTCGGTTCCGGCCGTGGAAAGGTAGATAAAGGGTCCAACAGAGAAATCGGGAGTTGAACTTTCCCGTCCTTTCTGATAGAATTACCCGGGATGCAGAAGCACAGGAGAATCCTCCGTAAGGATGGAATAAAGGAGCAGAAGAGCAATGAGCAAGATGAAAGAAACCCTGTTGAAAAAGATCGAGAACAAGGAGATCGTGGTGGGAGTAGTGGGGCTCGGCTATGTGGGCCTGCCGCTGGCGGTGGAAAAGGCGAAGGCCGGGTTCCGAACGATCGGGTTCGACGTACAGGCGAAAAAGGTGGAGCTGGTCAACGCCGGGCATAATTACATTGGAGACGTGGTGGACAGCGACCTGGAAGCGCTGGTGAAGGCGGGGACGCTGACGGCGACGACCGACTTCCGTTTTGTGAAGGATGTGGATTTCATCGCGATCTGCGTGCCGACGCCGCTGGACGC
>ERZ827520.3160-NODE-3160-length-13940-cov-7.529996_pt1 | contig 13940 bp, 15 predicted proteins | sample MGYA00519581_ERZ827520 | MGnify/ENA primary metagenome ERZ827520 (study PRJEB31778, sample SAMEA3449339) | human gut metagenome | biome: human gut; feature: human-associated habitat; material: faeces | place: United Kingdom | collected 2010/2012 ...
GAAGTCATCAAAAACATCATTCTTGAGAAATTGCATTAGCGGGTGGAATGTACGCCTACAACCGTTACTCGTCTACATTTCGCAGTAAGAAAATAAAGAGGTATCTTTGCCAAACGGATTGTACAATCACGCTTGCAACCCTACGCTTGACACTGCGACTCTTGGGGCTGAAAGCGTCTCTAGGACTCTCCTGCAAAGCGAAATACAGATAATACAACTATATAGACATGGCTAATAAGCAAATGAGAACGGAAGGCGACCTGCTAGGCGATCGCCAACTACCCGCAGACGCACTCTATGGTGTGCAGACGCTACGCGGTATGGAGAACTTTCAGATTAGCAACTTCAAACTGAGCCAGTACGCTTACTTCATCAAGGGTCTAGCCTACACTAAGTGGGGCGCAGCTATTGCCAACCACAGCGAGGGCATCCTGACCGATGAGCAGTACGAGGCTATCGTCTTCGCCTGCAAGGAGCTGATCGCTGGTAAGCATCACGATGCTTTTGCAGTGGATATGATCCAGGGTGGCGCTGGTACGACGACCAATATGGCTGCCAACGAGGTAATCTGCAACATTGCCCTCCAGAAGATGGGGCACCAGCCTGGCGAGTACAAGTATCTCGCTCCTAATGATGGGGTCAACGCTTCGCAGTCTACCAATGATGCTTACCCTACAGCCATTCACCTAGGGCTATACCCCAAGGGGCTAGAGGTGTACAAGCATATCGAGCAGCTCGTTGCAGCGCTCCGTGCTAAGGCTGAGGAGATGAAGCATGTCCTCAAGATAGGTCGTACGCAGCTACAGGACGCTGTGCCTATGACGCTGGGACAGACTTTCCACGGCTTTGCCTCTATCCTTGAGGAGGAGCTACCAAGGCTCAAGAGTGCCTGCGAGGAGTTCCTAACGGTCAATATGGGTGCTACCGCTATCGGTACGGGTATCGCTTCAGAGCCAGGCTATGCAGAGGCTTGTGTCAAGGCTTTGGCTGAGATCACGGGCTGGCCTGTCCAGCTGAGCGCTGACCTCGTCGGTGCTACGAGCGACACCTCCGTCATGATCGGCTACTCATCCGCACTACGTCGTATCGCTGTCAAGATCAATAAGATCTGCAACGATATTCGCCTCCTATCCTCTGGTCCTAGAGCTGGTATTGGCGAGTTTAACGTACCCGCCATGCAGCCAGGCTCCTCGATCATGCCAGGTAAGGTAAACCCTGTCATCCCCGAGGTAATGAGCCAGGTATGCTACAAGGTGATGGGCAACGATACAACCGTCCTGATGGCTGGCGATGCTGCTCAGATGGAGCTCAACGCTATGGAGCCTGTCATGGCTCAGTGCTGCTTCGAGAGCTCTGACCTGATGATGCGTGGTATCACGACCCTCATCGAGCGTTGTATCACTGGCATCACGCCCAACGAGGAGCGTTGTCGTCAGCAGATCGAGGCTTCGATCACGATCGTTACGGCGCTCAACCCAATCATCGGTTACAAGAACTCAACCAAGATTGCCAAGGAGGCTCTTGAGACGGGCAAGGGTATCTACGAGCTAGTCCTGGAGCACGGCATCCTAGACAAGAAGGATCTTGACGAGGTGATGGATCCCAAGCATATGACTCAGCCCTCGAAGCTTGATCACATCAAGCCTAAGAAGCAACTATAAGCGGATATTGACGGGGTGGGGGAGACACAAGCCACCCCGTCATGACACCCCCTTAGACTACAGAGGAAATAGGAACTACTAACCTTTAAGACCTTATATATTATGAAGAGATTAGCTTTAATCAGCTTTGCACTCGTCAGCATGCTGGCGTTTGTAGCTTGCTCTAGTCCTACGAAAAAGGCGGAGCAGGTCACGATGGACTTCTTCAAGGCGCTCAATGCTGGTGACTACGACAAGGCTCGTACATACACAGCGTCTGAGCAGGCTGAGGCGTATGTCAATCTTATGTCCTACTTTGACTCTGACAGTGTCAAGGCATTCTCTCAAGAGGGCGAACCAGAGCGAACAACCAAGATTGCAAGCTCCGAGGATCACCAAGACACGATCATCTGCTATGTAGAGACGACTGAGCAACAGTCAGAGCCTGCTGATAGTGCAGATGTCTTCAAGCAAAAGGTGGTCCTCACTAAGGTAGACAACGAGTGGAAGATCGTTGACATCCCTATGAAGTAACCTAGGTGACTGCCACTCTGGCATGCACTCCTTAGACTTAATCTCATGATGAAGTCTATCTACCACAAGCCCCAAGAGCTAGCGAGGTCTCTCCTCCTACTGCTCTTGGGGCTTGCGCTATTTGGCTCTGTCGCCTGCACGTCTCATCATCGTGACCAGGAGATGATAGCTATCGATACGACGACACTGCGCCCTGGCAGTCTCATACTGCGTCGTGGCGAGGGGATGCTCTCGGCATTCTTTAGCAAGGTGGCCTCCGAGGGGCAGCGTTACAGCCATTGCGGTATCATTGATTTTGACTCTACTAGCCATCGCTGGATCGTATGGCACGCTTATCAGGATGACTATCTGGGTGCTGACGGTATCTTTCGCCAGCCACTAGACAGCTTTCTGATGGAGTCGGAGGCGGTCGTCATCTATCCCGCCTTAGCGCTGGACAGCTTGGGCTTGCAGCTGATGAGAGCCTATATAGCGCTTCACAGCCCTGGGGGAAGGTATCCCAAGAGGTTCGACTCGCGCTTTGACCTCAGAGATACGACTACGCTCTACTGCACTGAGTTTGTCGCACTAGCCTACAATAGTACAGGCATCCCAGACTATCAGATCACGCCTACGGGTCATGTGCCAGGCATATCTCACGCTTACTACACCCTTGACGACTTAATCCAGGGTCTCCAATCTGTGCAAGTCTCATCGGATGGTAGATTTTCTCAATCTCATTAAAGCTCAGAGGTCAATCAATGAATAGATGCTTTTGTGCCATTAGACCGCTCCCACAAAGCATTTGACGCAACGGCTTAGACAGGTTGAAAGATCAAAGAACTAATTCTAGGTATCCTGACCCCTTGCACATTCAAAAATAATGTGTACCTTTGCACCAGTTACTAATCACTTATACTAAAGCTAATATGAAGAAGGTATTTGTACTCGTAGCTGCTGTTGCAGCTCTAAGCCTTGTTTCTTGCAACAAGGAGAACCAGAATCAGGACGCTCAGAATGCTGAGCAGAACGTTGAGAACGCTCAGGAGAATCTTGATGCAGCAGCTCAGGATATGCAGAACGCAGCTCAGGATGCAGCTCAGGTAGCTGCTGACGAGGCTAACGCTGCTGCTGATGCAACTGCAGAGGCTGCTCAGGCTACAGCTGACAAGGCTCAGGAGACTGCTGACCAGATCAAGAAGTAAACACCAACTTCTCTAGATCACTCAGAATCTGAGATAACCTAAGCAATAAAACATGATGAAGGTCACCTACTCCTCCTAGTGAGGGGTAGGTGACCTTTTATTAAGGTGGTAGCTGGACGGAGCTAAGAGCGTGGTGACCCTGAGCTCTGAAGGCTCCTGGCGGGGAAGCTCTCTCTCCGCTCTACTAAATTGTGGGTATCCCTCGGCGCATGAACGTATCGGAGGATGTGCTACCTTTGGACTGACGGAGACTGTAGTGTCTGGTCTAGAAGCTCCCTCAGGCTGTGGGGCTGCGACCTAGACTCACCTACGCTCTCGCAAGCAGTATAGCTATGAGTATCACATACAGTGTGGTGGCTACGATCGTGAGACTTCTCAACATCAAGAAGCTCTTTAGGATGCCACGAAAAAAGATCATTGCTTTTGCGACGAAGCAGTGTAACAAGTTCAAGTTTGACCTAAATCGCTTCAAGGGGTACAACTGCTCCATTGAGGAGGTTGGCGGATTTTCGTGTCTCAAGCTACAAGCTGGGCCGAAGCCCGCGACGAAGGCTGTGCTACAGCTCTATGGCGGTGGCTATATAACGCCTCCAGATAGCCGAGACTTCAAGCTCGCCAAGCGTATAGTGGACCAGACGGGGAGTGACGTTTGGCTGTTTCTCTATCCACTAGCTATAGAGCATCGCCTAGATGTGACCTTCGAGCAGTGCTATAAGCTCTACCAGCGTATGCTAGAGTGCTATGCCGCTGAGGAGATCTCGATCCTGGGCTTCTCCTCGGGCGCTTGTCTTGCCATCGGACTCGGGCTCCACAACAATGTACAGCCGGAGCCTCTGCCCATGCCGAGACAAATCATAGCGGTGTCTCCTGGAGCCTGCCCGCTCTCGCTATGTGAGGGGTATGAAGCGACTGCTGACGATGCGGATCTGATAGCCTCTCTGGAGAAGCTCTCGGCGGAGGATCTCATCACCGACTACCACTACGTTAGCACTATTGCTCCTGTCCTGAGCAAGGGGCAGAAGCTTCCCGCCTATATGCTCAATAGCTGTGTGGGAGACTTCTCGCACTTCCCAAAGACCTACCTTTACTACGGCTCTCGCGAGTGTTTTTACGCCTGTGCCCCATACTTTAAGGAGGCCTTCGTGCGGTATGGCGTCTCTTACGAGATTCATGTGGGAGAGGGGTTGTGCCATTGCTATCCACTCTTTCGCTTCTTTCCTGAGGGGCGTCGTGCACAAGACGAGATCATTGATCGCCTTAAGTGACAAGAGTGGGCTCAGCCCCGCAACGGTTACACAGTCTACGGTTCAGTAGTTCAGGCAGCCAGGCATGTGTTTACGCTTCGGTTAGTCTCTTGCATAAAAGACTTGACGTTGCGCTGGCATATGAGCTATTTGTTGTACTTTTGAAGCGTGAAGATAGTACGACACTCTTGGCAGTGGTGGCTGAAGAACTTCTTGCCACTCCTCATAGGCTTGGCGATATTGTTTTACCTCTATCGCCATCTAGAGCTCGGAGACACGTTACGCTTGTTACAGCATGGCGTGCGCTACGAGTACTTGCTCTTGTCCTTGCCTCTGGGGCTCCTAGGCAATGTGGTGCGAGGCTATCGCTGGCATCTGCTGATGCGCCCCCTCTACAACCCGCCCGCCCGTCCTATCAATCCGATCTTGATCACAATCGGGAGCTATGCGGTCAACTTTGTCATACCACGTGCTGGCGAGGTGTGGCGCTGCACTGAGATGAAGCAACGAGAGGACTATGCGCTCTCGGCAACGGTCGGTACGCTCCTAGTGGATCGTCTGTCCGATGCGCTCATAGTCTTAGCTCTCCTAGTAGCTATGATGCTGTTTCAGACGGGAGCTGTGTCCCAGATCTTAGCTTCTCGGGGACTATCGCTCGGAGGTGGGGTAGGGCGCCTCTTCTCGTCAGACTATGCCACCGCATGGATCATCGCAGGCGGAGTGCTACTCGTTACTGTGCTGGTCTTCTATCGCTTTAGAAAGAGTAGCTTCATGCAGCGTGTCAGAGGCAAGCTACGCTCTGTCCTACAGGCTGCGTCAACACTGAGAGGGTGGCGCGCTTGGAGCCAGTTCCTCGTGCTGACGCTCCTCTTGTGGATCGTGTACTACTACTTCTTTTACGTTACATTTGGCGCTTTTGCTTTCACCGCTGAGTTAGGGCACCGGGTCGCTTTTGCCACCTTTGCGCTCTCCACCTTGATGATTGTCGTGCCTACGCCTGCGGGAGTAGGGCCGTGGCACTACGCAGTGATTATATCGCTTACAGCCTTCGGGGTGAGCGAAGCCGAGGCGGGGCAGTTTGCCCTGATCGTGCATGCCGTACAGACCTTGTGGACTATATCCGTGGGAGTCATCGCTATCCTGCTCCTGCCGATTATCAATCGAAGGTACAAGCGCGAGAAAGAGTATACTGTAAAAGGGCAGTCGCAGAAAGCGTATCAACCCACGGCCTAATGAAGAAAGCCAACATCTAGCACCCTTAATATGAAGCGAATCTTCTTACTCCTAACCTTACTCCTCAGTAGCCTTCTGACGCTCTCCGCTCAGACTTACATCTACAGTGGCGATAAGCGCTACGACTACGACTCACGAGTCATCGCCACGTGGGACGGCTCTCGCCTCTACAGCGGTGACAAGCGCTACGACTACGACTCACGAGTCCTTGCCACGTGGGACGGCACTCGCCTCTATAGCGGTGATAAGCGCTACGACTACGACTCACGAGTCATCGCCACGTGGGATGGCACTCGCCTCTACAGCGGTGACAAGCGCTACGACTACGACTCGCGAGTCCTTGCCACGTGGGACGGCACCCGCCTCTACAGCGGTGATAAGCGCTACGACTACGACTCACGAGTCATCGCCACGTGGGACGGCACTCGCATCTATAGCGGTGACAAGCGCTACGACTACGACTCACGGGTCCGCTACACCATTGATGGCCCGCTCCCTGTCGCCGTCGCCATCTACCTGATCTTGTGATACTCCTCTTCGGGGTATTAGGCTATTAGTAAAAACGACAATAGAGTGACCAGAGCCACTCTATTGTCGTTTTAGCTTCTTAGTCGGGGTACCAGGATTCGAACCTGGGACCCCCTGCTCCCAAAGCAGGTGCGCTAACCGGACTGCGCTACACCCCGAAGCTTCTGATTGGCGTAATACAAGAGAGCAAATTCCCTTCTCGTGCCGATCGTGGTGCAAAGATACGACATTTAATTGAATAAACAAGCGCCTAGCCGAGCAAATACACACGACGGTGCTTGTAAATGGCTAAGCTACCGTCGGTCTGAGCGGTAGAGCTGGCTGCGCTTGATATACTTTCGAGCGAACTCTCGCTGCACTTGTAGATAGTTGACTAGCTTGCGTGCGGGTATCTGCTTGCGTAGCACGATGATGGTCTGCTCGTCTATCTCCGCCAGCTGAGACTTGATTTGCTGTTCACGCTGGAGGCACTTAGTAGCCTGCGACTCTGATAGCGCCTCGCTCTTCGTTAGCTCGTATTGCTCTCGGAGCTCACGCCATAGCGGTATCCGCTTCTTGTCAGCCTCTCGTAGGATGCGGTCTAGGTAAGTAGCCTCGTCAGCTGTAAGACCTAGCTCCTGAGCGAAGAAATCTTTACGTAGCTTGACCAGCTCCTCTCTCCGGCGACCGTCCGTCTCACTGCGAGACTGTTGTGCTACGAGGAAATTGGGCAGAAGTAGCATGGGAAGGAGTATCCATAGCAGGTGGTAAAGCTTGCGTCGTGTCATATCGTGTCTAGGTGTTTGTCATCGTTTATATCTCATCCTCAGAGAGTGCCCCCATAGTCTCTCCTATAGCGTAATCATCTAGGAGGATATCTACACAAGTCTCGTAAAGGTAGTCTGCATACTCGGCATCGGTGAGTGGGGTCACACTGAGATCATAGACTGAGCTGGCTACCTCATTGTCAGAGCGAAGAGGCTCCTGGACATCTCCCCGCCATACGCCCCATAGAGCTACCACAGCGATCAACGCTGCGGCAACAGCAACCCACGGACGTAGCCGCACCCAGAGCCTAGAGCGCCGACGCGTGCTAGGGGTGCCGTCGCACTGATCCCCAGTCACAGGCTCATCAAGCGGTATCTGCGATAGGATACGAGTAGATAGATCATCAAAGTAGCCCTCAGGCACACGGTAATGAGCTAGTCGCTCCGAGAGCGAGGGGATCTGACGGATTAAGTCTTCTGAAGGTGTAGGCATGAGATGTTGTATGTGTATAGTCTAGTACGACCTCGCAGAGAGGTCTCCTCTTACACCTTATTGGATACAGATGGGCTTGGTAAGTTTAATTCAACTCGGAGACATACTGCTGAATTTTCTTGACAGCATGGTGGTACGAAGCTTTGAGGGCTCCCTCCGAAGTGTCTGTGATGGCAGCCATCTCTCGATAAGGTATCTCGTCGAAGTAGCGCATCTCAAAGACCTGTCGCTGCTTCGGAGGAAGCGTGTCGAGGGCTTGCTGTAAGATCAGTTCGCCCTTGTCTCCATCGAAGTACGGATCAGCGACGGCACTCTCTAGGAGATAGCTAGTATCTTCGCTGACAGCGTATTCGTTGTCCGTGATGCGCTTCTTCTTTTTGTTATAGTTGATCGCCTCAAAGAGTGCAATACGATAGATCCAGGTGTAAAGCTTCGCCTCTCCTCTGAAAGAGCCAAGGTTTTGCCACGCCTTCAGAAAGGTCTCCTGTAGCACATCGTCCGCATCGTCATGCTGTCTGACGATGCGGCGGATCAACCAGTAGAGCTTCTCCTGATACATCTGCACCGCTTTCGTAAAGGCGACGGCACGTGTCTCAGGCTTCATAATCTGCTCTTGCAGTTCATCTTCGGTCATGCTACGAGGAGACTACGTAAGGTCTATTGCGACAGAGGTGTGGAGCTACTTCGCTACCACCCCCTTGACTAGGTAGACATATACGGGGAAGTGGTCTGAGTAGCCTCCTTGCCACTGCCCGCCGACGAAAGTGCGGAGTGTGTAGCCCTTGTACTGGCCACTCTGCTGGATCATAAAGGGCTGCTTGAAGATAAAGCCCATGTCGGTTGTCTCGGGGTCACGGTATAGTTGCCAAGTCGTGGGGTTGCTACCGATGAGCTCGCCATTGACCGCAATGATGTCAAAGAGATTCCACACGTCACGATAAGCGAGCGTCCCCATGCCTTTATTGTATAGTTGTAGCATAGGGGTGTAGTAGTCCGAAGCCTTTAGTCCATCAGGACTCTTCTGTATGCCTAGTCCGTCACGTACACTGGGGCTGATAGGGTCATCGTTGAAGTCTCCCATCATGATCACTTTGCTCCCAGGGAAGAGCGTATAGAGTGAGTCCGCCACGCTCCGCATCGTCTTAGCTGCAGCCATACGACGATTTAGGGAGACCGCCTCACCACCGCTACGTGAGGGCCAGTGCCCCACGAGGACATGGACGATCTCGCCATCGATGAGCCCCGAGGCGTAGACCACATCTCTCGTCTTGATCCACGGTTCGTTAGGTATCACGACAGCTCTAGCGCCTGATGCAAAGACCTTGTACACATCTGGTTGGTAGAGTATAGCACAGTCTATGCCACGTAGGTCAGGTGAGTCGTAGTGTACGATATTGTAGTGCTTGTCTCGTAGCGACTCCTGGGCGATCAGATCCTCGAGGACGCCTCTATTCTCTATCTCGGCCACCCCAATGATTGCAGGACCATTGCCACCGATGAGTGAGATCACGTGAGACATGTTGCGGAGCTTGTGCTGGTAGCGCTCGGGCGTCCAGCGATTGGCTCCCTCGGGGAGAAACTCCTCGTCATTGTTCTCCTGATTGATCGTGTCAAAGAGGTTCTCCAAGTTATAGAATGCGACCGTCACCCGCTGAGGTGCAGCGCTGTGCTGTGCATATATGACTCCGAAGGAGAGCGAGAGCAGGCCGATCAGCCAAGCCCATCTACTATAGTGCATGCTATGTGTCATAAGTTAATCGTTCAAGTATTAGAGTACGCTTTCACAAAAGTACTGATAAATGTCGGATTACCCAAGACCTAACCTATAAGAGACTGTTGCAAAAGTCAACAGTCTCACAATCTTGCTCGCAAGATTGTTCTGACTTTGCAGAAAGGATGAAGCGCAAGGCGCTAAGGGTGAGGTCTGAAGGGAGCATACCTCCGTATGTGACCGAAGCCGAATCCCGAAAGCAACGCAGCGATTCGCCTTTGTGCAACAGTCTCTATAAAGCTTCAGTTAAGGCCACGACAGAAGGCGCGATCTCACTAGCGAGGTCACGTCAGGAGGTAGATCTGCTGACCGAAAAGCACACAAAAAAAAGACCTCGCAATAGGTTTATGCGAGGTCTCAAAATCGTATCAGAGTGGTGCCACCAGGAATCGAACCGGGGACACAAGGATTTTCAGTCCTTTGCTCTACCAACTGAGCTATGGCACCGTCTTTTCTGCGTTTTGGTGATGCAAAGGTACGACAACTTTTTGAATTGACCAAACGATGGCGCAATCAAGCTTATTTTGTATCTTTGCGAGTAGTAACATAGCACAAATAGCATGGTGGACTTGACATCACACTACGGAGGTATCGCCCTCCGCAATCCGATCATAGCTGGTAGCTCGGGCCTCACAGCCTCACTCCAGCAGATTAAAGCGTTAGCACAGGCTGGTGCAGGCGCAGTCATACTTAAGTCGCTCTTTGAGGAGCAGATAGAAGCGACGGCTCTACAAGCTGAGGCTGAGATGGCCACCTCTTATCCAGAGGGGCTGGACTATATGCTACACTACACGCGTCAGCATGAGGTAGAGAAGTACCTAGACCTAATCCGTGAGGCTAAGCAGGCTATCGACATCCCTGTCATCGCCAGTGTCAACTGCTACCGCGGTGGCGAGTGGGAGGCTTTTGCCCAGAGCATACAGGAGGCTGGCGCAGATGCACTCGAGCTCAACGTGATGCGTATCGAGACAGACCCCGCACAGCGTGGCAGTGACCTAGAGCAGGAGCTCGTAGATCTAGCTATCTCGATCACCCGTACCGTCCAGATACCCGTCGTCTTCAAGATTTCAGACCGCTTTACCAATATCCTTTACCTAGCACAGGAGCTGGTCAAGAGCGGTGTCAAGGGCTTGACCTGCTTTAACAAGAGCTGGCAGACCGATATCAATATAGAGACCCTAGAGATCGTCCAGGGACCTGTCATCTCGACGGGCCACGAACTGTACAACACGCTGAAGTATACGGGGCTCCTCACTGGCAAGCTCCCTCAGCTCGCGGTCTCAGCCTCGGGTGGCGTCATGGACTATGCTGGCGTGGTCAAGAGTCTCCTCGTTGGGGCTAGCTCCGTACAGGTTGTCTCCGCACTTTATCAGCACGGAGCATCCTATCTGACGAAGATGCTTGAGGAGCTCACACAGTGGATGACTCAGCATGGATATAGGTCTATTGATGAATTTAGAGGTAATCTCAACGCCTCTAAGCAGTCTGACCAAGAGCTCTACATGCGCTCACAGTTTATGCGTTACTTCAGTAGTAAGGCATAAGGTCAAAGCTGAGACACATACATACTAACGACATATTTACTAACTCAAATATCACAGAAACTATGAACAGACTATCTATCACAGCAGGCATCGTAGCCGTAGCTCTCTCCCTATCTAGTTGTGGGGAGCTAAACGGCACACTCCTCGGTGCTGGTGCTGGAACAGCTGTCGGTGCTGGCCTTGGTGCTGGTATCGGCAAGGTTGCAGGCAATACAGGAGCTGGAGCTGCTATCGGCGCCGTCGTAGGCGGTGCTGCTGGTGCTCTCATCGGCAACCGTATGGACAAGCAGAAGAAGGAGCTCGAGCAACAACTACCCGAGGGTACCCAGGTGGAGTCCGTCAATGACGGACAGGCTATCAAGGTGGTCTTCGACAGCGGTCTACTCTTCAACACCAGCTCGAGTACGCTAAGCTCTTCTTCACGCAATGATCTGCGTAAGTTTGCAGACAACCTAAATAAGAACCATGATACCGTCCTAGAGATCATCGGTCACACCGATAGCTCGGGCAATGATCGCATCAATGATCCGCTCTCACGTGATCGCGCTAAGAGCGTACGCGACTTCCTTGAGGGTCAGGGTGTCTCCTCTACACGTATGAAGTACGAGGGACGTGGTAGCCATGAGCCTGTCGACACGAACGCAACCGCTGAGGGTAAGCGCAAGAACCGTCGTGTAGAGGTCTTCATCCTACCTAGCCAGAAGATGATCGAAGAGGCTAAGGCAGGTACGCTGAAGTAGTCTCTCCTCCCCAAACGCATCACGCACTTGACCTCTTTCTCTCAGGGCGTGATGCGTTTCTTTTTTTACTCCCTTACCACCCCATTCCTAGCAAGAGCTATATGCCTCACTTCCTACAATTGGTCTCTACGACCCTATTGCTCACCCTAGCTCTCTTCTCCTGCAGTGCTACTGGTAAGCGACATGCTCAGACCCCTGTACCACTGGAGGCTTCCTTCGAAGTCGTGGACACGACGCACACCCGCACAGTGACAGCGCAGCCCTATCCGATGGTAGAGATCCCCGAGAATGTGCGGGAGCCACTAAAGCGGGCGCAGTATGCTCTGACGCACTTCTTCGACCGCTGGCCAGAGGCCGCCATGGAGCAGGTCGTTGACTCCGCAGCTATGGAGCAGGGACTTGTGGACTACCTATATGTATATAGCAACATGCCCGCAGGAAGTGTCACCCAGGAGGATCTACTCCGTCCGCTGAAACTGATGCGTGGCAAAGCGCTGAGCGAGGCGCTACGGCTCTACACCAAGTACCTCTATGAGAGCGGATCGCCTCTGAAGAATCACAACCTCTATATCCAAGCCCTGCAGTGGGCCACCACGGCACCACAGGTAGAGTATGTGGATCAAGTGGTCTACAAGGACATGCTCTCTATCGTGTCGCAAAACCGAGTCGGCACGCCCGCTTCGGACTTTGCCATCACCCTGGCACAGTCAGCAGCTGAGGGGTACACCTTTGCCGATACAACGCTCTACGCACTACGTAGCAAGCCCAAGGTGGTCATCTTCTACACCCCTGGCTGTGATCGCTGTACGCATCTACTAGAGGAAGTGGCTCACGACCAGATACTACAGCGTGCTTATCAAGCTGGCAAGGTAGATATACTCTACGTCTCGCTCGTCTACGAGCGTAGCGAGTGGGAGCAAGGGCTCTCGGCGCTACCACCCTTTGGTACGCCCGCCTTCAATGCTGATCTGCGTCTCCTCGAGAAGTCGCTCTATGACCTAGCTGTCACGCCAGTCATATATGTCATCTCGTCAGATGGGGTCGTACTACAGCGGGAGGCTTCGCTTGCTGAGGTCAGGCACTACGTTTCTACACTTTAATCTATGACTCTATGAAGGGTATCATACTAGCAGGCGGTACGGGTAGCAGACTCTACCCACTGACCAAGTCGGTCAGCAAGCAGCTACTCCCTGTCTACGACAAGCCGATGATCTACTATCCGCTCTCTACGCTCATGCTAGCGGGCATTCGTGAGATCCTGATCATCAGCACCCCGCAAGATCTGCCGAGCTTCGAGCGCCTCCTAGGCGATGGCTCCGCTTACGGTATTGAGCTAACGTATGCCGAGCAGCCTCGTCCCGAGGGCTTGGCACAAGCCTTCATCATAGGACGAGAGTTCATCGGCACGGACGATGTCTGTATGGTCTTGGGTGACAACCTCTTTCACGGAGCTAGCTTTGCAGCACAACTAGCTGCAGCTCGTGACAACGTCACCCAGCATCGCCTCGCCACCATCTTCGGCTATCCCGTCTCTGATCCGACGCGCTATGGAGTCGTTTGCCTAGATGATACTGGCAAGCCTACAGACATAGAGGAGAAGCCTCAGCACCCCAAGAGCAATCTAGCCGTCGTGGGGCTCTACTTCTATCCTAATGATGTGGTTCAAGTGGCGCAAAGCATCACTCCCTCGGAGCGTGGGGAGCTAGAGATTACAGCGGTCAATGACTACTACCTGCAGCAACAGCAGCTCTCCGTCATATCCCTCGGACGTGGCTTCGCATGGCTCGATACGGGTACTCATGAGGCGCTCATGGAGGCGACCAACTATGTCAGTGTCATACAGAAGCGTCAGGGACTGGTGATAGCCTGTCTGGAGGAGATAGCCTTTCATCAGGGTTGGATCACGCTCGCACAGCTGCAAGTCGCTGCCGATCAACAACGAGGTAGCACCTACGGTCAGTACCTCGCCAGCATTAAGGCGTAGCTGAATAGACTGTCATAAGAATGCAAACTGTCAGCACGTACGAAACTTCGTAGCGTGCTGATTTTGTTATATATAGGAGTTGCGAAAAAAGGTTCCCACCTTGGAACTTCTCAGTTTCAAGGCGGGAACTCTTAGGTTCCAAGGCAGAAACTCCTCAGTTCCAAGGCAGGCACGATATGGATCCTGTGCTCTAAACTGTCGAAAATTCGCAAAGATTTGGATCTCTACCGAGGAAATCGGAATCCGCCACGGAGCAAACGAAAATTCTCCACGGAACCGGGAAATAAAAGTTCGGAAGA
>ERZ827520.3165-NODE-3165-length-13916-cov-3.109227_pt1 | contig 13916 bp, 15 predicted proteins | sample MGYA00519581_ERZ827520 | MGnify/ENA primary metagenome ERZ827520 (study PRJEB31778, sample SAMEA3449339) | human gut metagenome | biome: human gut; feature: human-associated habitat; material: faeces | place: United Kingdom | collected 2010/2012 ...
AGATTCTCTTTTCTTTCAATGAATGTTGCTACAAATATCATCCCGGTCTTTTTAAGGATGCCTATTTAGAATTCCTGTCGAAAGAAGGTGCGGATCAATGAATCTTGTAGGAGTTAAACCGAAGAAAATAGTGTTCTTCCCCGATGCTCTGTTTGAAAAGAAGTATATCGGAGAACTCTGGGGGAAACACTTTGCCAAATCTAAAGTATTTAATGTTTTCTCTGATGAGAAAAGTGAACAGTATGCAACGATCCGCTTGGGTGAAATCTTTGCAACAAAACCGGACAAAATACAGTCCGACACCCTAATCGGATGGTGGGATGCTGAAAAGCTCCTGTTCCAATTTAATGACGAAGAATATGCTTACCAGAAATACAATCTGTTTCAGAATATCTTCTCTCGAAACACAGGTATCTTAGAGTCGGATATGCTACGTAATAAATGTGCATTTATCTTAGGCTGTGGCTCTGTTGGAAGTTTGGTGGCATTAGAACTCGCTCGTGCCGGTATCGGTAAATTCGTTCTGGTGGATAACGACATCTTGGAATACCACAATTTATGCCGACACCAGTGTTCAATCTCCGAAGTTGGTGAGTATAAGGTAGATGCCTTAAAACGCAGAATCCTTGAAATCAATCCATCAGCTGAAGTCGAACCGATTGTATCGACTGTAGAAATGCTTGATCGCCCTGTCTTTGATACCTTCTGTCTGAAAGACAAGACTGTATTGATTGGATGTGCCGATAACCGTTCTGCCGATGTATATGCTAATTCCATTTCTGTAATGTATGGAATTCCTTTCCTGAGTATCGGTTTTTGGGAAAGAGCTTTCGCCGGTGAGATTTTTTACTATCTGCCGGGAAAGAATATGCCGTGTTACAAATGTGCGTTGGGTGATGGCAACTCGATGTCACAACGCACATCAACAAATCGCAGACTATACACCAATGAAGAAGATCTAAGCAAGGTTAATTTTGAACCGGGTATTTCCGTGGATATTAACTTTGTAACTACCATCGGGATCAAGTTGCTCTTAGATATTTTTAACCTTGCTAACGACAAATACACACCTCGCCTTTTGCCGACACTTACTCAGTACACATTGGTGTGCAATACGAACAATCCAAAGATTGGCGGCGAAATGGCTGAGATATTCAGTTACCCTCTACAGGTAACAACTTCATTACAGGTAGGACACTGTGCTTCCTGTCCGCCTTGCGAATTTGAATAGAAAGGAGTGTGCGGCGATGAACGAAAATCATTCTGAAATGTATAGTGCCAATTCCGGGTATTATGATTTGCCGGTAAAAGAACCGTGGGTATGCGGCAAAACACTATACTCTGTTATCACCATCGGTTCAGCAGTTGTAATCGGTATTGCCGCAGCTTGCTTTTTCGCACCGTGGCTCTTTGGCAATGCTACGCTGACCGCAACAAGCATAACCCTAATCGGTGCTTACTATACAATATTTGCTATGTTTGCTCCTTTCATCTTGTTTTGCTCTTGCATTCATGGGTGTTCAAAGTTTAATCGGAAACTTTTTGCCGAGCGTGAAAACAACCACTTCAATGCCGCAGACATCCTTTATGCAATTCAAGCTATATGCGTAGCTTTTCTGAAAACAGCATTGATTTACTACCTGATTGCTATTTTTTCGTCACCGGTAGTTCTGATAATCATTGTTTTGGTTGCAGCTAATTCTTTTTTAAGATTTTCAGATGGTAGGTGAAGAATAATGGCTCGTTTACAGAATATTATTGATGATTTTAATGAAGCCATCGCTGATGTAGCCGTCGTGTGGCAAGAACAGCGTGGCAATTTTACAGACAGTAAAATAGAACAGTTTGGAACCAATATCTTGAGACCTGTATCCAATGCCGGTGCCAAGATAAATGTCCAAGCAGAGCAGCTTAATACTGCAATAAAAAAATTAGCTGAATGTGATTTGATCATTCGCTATTAGGAGGGGTGAAATTTGCAGCAATCAGGAATGAACTACTTATACACAAAAGTCTCATCGGTAAGAGAGCAGTTGATTTTATTTGCCAGCCAAATGGAATCTCTCGACCGTGAATACAATGCAGTAGTTGCCGAATTGGAAGACTCATTTGTAGAAAGCAAAGACTTTTGGGAACGCACTACTGCTGAGCAAAAAAACACTGCATCCCACAATGCGGGTGTTGCTCTGGAACGACTCAACGAGATGGCAAGTGGCTTAAACCTGCTTGATGTTCAGCTAAGTCAAGTGGATCAAAGCTATGCGAAAAGGCGTGATGCCCTTTCTATGGTGGTCGCTCCGAACATTACATATCAGACCGCAGACGCATTTTTGTCTCGCATGGAAGCGATTGCACAGGAAGCAAAGGAAATTGCTTCCGAATGTTCATTGACTGTAAAAGCACAGCCTTTACAGGAATTTACGATGCTCTTCTCAAGCAAGCGTAAACAGCTTTATGAACGACTGGCAGAGTTAATCGTAGAGGGAAAAGCAATCCGAGACAAAGCCTCTACTGCCATTCAGCGGAATCTGAACGAGACCAACACACAGTTAGACGCAAAAAAGGAAACCGAAATCGACAACGCTGCGACGGAAACAGCTGATTTGTTGGCAGCATTGGAACAAAGACACAATGAAGAACTTGCATCTACAATCGTTTCCTATGAAACGATAATAGAACGAATTCTGCCAAGAGCAGACATCGAAAACCTGAGAGTTCTTTCGGACAGCTTGCGTAATCAGGAACTGTTACCAAGCACTTTTTCCGAGTTCGTTCGTTTTGGTTCCTATGGCGCACCTCTGGGAGATGTCGCATATAACACTTACGTTGTTTCGTTGGTAAACCGCCTTTACTTCGGTTTCATTGAAAACCAGAATTTGTGTTTGCCTGCAATTCTCGATTTGAGAGAAAGAGCGAATTTCTTGTTATTCGATGAGAGCGAATCCATGCGTGTACGAAGCGCAGTTAATTCGCTGATCTATTCTCTCCTGAGCAATCAGCCTGCGTCTCATCAGAAATTTATTCTGTTTGACCCAGAAGGCCGTTCTCAGGGCTTCGCACCGTATCTGGAGTTTATGCGTAGCAATCCAGCTGTGATGTACAACAGGGTGTTCACTACACAACAGCAGTTGAGAACACAAATCGAGGAGATTTCGACATTTATTGACGAATTCAGTCAAACCAAACTTGCTGATAGCCCTGATATTTTTGCCTACAACCGTATCTCTGTTGAACGACCGGAATCACTTAAATGCCTTTGCCTACTGAACTTCCCGAAAGGCTTCGACGAGCAAATGCTTGAACAGCTCTATAACATCGTGAAGAACGGTAGTAGCTGTGGTGTTCAATCGGTTATTCACTTTGATGAAGGTGCTATCAGAAATTCGAGTAGTTCTACCTATGTTGACCTGCTTGCAAAGATCAGAGAAAACTGTATCTGTTTGCAGGCATCTACAGATGGATGGTATTCAGACAACGGCACAAGTTGGGCTTTCAATGCAGCACCGAGCCAAAAGACAATGGTTGATTTTAGTGAACTTTATGGTTCTAAATACGCAGAAGTAACCAGTTCGATTCTTCCGATTACAAAAATCATTCCTGAAGATACTTGGTTTGCAGGAGACTCCAGCGCACTATTCTCAGTGCCAATCGGTAAAGATGAGAACGGAACTGTGCAGTACCTTGAATTTGGTGATCCTGTTTCTAAAGGTACATCTCACCATGCACTTGTTACTGGTTCACTTGGTTCCGGTAAGTCTACATTGCTGCACACGATTATAATGAGTGCGCTTACGACTTACAGCCCGGATGAGTTGAATTTGTATCTATTGGATTTCAAGAGTGGTACTGAATTCCAGGTATATGCCAACCATAAGATACCTCACATCAAAGTCATAGCGTTGGATGCTATGCAGGAGTTCGGACAGAGTGTTCTGGACGAATTGGTGGACATGATGCAGAAGCGACTGGATATGTTTACCGAGGAAACCCAGAAAGGATACCCGGTCAAAGACATCACAAGCTATCGAAAATATACCGGCAAGAAGATGCCACGAATTCTGGTCGTTGCAGATGAGTTCCAAGTGCTTTTCAGCGAAGCTCATAATCGTCGAGTTGCCAATACTTGTGCTACAAGACTGGCTGACATTATTTCGTTGTATCGTGTTTGTGGTATCCACTTTGTATTGGCTACACAAACTATGAGCCGACTTCGCAATGGCTTTACTGTATCGCCGTCCACATTAAGCGAAATGCACGTTCGTATTGGCCTGAAATGCTCAGAGCCTGAATGTAATCTCCTATTTGGTGATACAAACGCCAAGGCAGCATTTAGTAAGATGGGAGACACCAAGGGAACTGCTGTCTACAACGAGAACTACGTTATGGAAAAGCCTGTTGGTTTCAAAGTAGCATTTTGTGACACGGACACTCAAAGTCAGATGCTCGAAGCTATCGAAGCAAGATACGGTTTAGTTGAACCTGCAAATGCTACCAAAGTCTTTGTTGGTGAAACTGTTCCAAATCTTTCCGAGTGTCCTGGATATATGAAGTTCGACTCTCTTGAAGCACTCTCAAATGTTCCAATTTATTTGGGAGATCCGATTCGCATAGGGCAGCCGGTTACTCTCAATGTAAATCGCATGAAGCGTAGCACGTTGCTTGTTGTCGGTAGTGAACATCGTATGAGTGACCAGATAATGGCGGTGTATATGAGCAATGCCATTAAGTCTGAGCCGCACAAATTGGCAATGGCAACTGAGCAATCTGTCTATTTGTTTGATGGTCTTTCAATGATGGGTGAACCTTTCGCAGAAAAGGTCGGAAGTGTTGTCAATCGAGGTGCCGCTGATATTAAGTTGGCGAAAGACGTTTTTGATGTTCTGCCTCTAATTGATGAGTTGTATTCCATCTACGAAAAAAGGAAACAGCAGCGTATGAGCATGGGAGGACGCAAAGCCCAGTATGCTACTATCCACATCGTAATTAACGACTTCCAGTGGATAGAGCCGATTGTTCTTATGCTGAACAACAAATCTGTAGATGACTTCGTTGTAACCGCCAGCGCTCCAGAGACATCGTTCTCTGATGGTGGTGATGATTTGTTCGGATTTATAAATAAACCTCATAAAAACGACTTGGGTGGAGTTATGGATAGTTTCTTGGCTGACTTGTCACCAACAAAAACCACTACCACCTCCAACATATCGTATCACAAGAAGCTGCTGACTCTGATCGAATCAGGTTATACCTGTGGCTTCAATGTGGTTATGAGTTGCCCGGACTTTATCTCTATCAAGGAAATCATTTACGAATGTATTCCTAAGTTCCAAAACAGAATTCTATTTGCGCTTAGTGATAAGGACGCAGATCGTATTATATCTGAAGCACGAGTAGAAAATCTAAAATCCAACATCGCCCTGTACTACGACGGGGTCAACCCGGCTTATCAGTTTAAGCCGTATGACATTATTTAAGAAAAGGAGTTGTTTTTTATGGCAGGTAAATCTTCCCCAGAAGCAATGGATCGTATGATCAACAACATCACAAAGTTTATTCAGGTTCAGCAGAGTGTCGCTCAGTCCTTAAAGAGTGATTATATCGCTGTTGGTGAAGAATGGGATGATAAACAGTATCAGAATTTGGGTGCTGTTATCGACCAAGCTGTTGCTGCCCTTTCCTCCAACTACGCTACGCTGTCTGAGTGTACTACAAGACTGCAAGTTCTCAAGAGAATGTTAGAGGATTATCTCTCTCATCAGATTTAAGTAATGGGGTCAGAACATGGGCGACGGAGTAAACACTAATGTAGAAGCCCTGCACGAAATTAAAAACAGCTTAGTTCGTTTTCAAGAGCGTATTGCACCCTTACAAGGAGAACTGACACAAGAATTTCAGGAGATTGACGAGCAGCTTGCCGATGGAATCAAACGTAAACTACGTCAAATCGAAGAACGCCAAAGAAAAGGAACTGAAGAAGGTCGTACAGACTCCTTTGCCTGTGACACCTGCGGTGGTAGAATTCGCCTAAAAGTCATGGGCGACACTACTCACTGCCGAGAAGCAGGATGCAATGGCACATTGCATCGAGTTTATACGGATCGAAGCTATTCTTCTGCACAACGCAACAATGATAAAGAAGAACTTGACCAAATTCGTCAGGTTGTAAACAACTACAATCAGCAAAAAGCAGATTTCCTACAGTTGTTTTCCTCATTCTTTTCATCTGAAGCCGGTGATGTAAACAGAGGTGTAGCTTCCCTTGCAAGCTGTATCAGTATCCTGGAACAATATTTAGGAACTGATATTTCGATTGATGCAGGCTACGACCAAGAAGAAACTAAAAAAAAACGCTAAACGCATCAGCAACAAACAGTTTGGAACGTGCGGAAGATGGAGCCGTGGAGGTTCCTTTGATGTCGGACTTATCCGATGCCTTTATTTCAAAACTTCCACAGAAACGCAGATCTGCTGTTCATACCGCTTATGCTAAAGCACCTGACTATATAGTGGCTGCAATAAATCAACATAGTGATCAACTCAACTATGTACGGGACACCAAGTATGAGCAAGATCAATTTGGTCATTTCATACTCAACGAGTACGGAATGCGAATGAAGGAACCTTGCCATTACTCCCCGGATAAAAAATATATTGCTATGCATGATGAAATGACTGATGCAGAATATGCCGATGTGATTCAGCATGAACTTGGTCACTTTATCGACGATGTTTTAGGGAGACCTTCAACGGAAGCGGCTTTTACACAAGCATTTGCAAATGCTGCTTCCCGTTATAATGCCAACACGCTCGAAGGTCGAAGGCTCCTAAATGATATGCTCGATGATGCTTTTTCTACTGGTGCTGCATTTGACCGCAATGTTACGGATATTATTTCTGCCTTAACGCTGAATAATCCCATCGTAGTCAACAAATTTGACGATGAAAATGTGGCTTACTATCGCCACAGGGATGCCTATTGGAATCGCAGGAACGCAGACGGAACAAATGCAGGAATGAGAGAAAAGGACAGTTTCGCTAATGTCTTTGCAATCGAAACGGGTAACTATCTAATCTCGACGAACTTTGTCGAAAGGTGGTTCCCGGAACTGTCCATAGCTCTTAGACAAAGTGTAGAAGGAGCATGATGATGGATATATATGAATTCGGCAAGCTATGCCAGCCACTAAACAAAAAATACAAAGAACTATTTGGATATATTCCTCACCAGATGGATTATTCATGTACCAGAGAGGAATATATTGAAGCATTGTCCCTGGCAATCAGTGAACAGAAAGAAATATTTCACTTTCTTCCCGGATTAGCGAGAGAACAATAAACAATAAAGGAGGGAGAATACCGATGGCTATCAGAATAGGTGAAGATGGAACTATCATCAACGGCGATCAAGTTATTTCCAGTAGTGGAACAGTCATCCGAGATGATGGAACTATTGAATCTTCCAATATTGCAAGCAGCCCTGCACCACAGAGAAATTATGTATCTCATGCTGCTCCTGTTTCCCCGCTTGAAAATGGAGGGAATCGTCAGAACCAAACATCTGAAGCATCTCAGGTTCCGGTTGTACAGCCTGAGCGCAGAGTTTCCACTGCAACAACAAAGAGTATCGCAGATCTGGAATACGATCTGATGGTTGCAGAAGGTCATGTGAGAGGTTCTGTACCAAAAACGCCACTTATTGTAGCAGTGATTATGCTGCTTTGTGGTATAGCAATTCATCCTGCATTTCTTATCGGAACTGCTATTGCTGGCATTATGGTTTTCATGGGATTCAGCAAAAAATCTACTCATGAAGAAGAAGTGCAGCGTTTGAAAAATGAAATTGAGTCGTTGAAGCGACAGCAAAGATAGGAGATGTTTAGATGTCTATCTATACTGACAAGATTCAGGATATGCTTGCAGGCAATTCTGAAATTGCCATTAGACAGCTTGAAAGCGATGCCATAGCAGGAAACTTAGAAGCCACATACCTGCTTGGTAAAGTCTATTATGATGGAGTCTACTGCCCTCCTAACTCAAACAAATCTGTTGAACTCTGGGAGAAAGGCGCACGAAGCAATAACATTGACTGCCTGCGAGCTTTAGGTGACTGTTACTTCTTTGGCTTTGGATATGGTGAAAATAACGAGAAAGCCATGGAAACCTATAATGAAGTCCTTAGACGAAACCCAAATGACCACCAAGCACTATGCCAAATCGGTCGTATGCATGGTCATGGTTGGGGTGTTCCGAAGAACATCTCTCATGCCATCACACTTTTAGAAGATGCGTGGAGAAAAGGTTCTGGCAGAGCCGCAACAGAAATCGGTTTGCTCTATATGTTCGATATGGAAAAAACCGTCGAAAACATCAAAGAAGCTATTAAATGGTATCAGCGTGGTGCTGAACGTGGAGATGCTAAAGGCTGCTACCGAATGGGGCTTCTCTATAAGTGGGGCGATTATGGTTTGCCAGAAAGCCCGAAAATGGCATATCAGTTCCTTTTCCGTGCCAAAGAATTGAGTGACGCCCTTTCACTTCTCATTACATCTGAAGGATGTGGTATAGCATCACCGGCAGACATGAAGATGCTATTTGAAGAAGCCGAACGACGTGCCAATTATGGTGATGGAGAGCTTCAAGAAGCTATGGGACAAGCCTATGCCCGTGGTCTCGGTGTAACTGCAAATAGAGATCTTGCATCCAAATGGTATCTGAGAGCAATCGAGAGCGGAAACACTTTTGCTGAGTACCAATATGGTATGAAATTTGCTTTGGGTATGGATGGTTTTGAGAAAGATGTTCAGGAAGCATATAAATATCTCTCTCATGCAGCCCAAGCCGGTCAAACATACGCAATGAAGCCCCTCGCAGAGCTTTTAGATGATGAATACATTCCTGGCTTAACTTATGAGGAACGAAACTCTCAGATGATTTACTGGTTTGAGAGAGCTGTTGAAAATGGCGAAGAATGGGCAGCTGTTACTCTTGGCAGAAAATACGAAAACGGCTATACACCCGTTCAGGTCGATGTAGCAAAAGCAATTCACTACTATCAAATTGCTGCCGACCATGACATTGATATGGTTTATCTTTCTTTAGGTAAACTGTACATGATTCCAGGTTCTACTGCCAATTACAGATTGGCTCACCGTTACCTTTCTCTCGCACAGGAAAAATCCACTCTGGATTTCCAAATTGCTGAGATCGAACTGTGTTACGGAAGAATGAACAAAGATGGACTGGGAATTCCGAAAAACCTCGAAGAAGCTCATAAGCATTTTACGATTGCCGCAGCTAAAGGCAACCAAGATGCTATCGAGGAATTAAAGCATATTAAAAAAGGACTGTTTGGGTGGAAACTCATCTAATACAGAATCTACAAAATGGAGGTGAAAACAATGGGAATGAGTAAGTACGACGAACTGGTTACACAAGTCTTAAATTACTTGGATAACCGTGATTGGGACTCTGCGTACAGTTTGTTGAAGAACAAAGAGCTTCAGGGCGATGCAGCTGCTATCGCTGTTTTGGGTGAATTCTATATCAATGGCATTGGCATCCCGGAGGATGTCGAAATGGGTATCGAAATGCTCAAGAAAGCTATTGATGCAGGCTGTGCCGAAGCTACTGGCACATTAGCTACCCTCTACCTACAAGGCGAAAAGGTTCCGACCAATGAGCGACTTGCAATCAACTACATACAACAGGGTGCTAACATGGGCAATGCAGTGGCTATGGGCAAAATGGCATCTGTGTACCTGTATGGCAATTACGGAGTCCAGGATAACCGTATCGCATTAGAGTGGGCACAGAAAGCATCAAAGCTCGGTGATCCTCTCGGAATGGAATGCCTTGCCGTTATCTACGATGATGGCATTGGTGTTTACAGAGACCCAATGCAGGCAGCGCATTGGTATCGTGAAATCTTAGACCGTGATCCTGAAAATACATTCTGTATGTATCGACTGGCCGTATGCCTTGCTGACCCGTTTGAGGATTTCAACTTGCATCCCGATTACGGAATGCTTGAAGAAGCGTACTCTTGGGCTTGCAAAGGCGTAGAAAAAGGTGATCTGGATTGCCATATGCTCATTGCTTGGTTCTACGAGATGGGCAATGTCGTTAATCAGGACTATGGCATGGCATACAAGTATTTCAAGATTGCCGCAGACAATGGACATGAAATGTCCGCAGAACTCATCAAACGTTACAGAAAAAATATTTTCGGTAACTACTACATCCCGCAGTAAACGCCATTGGCGATACTGAATATAAAAACTCAAGACAAAGGAGAGAAAAAACATGATTAAAGCTGACACTCTTAGAGAATTCCGTCCTTCCGTTCGCTACAAAGATGGCAACGGCATCACTCTGCAGACCGTGCAGGAAGCTATCAAGGATTGCGCCCAGGGCATGGGTATCCCTGTTGCTTTCTATAACGACCAGGTAAAATCTGGTGGTCTGTTCAATTCTTCTGTTGAAGATTGCATCGTTATGTACCATCCTGAGCATGAGAATGACTACTTCAAATTCTGCATTCGTGTTGGTCGTCAGGGCAGTTACGCTTTCGTTTCTGTTAACGACTTCGGCCAGAGCAAGCAGATGAACAAGGCTGGCTATGCAGAAAACTACAAGGCTGACCGAAAGGGCAAGAGCATGAGCTACAAGGTTGGCTCTATGATTGGTCAGGGCATTATGACCATCGGCAAGAGTAAGCAGAAGCTCGAAGAAGAGCAGATGTACTATCAGTGCGTATTCGACATCTTCGACGAAATCATCGCCTAATCAACCTTACTTAGAATAGTGTCACAAGCTGAATGCCTGGGCGATACGCAGTTAAATGGCGTGTAGCCCAGGCATTCTTCAAAACAATTAGAATGAGGAAAAATAAAATGGCAAATATGAAAAAATTCATGGCTGTCATATTAGCCGTCACGCTGTTTTGCCTATCTCTCGTTGGTTGCGGTAACACAACCAGTAAAGAGGAAAACCAAACACGCACGGTTGTTGATATGACTGGAAATACAATCGAAGTTCCACAAACTGTAGATAAAGTATTTGTCGATTGGGCATCTGGTATCACTTTGGTTATGACATTGGGAGCAACTGATAAATTAGTTGTTGCACCTACTGCATTTGAGACAGACACCTTTGCGTGGGCAAGAATAATTTGCCCTGCCATCGACAACGTAGAAAAAAATGATGATGCCTATACGAATGTAGAGGTAGCTTTGAACTACGAACCAGATGTTGTGATTACAAATAATATCGACAACATCGAAATGTATAACAAGGTTGGATTAACTGCTATCTACGTTAATTTTAATAGCAATGAATCCTTCAAAGAATCTATGACCATCGTAGGTTCTGCATTAGGCGAAGATGAACTTGCTGTTGCTGAAAAGTACAACCAGTATTTTGATGATAACGTTGCTATGGTATCCGAGCGATTGGCTGATGTATCTGATACCGAAAAGCCGTCTGTTTATTACGTCGATAGCCGATTCACAGATGTGTATCATACTGTTGGTACTGGTGAAATTCAGGAAGAATGGATTACTATTGCCGGTGCTAAACTTGCAACTGCGGCAGATTTTGAGGGTAGAAATCTCGAAATCACAGCAGAAAAATTCTTGTCACTTGATCCCGATATTATTATGATTGGCGCTCAGAATCAGGCAGATGTGTATGATATGCTTATGACCGATAAAGTGCTTTCTGGTTTAAGTGCACTTAAGAGTGATTCTGTTTATCGTATTCCGCAGGGAATTTTCCCTTGGTGCCGAACTGGAGCAGAAGCCGCTATCCAAGTAGTATGGGCAGCAAAACTTTTATACCCAGAACAGTTCACAGATATTGACGTTACTCAGGTTGCACGAGATTTCTATAAAGACTTTTATGGCACGGATGTAACAGATGAAACCCTTTCTGGCATTATGGCAGGCAAACTTTGTCCTACAGGAAATTAACCAAGGAGCCTGCCAATGAAAAAAGGAAATATCAAACACAAACTAATAATAATTCTTTTGATTCTTGTCCTATTGCTCATTTCCCTTGTTTCATTATGTATGGGACAATACTATATGACAAGTTCAGATGTTATTTCAATTCTCTTTTCTCATTTTTTGCAGATTGAAGGAGATTGGACTGATACCATGTATCGTGTTGTGATGTACAGCAGACTTCCGAGATTGATTGCTGCTATCGCAGTAGGAAGCGCACTTTCTTTGGCAGGCGCATCATACCAAGGGGTTTTCCGAAACCCCTTGGTATCTCCTGACTTGTTAGGTGTATCACAGGGTGCTTGCGTAGGTGCAGCAATATCAATTATCTTAAACTTAGGATACATTGGAAATGTCGTTTTTGCGTTTGTTGGAGGGCTTCTGGCTGTTGGAATAACAGTTTTATTCCCTTCTTTAATAAACAAAAAATCTACGATTGCGTTAGTCCTGTCTGGTGTAATAGTGGGTGGTTTCTTTTCCTCAATCTTGGGATTATTGAAATATGTTGCAGATCCCGATACTGAACTGGCAGAAATTACATATTGGCAACTTGGCTCACTGGCTAAGATAAAAAACGAATCGCTATATGTAATTTTACCTATCATAGTGATCTCAGGACTTATTATTCTTTTGTTCCGTTGGCGTATAAATGTCATTTCTCTCGGAGATAACGAAGCAAGAACCTTGGGAGTTAATTTGCTAAAAGAACGAAGTATAATTATTTTATGCTCTACGCTATTAACTGCATCTGCAATTTGCATTAGTGGTACTATCGGCTGGATTGGTCTGACGATGCCACATTTAGCCAGACTACTTGTAGGACAAGACAACACCAAAGTAATTCCTATATCAACAATCTTAAGTGCAATCTTTTTAGTAATTGTTGATACAGCCGCACGAAATTTGACTGGCGCAGAAATTCCACTTAGCATTATCACAGGATTTATTGGTACACCATTCTTTGCCTTTGTTCTAATAAAGCAAAAAAACAATATTTAGGAGAAAGCAATGAACCCAATTATAGATGTTAAAAAAGTATGTTTTAGCTATCGTGAAAACAAAGAAATCTTGAAAAGCATTGACTTCCAAATTCATTCAGCGCAGCTTGTTTCCCTACTTGGACCAAATGGGGTTGGTAAATCAACTCTTCTGAATTGTATCTGCGGACTACTTAATCCGAACAGCGGAATAATTCAATTATGTGGACAGGACATCACTAACGTTTCCAGAAAAAGTATTGCTCAAACCATAGCATATGTACCCCAAAAAACGACCGTATCATTTGATTATTCGGTCAAAGATTTTGTGGTTATGGGACGTACTGCATATATGAGTATCTTAGCTACACCTACAAAGGAAGATTACGAAAAAGCAGAAATCGCACTGAACGAATTATCAATATTAGATTTAGCAGATAGACCAATTAGTGAGTTGAGTGGTGGCGAACAGCAAAAGGCTTGTATTGCAAGAGCATTAGTACAAACACCCAAGCTAATCGTACTCGATGAACCAACGTCTGCGCTTGATTTTGGAAATCAACTAAAAGTATTAAAACTAATTAAGCATTTATCCGAAGCTGGATATGCTATTCTCCTAACCACACATAACCCCGATCATTGTATGATGTTAGGCGGAGATGTTGCAATTCTTGACAGAAATGGTAATTTGGAATGTGGGAGTTATAGCGACATACTGACTGAAAAACGATTACGTGATGCGTATAATACTGATCTTAAGTTGGTTTACGTGGAAGAAGTGAAACGAACAACGTGTATTCCGGCAGGATTATAATTTACTATGGAACACAAATTGGCAAGCAGTGTAAACCTGTACAGGTTCACGCAAATCCTTGGTTTTCTGGCGCTCCAAAATAACATGGGGTCATAAAATTTTGAGTTTCAAGTAATGTGGGGT